>OKRU01000353.1_pt1 | contig 45217 bp, 40 predicted proteins | sample 1601131 | NCBI WGS metagenome assembly OKRU01 (sample SAMEA3541558, study PRJEB24748) | human gut metagenome | biome: human gut; feature: human-associated habitat; material: faeces | place: China | collected 2012
TAATATCTTAATGCTGGATGCATACGACCGGGCACTCACACAGACGATTCTGGATAAGCAGATCAAAACCGGGCTGGAAGCTATGCAGAACAAACTGGATATGATCAACTATCTGATTGGAACAGATGTCGGACGTGCGAAATTAACCTTGCAGGAAATCCTGCACAACGTAAAGCAGATGTCCCACTCGGTCGATGAAATCGCCGAGAACATGAACAGCTTTTCTTCTTCCGACAAACCGTTGAAGGAACAGCTCGAAGCTTACTTAAATGAGTTTAAGCAGAAACATACAAAGATCAAAATTACCGCATCTGTCGAAACACCAGATCCGAACATCAGCTATCATCCGGTGTTCAACATTAACTTCATGCGGCTGATTGCAATATTTTTCGATAACATCGCCTTACATGCAAATGCATCCAATGTATCCGTACAGGCAAGCCTGACGCCAAATATGGCAGAAGTCATTCTGACAGATGATGGTGTCGGCATCAAGGACACCTATATGGAGGACAGTCCTTGGTACAGCAGCCTGCACAAAGCAAAGGAAATCCTGTATATGCTCTGTGGCAAGCTGGATATCTCCGGGGATGTCATGTCGGGAACCACAGTAAAATTCAGCTTCCCGATCCAACAATAAAAGCAAACAACAATAAAGGAGTTTATATATTATGAAAAACAAGATTGTAGAACTGATTGCTACAAACGTCGAAGGGTTAACCGCAGCAGAAATTGCAGACCTGATTGAGATTCCGCCAAAACCGGAGCTTGGTGATTTTGCATTTCCCTGCTTCCGCCTTGCGAAGACGATGCGCAAAGCCCCACAGATGATTGCCAACGATATCAAAGAAGCAATCGGCGATGTGGATTTCCTGCAGGAGATTCAGGTACAGGGTGCTTACTTAAACTTCTTCGTAAAGAAGGAATTATTTATCGAAACAATGGTAACAGCTTCTATGGCTGATGATTTCGGAAGTTCTACCGAAGGAAATGGACAGACAATCTGTATCGATTATTCTTCTCCAAACGTAGCAAAGAATTTCCATGTTGGACATCTTCGTACGACGATCATTGGAAACTCTCTGTATAAGATTTATTCCAAGCTGGGCTACAAGGTTGTCCGCATCAACCACCTCGGCGACTGGGGTACACAGTTTGGTAAACTGATCGTTGCATACAAGGCATGGGGAAGCGAAGAAGCGGTCAAGAAGGACGGCGTTGCCGAACTGATGAAGCTCTACGTGAAGTTCCACGAAGAGGCTGAGAAGAATCCAGAGTTAAACGACGAAGCGCGTGCATGGTTTGCGAAGATGGAACATGGTGACGAGGAAGCTTTAAAAATCTGGCAGTGGTTCAAGGATATCAGTCTGATCGAGTACAAGCGTACTTACGATCTGCTTGGTATGGACTTCGACTACTACCTCGGCGAGAGCTTCTACCGTGATAAAACCGACGATGTTGTAAAACGACTGACAGACGCAAATCTCCTGACAGAGAGTGAGGGTGCAAAGATCGTAAACTTAGACGCTTATGATATGGCTCCATGTCTGATCCTGAAGAACGACGGCAGCTCCATCTATGCAACACGTGATATTGCAGCGATCTTCTATCGGAAAGAAACTTACAACTTCGTAAAATGTCTGTATGTAACCGGACAGGAACAGAAGCTTCACTTCAAACAGGTATTCAAGGTTGTTGAATTGCTTGGAAATGAATGGGCAAAGGATCAGTTAGTGCATATTCCTTATGGACTTGTCAGTTTGGAAGGTGCCAAGCTTTCTACACGTAGCGGAAATATTATTTATGCCGAGGATATTCTCCTTGAAGCGATTGCGAAGATCAAAGAGATCATCAATGAGAAGAACCCGGATCTTCCAGATAAGGATGAGACAGCAAAGAAAATTGGTGTTGGTGCCGTATTGTTCAATGATCTTTATAACCAGCGTATCAAAGACGTATCTTTCAAATGGGAGAAGCTTTTGAACTTCGATGGTGAAACTGGTCCATACGTACAGTACACACATGCAAGATGCTGCAGTATCTTAAAGAAGCTGGATGGATTTACACCATCGGCAGATATTGATTACAGTGTATTGACAGATGTAGAAGCAATGGAGTTACTGAAAGAGATTAACCGCTTCCCGAAGATTGTCAAGGACGCTTCTGAGCGTTATGAGCCTTCTGCCGTTGCAAGATTTGCAGTCGATGTTGCACAGGCATTCAACAAATTCTACAACGCATGCCGTATCCATGTAGAGGAAGAGAATGTGCGTAACGCGCGTGCTACACTGGTATATATCACAAAGAAGACGATCAAAGATGCAATGGAATTGCTTGGTATTGATTGTCCAGAACAGATGTAATTTCATTATACATTCCATATGATAAAAACTGGTATATAATTACTAAGAAGTTAAGTAAGTCGGATGATTAAATCATCCGGCTTATTTTTATGAAATCGTCATATATTCATATGCTTATGTTTTACTCTCCTCTAACCTCACTATATTGTATCTCCAATTTTATAAATACAATATGTATGATTCCGCCCGAAGTTATCAACAATTTTTGTTTTTAGAATCATTTTTTATCCACAATTATGTGTATAAGTTGGTGGATATTATATACTTTTCCACAATTATTGATGTTTATATATGTGGATAATCAGTGTTTCACGTGAAACATATTGATAATCGTGAATTAAAATTCTTTTCTATATTCAATATAGATAACACATGCTCAATATAAATAGATAACAGTTATAATTCATTTTTATGTACATTAAAATTATACAGATGTATATTGTACTATAATTTATCAATTAAGTTTATTGTTGTTTTATAATTTAACATATTACACGTTACAGTTATTTATAAAACCAAAAACAGCCAGAAAGAAATTTTTCTAGTTATCTGTCGGTTCATCAGTTATTCATTTTTAGATACTCGTAGATATTTTAAATCATATATTTCAGATTTTATTTTCATTTTATGTAATGTATATGTTGCAAACAATGTTTCACGTGAAACATATATATTCAGATATTTTAAAACTAATGTGTCTATACCAAATTCAATTTTTATATCTGAAATACACTCAATTATTTATCTAAAACAAATAAGATAATATTCTATTATCTTTATGTACCCTTTATGTTACTTCTGATAGCACTAGAATTCACTCAGTTAATTTATAAAATGCTAAGTTCAGTTTGTTATCATCTATTATAGATTCATTCATAATTAATTTTTGAATTACATCTCCATATATCAAAATCTCGCAACCATGTTTCACGTGAAACATAAACACATATTTATTTACTGAATAATATATACATTAACACACAAAATCGAATAGAGTATATGATAGCAACCTTCCAATTCTTAATTAAATATAATTTTCAAAATATCTAATGTTTCACGTGAAACACTAAAGTGTTTATAATAACTAATATTTATTTTACGGTTTTTTACTTGATCTTTATGAATTTTTCTTTTATTTTCCATACATATTGTAATATCTAAGCACTCAAATCTATATATTGTACACCTAAAACAAATTTACCCATATTTTGATATAGCGAAACATGTCAGGTAGTGCTATAATGTTTATTATATGTGGAGGTTTTTATGGGTAGAATCATTGCAGTCGCCAACCAGAAAGGCGGCGTAGGAAAAACAACAACATCAATCAATCTCGCAGCATGTCTGGCGGAAAAAGGTAAAAAGGTTCTGGCTGTCGACATGGACCCACAGGGCAATCTGACAAGTGGCCTTGGTATCGATAAGAATACCTTGGAATACACCATTTATCATGCCATGAGTGGAGAGATTAACATTGGAGAGTGTATGATCGTTCATCCATTGGAGCATGGACTGGATTTAAGCGTTTTGCCGGCGAACCGTGATCTGGCAGGTGCAGAAGTCGAATTGGTCGATGCCGAAGATCCACAGCATATACTAAAGAACCTGTTAAAAAGCGTAAAGAAAAAATATGATTTTATTATCATTGATTGTCCACCGGCTCTCGGTATGTTGACGATCAATTCTATGACTGCGGCGGACACTGTCTTAGTGCCAATCCAATGTGAATTTTTTGCTTTGGATGGTCTCTCGCAGCTCATTTACACGATCAATCTGATTAAAAAGAAGCTAAACAAATCCCTTGAAATCGAAGGTGTTGTGTTTACGATGTATGACGCACGTACGAACCTGTCTTTGGAGGTTGTTGAAAACGTCAAGAATAATTTGGATCAGTTTATATATAAAACCATTATTCCGAGAAATGTACGGCTAGCAGAAGCACCTAGCTTCGGACTTCCTATCAACCTGTATGACAGCCGGTCATCCGGTGCGCAGGGATATCGGGATCTTGCAGACGAAGTAATCAATAATAAACTATACGCAAAATTATAAAAACACCTATTTGGGAGGAGAACGCTATGGCACCAAAGCGAGGATTAGGTCGTGGACTAAGTAATTTAATTCCGACAGACGATACAACCGAAGATGTCAGTCCAAAGGCATCGAAACAGACTAAAACAGGCGCTGTTACAAAAACAGAGGTTGTGAAAAAAGTAGAACAGACATTAAATATCAACCGGATTGAGCCAAACAAAAATCAGCCAAGAAAAGAATTCAATGAAGATGCATTGCAGGAGCTTGCAGATTCCATCAAACAGTTTGGTGTGATTGAGCCATTGGTCGTAGTGAAGCGCAAAGGCTACTATGAACTGATTGCCGGTGAGCGCCGTTGGAGAGCTGCCCGGTTAGCTGGTTTGAAAGAGGTTCCAGTTGTCATCAAAGATTACGATGATCAGCAGATTGTTGAGATCGCATTGATTGAGAACATCCAGCGTGAGGATTTAAATCCGATTGAAGAGGCACACGCTTATGAACGTTTGATTCAGGAATTCAACCTGACACAGGATGAAGTTGCAGAACGTGTATCGAAGAGCCGTACGACTGTAACAAATGCACTCCGACTTCTGAAGCTGACCGAGAAGGTACAGCAGATGCTGATTGATGATATGCTGTCGACCGGACATGTTCGTGCACTCATTACGATCACAGAACCTCAGTTACAGTATGAGACAGCAATGTATATTTTTGATAAAAAGCTTTCCGTGCGTGAGACAGAGAGCTACGTCAAGAAACTATTAAATAAGAAACCAAAGGAAAAGACATCCGAGAAAGAAGACCCGGAACTTTCCTTCTTATATAAAGCGATTGAAAACCGCTTAAAGGAATCTCTTGGAACAAAGACAACCATCAAGGCAAAGACTAAGGATTCCGGAAAGATTGAAATTGAATATTATTCACAGGAAGATTTAGAGCGCATTACACAGTTGCTCGCACAATAAAATCGAAAAGAGGAAAACTTCATGGAAGAGGCTAAGATATTTGGTATGAAAATGTCTTCTGCTGTCACAATCCTTTGTATTTTGGTTGTTTTACTCATAATTCTAATCATTTTCATCATTCATAAGATGAATGTGATGGCTCGAAAATACGAGATGCTTATGAGTGGCAAAAAAGGTGCGGATCTGGAGAAGATTATTCGTATTCGTTTTAAAGAGATGGATCAGGTCAAGGCAAATGCCAGACGTGTGACGAAAGAGCACCGGCAGATCAAGAAACATCTGTCCTCGTGTATCAGCAAATATGCCCTCGTTAAGTACGATGCATTTGATAAGATGGCAGGAAAACTAAGCTTCGTCATCGCATTGTTAAACGATGAGAATTCCGGTATTCTACTGAACTCGATGCACTCGAGGGAAGGCTGTTTTACCTATGCGAAGGAAATCGTAAACGGCGAATCCTACATCCAGCTTTCATCGGAAGAAAAGGAAGCATTGGAACAGGCTAAGACGGTGGAAGAAGAAATTCAGGATATGACAAAGGAAGCAGAATTCGAAGATGCCGACGGCAATCTGAATTTTGATGCATAATCAGGTCACAATATTATAATGATACAAAAATTTTGATATCAATTTTTTAACAAATATTTTAAACTACTATTATAAATAAGAAAGGACGACAATTATGTTAGACATTAAATTTGTTCGTGAAAACCCAGACGCTGTAAAGGAGAATATCAAGAAGAAGTTTCAGGATGCGAAGCTTCCATTAGTAGATGAAGTCATCGAGCTTGACAAGCAGGCAAGAGCCCTTCAGCAGGAAGCCGATGAGCTTCGTGCAAAGAAGAACGCTATTGCAAAGCAGATTGGTGCATTGATGGCACAGGGCAAGAAGGAAGAGGCAGAAGAAGTTAAGAAAGAAGTTGCAAAGAACGCAGCCCGTCTGGCAGAGCTGGAGAAGCAGGAGCCAGAGGTGCGTGAAGAGTTAAAGAAGAAAATGATGGTCATTCCGAACATCATTGATCCGACTGTTCCAATCGGTAAAGATGATTCTGAGAATGTAGAGCTGGAGCTTTTTGGCGAACCAGTTGTTCCAGATTTTGAAGTTCCTTATCATACAGACATCATGGAGAAGCTGAACGGTATTGATCTTGACAGTGCAAGAAAGGTAGCCGGAAATGGTTTCTACTATCTGATGGGCGACATTGCAAGACTGCATTCAGCCGTTATCAGCTATGCAAGAGATTTCATGATTGACCGTGGATTTACTTACTGTGTACCACCTTTCATGATCCGCAGCAACGTTGTAACCGGTGTTATGAGTTTCGCTGAGATGGATGCCATGATGTATAAGATTGAGGGTGAGGATCTGTATCTGATCGGTACAAGTGAGCACTCTATGATTGGTAAGTTCATCGATACAATGACACCAGAGGAAGAGCTTCCTAAGACTCTGACAAGCTACTCTCCATGCTTCCGTAAAGAGAAGGGTGCACATGGTATCGAGGAGCGTGGTGTTTATCGTATCCACCAGTTTGAGAAGCAGGAAATGATCGTTGTCTGCAAGCCAGAGGATAGCAAGATGTGGTTCGACAAGCTGTGGAAAAATACAGTTGATCTGTTCCGTTCTATGGATATTCCAGTTCGTACAATCGAGTGCTGTTCTGGTGATCTGGCAGACTTAAAGGTAAAATCTTACGACGTTGAAGCATGGTCTCCACGTCAGAAAAAATATTTCGAAGTTGGTAGCTGTTCAAACCTCGGTGATGCTCAGGCACGTCGTCTTGGCATCAAGGTAAAGGGCAAGGATGGAAAATATTTTGCTCATACATTGAACAATACTGTTGTTGCTCCACCTCGTATGCTGATTGCATTCTTAGAGAACAACCTGAACGAAGATGGAAGCATCAACATTCCAAAGGTGCTTCAGCCATATATGGGCGGTAAGACAAAAATCTGTTAATCCATTTCCCATGCGGAAATGCTGGAGGTAGTATGCATACTTATCTACGTGCGATCGGTTTTCGCGAATGTAAAAATAGACAGCAATTGGAAGATATTTATCGTCACACGTTGAATACTCCAAACCGCAAGATAATGACGACGATCAGCGTCGATACGTCGCTGTTGCAGTTTGAAAAAGATTTTGGTAAGAATTTCGGACTCTCGCTGGTCGGTGAATATGACATCAAGGGTTCTTTATCCATCGAACATTATTTTCCTTATCTGAAGGGAGAACGGTTCATGCAGTTTGAGAACATTACGATTCAGAAACAGGCCGACAAAGAAAGCTACGCGGGAGTCTGTGAAGATTACCATCTTGGTATGACAATTATCTTCTATGTCATCAATATCGCAGATTATGCAAAATCCAAATGGTTGAACTATTCCAACCGGCAGATCACGAAGGTCAAGTTTTCTGCTTTGTCTGTAGCTGGAACGGTTCTGCTTGGTATGCATCATTCCAAGCATCAGATAGCCGTCGAATCGAAAGGACGGAACCGCAGAAACCAGCTGCTCGATGCAGCGCGAAACGGTGATACCGACGCGATGGAACAACTGACCTATGACGAAATGAACACCTACACCTCTATTTCTTCCAGAGTCATCAAGGAGGATGTTCTTTCGATCATTGATACAAGCTTTATGCCTTGCGGTGTGGAATGCGACCATTACATGGTTATCGGAAATATCTATGCAGTGGAAAAACTGCAAAATATATACAGTAAAGAGATTGTCTACAATTTACTGATTGAAGCAAATGGACTGATGATCAATGTCGGCATCAATGAAGCAGATTTACAGGGAGAACCAAAGGTCGGCAGACGGTTCCGCGGTGAAATCTGGTTACAGGGTGTCGTGACAATATAATATACTTTCAGGAAGGAGATTTTATGTATCTAGTATTTGACGTAGGTGGAACTTTTGTAAAATACGCTTGGATGAGTGTGGACGGTGATATTCAGGAAAAGGGAAAATACCCAACCCCGACCAAGGAAGGAGAATCTGTACCAGAATTCGTGGAATCTCTCGGACAGATTTATGACAAATACAAAGATCAGGGTGTAGAAGGAATCGCCCTTTCTTTGCCAGGACTTATCGACGCAGAAAATGGTATCATCCGAAACGGCGGTGGTATCAAATATCTGAAGGACGCACATCTGGCAGAACTGCTTGGTGCGCGCTGTGACGGTGTGAAAATTTCCATGGAAAACGATGGAAAATGTGCAGCTCTTGCAGAAGTCTGGATGGGTAATGCCAAAGGCTGTAAGAATGCAGCTGTAGTCATCCTTGGAACTGGTATCGGCGGTGGTATCGTAATCAACGGTCATGTGCATCGTGGAAAAGATCTGTCTGCCGGAGAACTGTCTTATTTCTTCGCAGATACCATGACAAGAAAAGATGTAGATCACATCTTTGATATTGATTCGATCAGCGATATGGAAGAAGAGTACGAGAAACTTCCTTATCTTTGGTCTACATCGTATTCTACACGTGCTTTTTGTTACCAGGTTGCAATGGCAAAAGGCATCAACCCAAAAGAATTCAACGGAGAACTTCTTTATAAGATGGCAGATGAAGGGGATCCGGTTGTCCTTGACATGTTAGAAGATTTTTATTTTACAACTGCAAAATATCTGTTCAACATCTTTGCCATTGTCGATCCGGATATTATCTTACTTGGTGGTGGAATCAGCGCACAGCCTGCATTCGTAGAAGGCGTGAAGCGCTATGTAGAGAAACTGAAGTCTATCAGTATGATCACGAATTTCATCAAGGTTGATGTATGTAAGTTCGGAAATGATTCAAATCTGCTCGGTGCGCTTTACAGCTTCCGACAGATGTACCTGGAAAATTAGACAATAAAAAAATGTTCCCGAGGCGATTCGAACGCCCGACCTACCGCTTAGGAGGCGGTTGCTCTATCCTGCTGAGCTACGGAAACAAATCGTTATCTATTTTATAATATTTTTGATAGGAGGTCAATATCCATGATTTTAAAAAAGCTGAAACCAATGCCAAAAGATTTTCTGTGGGGTGCATCTACCAGTGCATATCAAGTAGAGGGTGCAAACCTGACACATGGAAAAGGACCAAGTGTACAGGATATCAAGAAGGTACCGGAAGGCACCAGTGAATTAGATGTATGTGCTGATTTCTATCATCACTACAAAGAAGATATTGCTCTGATGGCAGAGATGGGATTTAAGACATTCCGTTTTTCTGTTGCATGGTCCCGTATTCTTCCGGAAGGAACCGGTGCGGTCAATCAGGAAGGTATCGATTTCTACAACAATGTCATCGACGAATGTCTGAAATATAACATTGAGCCACTTGTTACGATGTTCCATTTTGATCTTCCAGCAGCCCTTGAGAAGAAGGGTGGATGGTCAAGAAGAGAGAGTGTTGATGAATTCGTAAACTTCGCAAAGATTCTTTACGAGAACTATGGTGATCGTGTAAAATACTGGCTCACGATCAACGAGCAGAACGTATTAACCTTAAATGGAGAAGTGATTGGCACCTGTGATTTAAAGGGTGTGGATAACAAATATAAGAAACTGTATCAGGAGAATCATCATATGCTGCTTGCTCAGGCAAAGGCTATGGCTCTGTGTCATGAGATGGTACCGGGCGGAAAGATTGGTCCTGCACCAAACATTTCTCTTGTCTATCCGGCAAGCTGCAAGCCAAAGGATGTATTAGCAGCACAAAACTTAAATGCAATCCGTAACTGGCTGTATCTTGATATGGCAGTTTTTGGTCGTTACAACAATCTTGTATGGGCATTCTTAGAGGAACACGATGCAACACCAGTTATCGAAGATGGCGACATGGATATCATGGCGAGTGCGCATCCGGACTTTATTGGATTTAATTACTACTCTACAGCAACGGTAGAATGGAACGATGGAACAGAACCTGCTGGCAGAGGAGATCAGCAGATCAGTGGCGATGAGCCTGGCGTATTTAAGGCTTATCCAAATCCAAATCTGCTTCGTACCGAGTTTGGCTGGGAGATTGATCCGGATGGGTTCCGCGCAACGATGCGTGAGATCTACAGCCGTTATCATCTGCCAATGATCGTCACAGAGAACGGTCTTGGTGCTTACGATAAGCTCACAGAGGATGGCAAGGTACATGACCAGTATCGTATTGAATACTTGAGAAAGCATATCGAGCAGATCAAGCTTGCATGTTCCGAAGGTGTAGAAATGATGGGCTATTGTCCGTGGTCAGCGATTGACCTTGTATCAACCCATGAAGGTGTTGTTAAACGTTATGGATTTATCTATGTAAACCGGGATGAATTCGATCTGAAAGATCTGGCAAGATACAAGAAAGATTCCTTCTACTGGTACAAGAAGGTCATTGAAACAAATGGAGAAGATTTGACAGATTAAACCGGTTTCACGTGTAGAACGGAGGGTGTTACATGAACCGCAAATCAAGTACAACTCTTACAATCAGTGCTGTCGCTTTTATAGCGGCACTGCTGATTGACTTATATTTAATATTGGTATATCCTTCCATGATTCAGGTTATCATTGCAGTCTCTTTGATTGTCGTCGTTGATACCTATTTCTTAGTGGATGGGATTCTTGCGAAAGTCGATGAAATCGCAAACCTGAACCTCGATAAGCAGAACGAGCTTACCAAGGTAGAGAAGGGTATCTACTCAGTTGCAAAAAGAGAAGAGGTTTCCCGTACCCAGAGTATGTCCGCCATTCTTGATATGATGTTGGAAATGAAGGACGAGAATTCCAAGCTGTTGTCTGAGATCAAGGATGATAATTCAAAGCACATGAAAGATCTCATGGAACAGGATAAGCTGATGACAAAGATTCAATTGAAGAAGGATGTAGACAATACCGACCGTGTGGTAAGCAGCACGGAAAAGATGGCTGTTTTGATTACAAAAATGGCAACCGCAAATTCACGTTCTTCCAATGAGACAATTGAAATTCTCAATGATATCTGCAAAGAACTGGAACAGCGTAACGGAAAAACAGAGGATGAGAACGACTACTCCCATCTTCGCATAATGGATAAGGCAGAATAAACATGAACTATATCATATTTGATTTGGAATGGAACCAGTGCTGTGGTGGCAGAGATATGGAAAACCCGCGCATGCCATTTGAAATCATAGAAATCGGTGCAGTAAAACTGGACAAAAAATTTAATATTATCGACACATACTCCAGTATTATAAAACCAAAGCTCTACAAGAAGCTGCAACCACATATCAAGACGATTTTAAATTATGATGAATCCACACTTCGAAAGGGACGACCGTTTGATATGGTGTATCGGGAATTCATCAAATGGTGTGGACAGGATGATTATATCTTTGGCACGTGGGGTTCAATGGACTTGAACATCCTTCAGACAAACATGGACTACTACTACTTAAAGCCGATGCCCGTGCCATTAAAGTTCTATAATGTACAGCAGATCTATGCAGATATGTATGACGAAGATGGTAAGATTGTAAAGCTGAAAAAAGCGGTCGAACATCTGAAGATAGAAGTGGAAGAGGATAAACCATTTCACAGTGCAGTGAATGATGCATACTATACCGGACTTGTGCTGAAAGCAATGTCTCCAAGAGATCTGGCAGACCGGTATTGTTACGATATCTATAACAACCCGAAGGATAAAAAAGATGAGATTATCTCCCATCACAAGCATTATTTAGAGCATATCTCCAGAGAATACCATTGCAAAGAGGAAGCGATTTCAGACGTAGAACTGATGGCTCCGATCTGCTATCGCTGTGGTAAGAAATTAGCACCAAAGGTAAAATGGTTTGCAAATACACCGAACTCCTATACCTGTATTGGAAAATGCTGGCACCACGGATTGGTGAGCGGTAAGATTCGATTCAAACAATCGAGAAACAACAATATATTTGTCATTAAAACGATGATTCCAACCGATAAAAAAGGTCTGGAAGCAATGAAAGAGCGACAGGACGAACTCCGGATAAGACGTCAGACAAAGCGTCATAATTAAAACAAACCCCTTGGCTATTAGCCGAGGGGTTGTTTGCTTGCAGTTCCTGCTTTCCGCGGATATGCTTTTGGTGTCTGTTTTTCTTTTCTGATAAATACAAAGCTCCGGCTGATATCCGAATCCGGAAGCATGAGTTTTTCTACTTTTTCAATCTTACCACCAAGAATCTGGATTGCCTTTTTTCCCTGTGTGATTTCTTCCTCTACCGTTCCTGTCTTATATGGGATAAAATATCCACCAGCCTTCACAAACGGAATACAATATTCCGAAAGCACTGCCATATTCGCAACAGCACGCGAAACTACAAAATCATATTTTTCACGCATTGCCTTATCTCTGGCACCTTCCTCTGCACGTCCATGCACCGCTGATATCTCATTCAGGTTTAACGCATCAATCACTTCCTGTAAGAATTTAATGCGTTTATTCAGAGAATCAAACAACGTTACCTGCAGATTTGGAAATGCAATTTTTAACGGAATACCCGGAAATCCAGCTCCTGTTCCCACATCAATGATCTTATACGGTTTTTCCCACATCTTCACATATCCGGCAAGTGCAAGACTGTCAATAAAATGTTTCAGAATTACTTCTTCCCGCTCTGTAATAGCCGTCAGATTCATCACCTTGTTTTTCTCAATCAGCATATCATAATACTGCTCGAATTGTGCAAGCTGTGCATCGGTCAAAAGCACCTGTCCCTCTGTGATCTGTTCTACATATATTCTAACTTTTTTCATTTTCTATATTCCTATGCCTGTTTCTTTGTCTCCAGATAAATCATCAACACCGACACATCTGCTGGCGATACACCAGAGATACGTGACGCCTGTCCGAGCGAAGTCGGTCGGATATTTGATAACTTCTGCCGCGCCTCTTTTCGAAGATTTGCAACATCGTCATAATTGATGTCATCTGGAATCTGTTTTTTCTCCATTTTCTGAAAATGTTCTACCTGCTGTTTCTGGCGACTGATATAACCATCATACTTAATTGCAATGTTGATTTGTTCTACCACTTCATTATCCAAAGTAATCTTATCTGTTGTATCAACGCCAAGCAATGCCCGATATGCTTCCTGTCTGCCAGTATCCAATTCTTCCAGTGCTTCATAAGAAAGCTCTGGTCTGCGGATAAGCTCTGCCAGCGTTGCGGCTGTTCCAAGTGAAGAGCTTCCATGCTTTGTCAGAAAATCCTGTACATGCTTATTTGCGCCAACTGATATCTCGTTCATACGTGCAATTTCCGCATCAATCTGTCTACGCTTCTCGCAGAATTTCTCATAACGGGCTTCATCAATCAGACCAATCTCATGTCCGATATCTGTCAGTCTCAGATCTGCATTATCCTGCCTTAAAAGCAGTCGATACTCTGCACGGCTCGTCATCATACGGTATGGTTCCTGTGTCTCCTTTGTTACAAGATCATCAATCAAAACACCGATGTATGCCTGGGAACGATCCAAGATCACTGGTGGTTTATTCTGCAACTTCCGCGCTGCATTGATACCAGCCATGATACCCTGTGCAGCTGCTTCCTCATATCCAGAGCTGCCATTGATCTGTCCTGCACTGAACAGTCCATCCATATCTTTAAATTCCAGATTTGCCTTTAGGTTTGTCGCATCAATACAATCATATTCAATCGCATATGCATTTCGAACAATTGCTACATGCTCCAGTCCCGGTACTGTATGAATCATCGCATACTGCACATCTTCCGGCAGAGAAGAAGACATACCACCCATATACATCTCATTTGTAAATTCACCCTCCGGCTCAATAAACAACTGATGGCGGTCTTTGTCCGGGAACTTCATGACCTTATCCTCAATAGAAGGACAGTATCTCGGTCCGGTTCCCTCAATAAATCCAGAGAAGAGCGGAGAACGGTCAATATTATCCTTGATAATCTTATGTGTTTCCTCGTTCGTATAAGTCAGCCAGCAGGAAATCTGATCCCGCTTGATATCTTCCTCTTTATTCGTAAAGGAAAATGGAACGATATGCTCATCACCTTTTTGCTCCTGCATCTTGGTAAAATCAATCGTCTTTTTATCCAGTCTTGCTGGTGTACCTGTCTTAAATCGCCGGATAAAGATACCTGCATCCCGCATGGAATCAGACAAGTGATTTGCTGCTGAAAGACCATTTGGACCCGTATAATTCACAACATCACCATAGATGCATCTTGCCTTCAGATACGTTCCAGTACATAAGATAACTGCCTTTGCATGATACACTGCACCTGAATACATACGGACGCCACAGATGATTTTCTGGTCTTTCATTTCATCGGTAATTTTCGTATCATATAAAAGCTCAGCGACCTCACCCTGACGGAGTGTCAGATGTTCCTGATTCTGAAGTGTTAAACGCATCTGCTTTGTATATTCGCCCTTGTCTGCCTGTGCACGCAAAGAGTGTACGGCAGGACCTTTGGATACATTCAGCATCTTGCTCTGAATATAGGTCTTATCAATATTTTTACCCATCTCACCGCCTAAGGCATCAATTTCACGCACCAGATGTCCTTTGGAGCTTCCACCGACATTTGGGTTGCATGGCATCAGGGCAACGCTATCCATGCTGATAGTGAACAGGATGGTTTCAAGACCGAGTCGAGATGCTGCAAGGGCGGCTTCACAGCCCGCATGGCCGGCACCAACGACGATAATATCATATTCTTCCTCTATATATTTTTTCTCCATAACTTTAAGATTCCTTTTTCTAAACGATTTTCATGATTTACTTTTTTCATAGAAATAATATAAGAATACACAATTTCACGCAGACGCGCTCTCGCTCACTTCCACACGCAACGGACACTAAACTCACAGTGATACATCACTGTTCGTTAAGTGCCGGCGTGTTCCAATGGTCTGCGTTAAAATTGGTATATCTTATATTATTTCATCTACATTATGAATCATGAAAATCGTTTATCTACATATTCAACTTTAACTAAATAATTATACCTTGTTGAATAAAAAAAGAAAAGGTATAATAGAGGAAATTGTGATTTTCCCGTATGTTGGTGCACTACATGCGGGTACCTTATTGAAAGAAAGGTGTTTGATTATGGGTGAGACGATTGCTGCGATTGCAACCGGGATGGGAGATTCCGGCATAGGAATTATTCGGATCAGTGGAGATACTGCATTACAGATTGTGAATCAGGTATTCCAGCCGGTAAATAAAAAGAAATCAATTATGAATATGGAAAGCTATACCGCCGCTTATGGAAAGATCATCTATGAAGGTGAACTCTATGATGAAGCAGTTGCACTCGTCATGCGTGCCCCAAAGACATACACAACCGAAGATGTTGTGGAACTTGATTGTCATGGTGGTATCACCGTATTAAAACGTGTGTTAGATCTCGTGATCCGGCTTGGTGCAAGACCAGCTGAACCGGGTGAATTTACGAAGCGTGCATTCTTAGGTGGACGGATTGATATGTCACAGGCAGAATCTGTCATGGATCTCATTCATGCAAAAAATGATATGGCAGCAAAATCATCCCTGCTTCAGCTTCGTGGTGAATTAAAGACTGTGATTACAGACTTGCGTGATACTTTACTTTATAACATCGCATATATTGAATCCGCCTTAGATGACCCTGAAAATTATTCATTAGATAACTTTCCACAGCAATTACACACCACTGTGGATAACATGTTGATAACTGTGAATCATTTACTGTCAACCAGTGAGAATGGACGTATTATCAAAGAGGGAATCCGTACAGTTATTGTCGGACGTCCAAATGCAGGTAAATCCTCTGTTTTGAACATGCTGTTAGGCGAGGAACGTGCGATTGTTACAGAGGTTGCCGGTACAACGAGAGATACGCTGGAGGAACTGGTCAATATCGACGGAATTACGCTAAATATCGTGGATACAGCGGGTATTCATGATACAGAAGATATCGTAGAAAAAATCGGTGTAACCAAGGCTATGACAACGATTTCTGATGCGGATTTGATTCTTTATATCGTGGATGGAACATGCGCTCTAAATGATGATGATTACCGTATTATGGACGCTTTACATGGCAAAAAAGTCATCACTTTGATCAATAAAAACGATCAGAATCTGGTTGTGGATAAGTTGGGGATAACTTCAAAATTAGAGACTAAAATACTGGAAATATCAGCGAAAGAGGGCACTGGCAAAGAACAGCTTCACGACCTGTTGAAGTCCATGTTCTTCAATCAGGAGCTCACCTATAACGACGAACTTTACATTACCAACCTGCGCCACAAATCATTACTCTATGACACAAGAGAGAGCCTGAACAAAGTCTTAGAAAGTATCGATATGAGAATGGGAGAGGACTTCTTCACGATTGATCTGATGTCCGCCTACACATCGCTTGGCAAAATCATTGGAGAAGAACTTGAAGACGATCTCGTCAACAAAATATTCGCCGAATTCTGCATGGGAAAATAAAGGTCACTTATCTCGCAGAAGAAAAATAATAAAATGTAATTAATAATTTATAAAAAGTAAGAGACATAGTTTATTACAATTTCTTAGCAGACCATTAGAAACACATCGGTACTTAATGAGTGCGCAAGCACGAATTTAGTATCCGCTATGTGTTTCTATGAGTGCGAACGTGTCTGCGTGAAATTTTAAAAACTATGTCTCGTATTTTTTCAGTAACTTAAATTCAATTAAGCATTTTTCTTCAAGTAGATAACAACCTTACGATAAGGCTCTTCACCCTCACTTCTGGTAGCTACATATTTATCATTCTGAAGAGCAGAATGGATAATTCTTCTCTCATAAGGATTCATAGGCTCCAAAGTAAATGGTCTTCTTGTTCTCTTAACCTTAAATGAAATATTCTTTGCAAGATTCTCTAATGTATCTTTTCTTCTTGCACGATAATTCTCTGTATCAAGCTTTACGCGAATATAAGATTCACTCTTTTTATTTACGAACAAGCTGATCAGATACTGCAGAGAATCCAATGTCTGTCCACGTTTACCAATCAGGATACCCATATCCGGACCTTCCACGTCAATATCCATGGTTGCTTCTGCTTCATCGTAATTGATTGTAACCTTTGCTTCAATATCCATTGCCTTGAACAGATTATCAAGGTATTCCTGAATATCATCTAAGAAGCTTTCCTTTTTCTTTGCTTTGATGATTGCCGGCTTCGCACCAATTCCCAAAAAACCGGATGTACCTTTCTCCACTACTTCATACTCAAGATCGGAGCTGACACAACCGAGTTCTGTGGATGCAAGTGTAATTGCTTCCTCGACAGTCTTAGCCTTAAACTCTCTATATTCCATCTTTACTCCTATTATTACTTATCCTTGTCGTTATTATAATTCTGCATAATGTTTGCTTTCGATGCAAGAGATCCCGTACGATACTTTGTACCTGAATTATCTCCAGATTTCATAGTATTTGACGTATAACTCTTTAAACTTGCATTCGTAACACTGTTTGTTGCTTTTCCTTCATCTGATGACTGTCCGCCACCATAAGCAGCTTCTGTCATTCTCTCCATAAAGGATTTTTTGTTTTTCTTCTTCTTTTTGGCATTCTTTTTTGCAGCTTTTGCCATGCTCTTTTCCAGTATCTTATCCATATCACAATGCTTAAAGTAAGCATTTGTACAAATCGTTGTTATGAATGAAATAAATGCACCAACTGCCCAGTAAAGACCAACACCACAAGGTACATTGACGCAGACAAAGAATGAGAAGATAGGCATGATATACATCATGGTTTTCATAGTTCCCATTGTTGCCTGTTGTGCCGGATCATCGGAAGTCTGAACATTCGTTACCTTCATACTCAAAAACTGGAAGATGAGTGATAATACCGGAATAATAATAGCTGCACGAAATGCAAAACCTGGAACTTCTGTAAGATTTAATCCAAAGAAGTTATTTACATGATTGATGTTGTCAACGTTATTATTTATGAGCATTGCATTTACAACATCACCTGTATTTCCAAGTGCATTTGCCAGATTATTCCACATTTTCTCGGAAAAATTAGCAAGCACGTCAATAACGGTATTTGTATTGTTATAATCAATGGAATTCATTGCCAATGCAACCTGCTTACCAGCATCTGCGGTTACAGTTGTTAATGCTTCCTGCGCTTTTGTGTTATTCTGGATTGCAACAGCAATTGGCTTATACATGTCATATACCTTTGGTACATAAGCAGGTATATTCTGAATTACACGATAAAGTGCAAAAAAGATTGGAAGCTGAAGTAAGGATGTCAGACATCCACTTGTCATGCTGACTCCATACTTGCTTTGAATCTCTTTCGTGATTCGCTGCATCTCCATCATTGACTGCTGATCTGTCTTACCTCTGTACTTCTTTGTTGCTTTATTTATTTCCGGCTGAATCATGGAAGAAATTTTACTGGATTTATTCTGCTTGTACATCAAAGGAAAGATAATCAATCGAACAATCAATGTAAACAAAATAATCGCAATACCAATCGACTCTACACCGATTGCATTCAGTCCACGGTAAAGCAAACTAAGAATAGCTCCTAAAAGCCTCGAAATTGGCTTAATAATAAAGCCACCTGACTGTGTTAAAAACATACTGTCCTCCAATTAGTCGTGTAAGACCCTGTCTTACATATTAAGGAACTGGATCATATCCACCTTTTGAAAATGGATTGCATCGAAGGATTCTCCATACTGTCAGGGCTGTTCCTTTGAAAAAACCATATTTCTGATATGCTTCAATCGCATAATTGGAACAGGTTGGATAATATTTGCAGTGACCATAACGTTTCCAGGGTGAAATGTATTTCTGATACAGACGTATCATCTTAATACATGCCTTTTTCATTCCATCACCTCCGGAACAGTATCCTGCATCAAAATCTCATGTTTTTTCGCCAGATGCAAAAAAGCAGAATCTATCTCATGAAAAGATTTACCTTTTGCATTCATTCTCGCGACAACCACAAGATCATATCCCGGTTTTATCCGATATTGATTCAAACGATACGTTTCCCTGATCAGTCTGGTCAAACGATGCCTGACCACACTATTACCAACTTTCTTACTAACAGAGATTCCAATTCTACTGTAATCCAAGTTGTTGGCCCTCAGATACATCACTAAATACTTATTGGCAAACGATTCTTTTTGGTTATACACCTTGCCGAACTCTCTGTTATTTTTAAGTGTAACTATATGTCTCATACAATTCTCCACTTAATGAAAAAGGTCACAGTACCTGTGACCTACGCTGATAACTGCTTTCTGCCCTTAGCACGTCTTGCGGCCAATACCTTTCTTCCGTTCGCTGTGCTCATTCTCTTTCTGAAGCCGTGAACTTTAGAACGCTGTCTCTTCTTTGGCTGAAATGTCATTTTCATAATGAAAGTCCTCCTTTTCTATATAGTTATGCCCGAAAACTGCATACTCGCCTATTATATTGAAAAAATAAGCTTCCGTCAATAGAAGTTATCCACAAATATATAGGGATATACCCACCTAATTTACATAATGTTATCCACAAATTGTTATTAACTTGTGGAAAACTTGTATATTTCATGTTCATTTATCCTCAAAATGCCTATTTTACGTCATTTTGGATATACACAATTTTCCAAGTAAACCTAATTTTACTTTACATAACATCTTATATCACTCATTATTATTTTTCTTCCTATAATTATGTAGTAAAAATCTCCGAAATCCACGCCCAAAACTTGCTAAAATTCTGAATTTATTGTAAAATAGAATCCAAGTGTGCGGATAAAGGAAGCACGGTATTTAGGAGTTATGATATGAAAGAATTAATCGAATCAAAATGGGAAGAGATCCTGTCTCTTCTGGAAACTGAATATGACATTTCCAGTATCATGATCAATACATGGATTCGTTCCCTCAAAATATATGAGGTTAAAAACAACACGGTTTATTTTTATGTAGATGAAAAGCTCGGTGAGAATGCGCTCAAGTTTTTAAAGCGCAAAGAGTTTGACATTTTTTTACTTTCCTCTATTCGCGAAACATTAAATGACAGTACGATTGATATTGTGATTGACGAAAAGAAAAATCTGATTGAAAGCGACGAAGAAGCCAGAAAAGAGTCTGTACAAAAATCCGACTCTTACAAGGAAGCAGTCAGCCGCAGCAATCTGAATCCAAAATATACATTTGATACGTTCATTGTCGGAGAAGGAAACCGACACGCTCACGCGACATGTCTGGCAGTTGCCGATCTTCCGGGACAGGATAATTTCAATCCATTGTTCTTATATGGAAACTCCGGACTTGGAAAGACGCATCTCATGCAGTCCATCGCACATTACATCCTGCAGAAGGATGATAAGACGAAAGTTTTGTATGTACCATCTGAGACATTTACACATGAGATTATCGACGCGATCAAGAATCATACAACAAATGAATTCCGTGAAAAATACAGAAATGTGGACGTCCTGTTGATTGATGACATTCAATTTATCATCAAAAAGGAGAGTACACAGACGGAATTTTTCAATACGTTTAATGAACTTTATAATAATAAGAAACAGATTATTCTTTCTTCCGACCAGCCTCCAAAGGAGCTGCAGTCTTTGAATGAAAGAATCCGTTCCCGTTTTGAATGTGGTATCCCGATTGATATTCACGAGCCTGACTATGAAACACGTATGGCAATCCTCAAGACGAAAGCGGAGATGGATCATTTAAATGATATTCCGGAAGAAGTGTTCCAGTATATCGCTGAGAATGTAACCAACAACATCCGCGAGCTCGAAGGTGCGCTTCATAAGATAGGCATTTTCTCCAAGCTTATGAAAGAAGAAGTTACACTGGAGACAGCCAAGGAATCTCTAAAGGATCTGATCAACAAAGAGAAAAATGAGACAATTACCGGTGAGACAATTCTCAAGACAGTATCCGAACATATGAATATCTCTCCAGATGATATTCGCTCCAAAAAGCGTAGTCAGGATATCGCGACAGCCAGACAGGTCGTTATGTACTTATGTCGAAAGCTTACCGTCATGTCTCTTCAATCTGCGGGTAATATCGTCGGCGGTCGTGACCATACGACAGTCATCAACGGCATTAACCGTGTTGAGGCGAAACGGAAAGAAGATCCGGCATTCAACAATACGATTGAGACCATCATCAAAAAGCTGGATACAAACGCATAGATTTACACATAAATTTGTGATTTGATTGAAGATAACCTGTTGACACTTTTTTGAACCATTCTTATGTTAACTTTAATGTGTGAAGTTATCCAGATGCTTCCACAGAGAGTGAAATGCATTTCAACATGGTTATAAAGGTGGATTTAACCAGCAGCCATCAATGTTTTTGAGGGTTATATACATATCCACAGCTACTACTATTACTACTACTAATTTATATTCTATATTTATGACTCAGGCACAGCCTCGAAAGGAGTTTCAACTAACATGAAGATAAAATGTTCAAAAGTAAACCTGTTAAATTCTCTTAACATCGTTTCAAAAGCAGTTTCTACAAAAACAACATTACCAATCTTGGAATGTATCTTAATTGATGTATATGCAGACAGCATTAAGCTGACAGCAAATGACCTTGAGATTGGTATTGAAACAATCTTAGATGGTGAAGTAATCGAGATGGGACGCATTGCGATTGAAGCAAAGCTGTTCAATGATATCGTTCGTAAGCTTCCAAACAGTGAAATCTTTATCGAAACAACACCGGATTATAATACAATCATCCGTTGTGAAAAATCAAAGTTTGTCATTCCATCCAAATCTGGTGAGGACTTTACAGAACTTCCTCAGATTGAGAAGGAAAAGAGTATTGAACTTTCCCAGTTTTCTTTGAAGGAGATTATCCGACAGACAATATTCTCTATCTCAGATAATGAGAATAACAAGCTGATGACTGGTGAGTTGTTTGAGGTAAAGGATGGTGTGCTTCAGGTCGTATCTCTGGATGGACATCGTATTTCACTTCGTAATCTGGCATTGAAGGGAAATGCTTCGAATGTAAGCGTTGTTGTACCGGGAAAGACACTCAATGATCTGTCAAAGATCATCACAGGTGGTGTCGATGATATGGTAACGGTTTACTTTACAGACAGACATATTTTATTTGAGTTTGAGAATACAATAGTAGTATCCCGTCTGCTTGAGGGAGAATATTTCAAGATCGTACAGATGCTTTCTATGGATCATAAGATCAAAGTTCGCGTAAATAACAGAGAGTTGTTTGATTGTATCGATCGTGCTTCTATCCTTATGCGTGAGTCAGATAAGAAGCCAATCGTTGTCAGCATCAAAAATGATAACCGCATGTATCTCAAAGTAGATACGATGATGGGTTCCATGAATGAAGAAATCGAGATCACAAAGGATGGAGAGGAAATCATCATTGGATTTAACCCAAGATTCTTAACAGATGTGTTGAAGGTTATTGATGATGAAGATATCTTTATCTACATGCGTGATGCCAAATCACCATGTATCATCCGGGATGATGCAGGAACTTATATCTACGTTGTATTACCAGTCAATATCAATGCGGGGGCTTATTAATCATGGGTGAGATGCATATTTTAAAGCTTCGCGAGGGCGAGGAATATATCAAATTGGGACAGGCACTTAAAGCGACTGGTCTTGCAGATTCTGGAATTGATGCAAAGGAAATCATTCAGCAGGGACTGGTTTTAGTCAATGGTGAGATTGATGAACGTCGTGGAAGAAAGCTCTATGATGGTGATGAAGTCGTGTTTGATGATAATAAGATTAGTATTCAGAAATAATTTCTGTGCAAATGAGGTGTAGGCATGTATATTGAAAATCTGGCACTGCAAAATTACAGAAATTATGCGCGTGCCGAGATTATATTTTCCGATGGTATCAACATTTTATATGGGGATAACGCACAGGGAAAGACCAACATATTGGAAGCTATCTACCTGATTGGAACGACAAAGAGTCACAGAGGAAGCAAGGATCGGGAAATCATACGGTTTGATGCAGATGAAAGTCATATCCGCGCAGAAATAAAAAAAGATGGTATGCATCGACGGATTGATATGCATCTGAAAAAGAGCAAATCAAAAGGAATTGCGATTGATATGGTACCAATCCGCAGAAGTTCTGAGTTGCTTGGCACGATGAATATGGTTTTCTTTTCCCCGGAGGATCTTTCTATCATCAAAAACAGTCCGGCAGAGCGAAGAAATTTCATGGATATGGAATTATGCCAGTTGGATAAGATTTATGTGAGTCTGCTGGCAAATTATAAAAAAGTGTTAGATCAGAGAAATAATCTGTTAAGGCAGATTAGCTTTGATAAAAGTAAAATGGATATGCTGCCAGTCTGGGATGACCAACTGGTAAAATATGGTATAGAAATCATTAAAAAAAGGAATCATTTTATTGATTTGATAAATGAGATAATTCCTGATATACATAGCAATTTAACGTCGGGAAAAGAACATTTGTGTCTGGTATATGAGAAAAATGCAGAAGAGGAAAGCTTTGCATCGATGCTTGCAGAAAAACAGGAGATGGACTTACGTTATCAGACAACACAGACCGGTCCTCACCGCGATGATATCGCGTTTTTGATCGACGGTATGGATGTGAGAAAGTTCGGTTCGCAGGGACAGCAGCGTACAGTGGCGCTGTCATTGAAGCTTGCAGAAATCGAGCTGGTAAAGAGACTGATACAGGATAATCCCATATTACTGTTAGACGATGTAATGTCTGAGCTGGATCGAAGCCGGCAAGATGCGTTATTAGAGTCTATTCGAGGAATTCAAACGATTCTTACATGTACAGGATATGATGATTTTATAAAGGAACGGCTGACAATCGATAAAGTCTATAAGGTTGTTGCCGGAACGATACAGGAGGAGTTAGATGGGTAATCAAAATGAAAGCAATTATGATGCGAATCAAATCCAGATTTTGGAAGGTTTGCAGGCGGTTCGTAAAAGACCAGGTATGTATATCGGTAGTACCTCGACAAGAGGACTTCATCATCTTGTATACGAAATCGTAGACAATTCAGTCGATGAGGCATTGGCAGGATTCTGTACAGAAATTGATGTATCAATCAATGAAGATGGTTCTGTCACCGTTATCGATAATGGACGTGGTATCCCGACAGGTATCCACAAGAAGGCTGGTATTCCGGCCGTTGAGGTTGTATTTACAATCCTGCATGCCGGCGGTAAGTTCGGCGGTGGCGGATACAAGGTATCCGGCGGTCTGCATGGTGTAGGTGCATCCGTTGTAAATGCGCTTTCGAACTGGCTGGAGGTTGAGATTTCCAGAGATGGCAAGATATACAAGCAGCGTTATGAACGAGGAAATGTAATATATAAATTAAAAGAGGTTGGTAAGACCGACAAGACCGGAACAAAGGTTACATTTATGCCGGACGATACAATCTTCGATGATGTTATCTTTGATTATAAGGTGCTTCGTACGAGACTTCGTGAGATGGCTTTTCTCACAAAGGGATTGAAGATTAATCTTGAAGATAAGCGTGAGGGCAAGGAACAGAGAGAATCCTTCCACTATGAGGGTGGTATCAAGGAGTTTATCGCTTACTTGAATAAGACAAAGACTGCACTTTACGACAAGATTATCTATATCGAGGGTAACAAAGATGATATCTATGTAGAAGTGGCAATGCAGCACAACGATTCTTACAACGAGCTTACTTTGAGCTTTGTAAATAACATCAATACACCGGAAGGTGGTATGCATTTGACAGGATTTAAGAGTGCTATCACGAAAGTCTTCAATGATTATGCAAGAAGCAATAAGATTCTGCGTGACAAAGAAGAAAACCTGTCCGGTGATGACTTGCGAGAAGGTCTGACCGCTATCGTAAGTATCAAGATTCCGGAGCCACAGTTTGAAGGACAGACAAAGCAGAAGCTTGGTAATGCAGAAGCGAGAACTGCAGTCGAAGGACTTGTGACAGAGAAGCTTACGTATTTCTTAGAGCAGAATCCTCAGGTGGCAAAGGCTATCGTAGGAAAAGCAGTTGTCGCACAGCGTGCCCGTATGGCAGCCAGAAAAGCAAGGGATGTTGCCCGTAAGAGTACACTTGAGACGAACATGGCGCTTCCCGGTAAGCTTGCCGATTGTTCGGATCCAAATCCAAAGAACTGCGAAATCTACATCGTAGAGGGAGATTCCGCCGGTGGCTCCGCAAAGACTGCCAGATCCCGTGCAACACAGGCAATCCTTCCGCTGCGTGGTAAGATTCTGAACGTAGAGAAAGCAAGAATTGACCGGATTCTGGAAAATGCAGAGATTAAAGCCATGATTACTGCATTTGGTACCGGTATTCGTGAGAATTTCAATATTGAGAAGCTTCGTTATGACAAAATCATTATCATGACCGATGCCGATGTCGATGGTGCACATATTGCAACGCTGATGCTTACATTCTTCTTCCGGTTTATGCCGGATCTGATCAAGGAAGGACATGTATACTTAGCACAGCCACCACTGTATAAGCTCGAGAAAAACAAGAAGACATGGTATGCATACAGTGATGAAGAACTGGCGGATATCTTAAATGAAGTTGGTCGTGACCAGAATAACAAGATCCAGCGATACAAAGGACTTGGTGAGATGGATGCTGAGCAGTTGTGGGATACAACTATGGATCCGGAAAAGCGGGTTTTATTGCGTGTAGCAATTGATGAGAACAGTGAGTCTGAGCTAGACTTAACCTTCGATACATTGATGGGTGAGAGAGTAGAGCCAAGACGTGAATTTATTGAGGCAAATGCAAAATTCGTTAAGAATCTTGACATTTAAGTAGGAGGAGAACAATGGACGATAGTACAATTTTTGATAAAATCCATGAAGTGGATTTGAAGAAAACCATGGAAGAATCGTATATCGATTATGCCATGAGCGTTATCGCTGCAAGAGCTCTTCCGGATGTGCGAGATGGTCTGAAGCCTGTACAGCGAAGAATCTTACATTCCATGGTGGAACTGAACAACGGTCCGGATAAGCCACATCGTAAATGTGCCCGTATCGTCGGTGATACAATGGGTAAATATCATCCACATGGTGATAGTTCTATCTACGAGGCACTCGTAAAGCTGGCACAGGAATGGAATACAAGATATCCACTGGTCGATGGACATGGTAACTTCGGTTCCGTCGATGGGGATGGCGCGGCTGCGATGCGATACACAGAGGCACGTCTCTCCAAGATTTCGATGGAGATGGTTGCGGATATCAACAAGGATACAGTTGATTTTGTACCAAACTTTGATGAGACAGAAAAAGAGCCAGTCGTACTTCCAAGCCGTTATCCAAACCTGCTGGTAAATGGTACAACCGGTATTGCCGTAGGTATGGCAACCAATATTCCACCTCACAATCTGCGTGAGGTAGTAAATGCAGTTGTAAAGATCATTGATAACCGTGTGAATGAGGATCGTGAGACAGAAATCGAAGAAATCATGGAAATCATCAAGGGACCGGATTTTCCAACGGGTGCATCTATCCTTGGTACAGCCGGTATCAATGAAGCATATAGAACCGGTCGTGGTAAGATCAAGGTACGTGCCGTATCCGAGATCGAGCCGATGGCAAATGGAAAGCAGAGAATCGTTGTGACTGAGCTTCCATATATGGTAAATAAGGCAAAGCTGATCCAGAAGATCGCAGAGCTTGTCAAGGAGAAGAAGATTGAGGGTATTACAGCTCTCCGTGATGAAAGTTCCCGTGAGGGTATGCGTATCGTCATCGAGCTTCGAAAAGACTGCAATGCGAATATCGTGCTGAACCAGTTATACAAGCACACACAGATGCAGGATACATTTGGTGTAATTATGCTGGCGTTGGTTGATGGACAGCCTATGGTATTAAATCTCCTTCAAATGCTTGGATATTATATCAAGCATCAGGAAGAGGTTGTAACTAGAAGAACGAAGTTTGACTTGAATAAAGCGGAAGATCGTGCTCATATCTTAGAGGGATTATTGATTGCCCTCGATAATATTGATGAGGTTATTCAAATCATCCGTAGTTCCAAATCCGTTGCCGATGCAAAGCTTGCATTGATCGAGCGTTTCGGTTTGTCCGATGCACAGGCACAGGCTATCGTAGATATGCGTCTGCGTGCTCTGACCGGTTTGGAAAGAGAGAAGCTTGAGAAAGAATACAGAGAATTGATGGAACTCATCAAAGAGTTGAAGGCAATTCTCGCAGATGAGAAGCTGCTCCTTGGTGTAATCAAGGAGGAAATCCTGATCATCGCAACAAAATATGGCGATGACAGAAGAACTTCTATCGGCATTGATATGGATGATGATATCACAGTTGAAGATCTGATTCCGAAGGAAAATGTTGTAATCGCTATGACAAAGCTTGGCTATGTAAAGCGTATGACAATCAATAACTTCAAGAGTCAGAACCGTGGTGGTAAGGGCATCAAGGGCATGCAGACAATCGAGGATGATTTCATCGAGAATCTGTTCATGACAACGACGCATCATTACATCATGTTCTTCACGAATCAGGGACGTGTATATCGTCTGAAGACGTATGAGATTCCGGAATCCGGACGTACTGCAAGAGGAACGGCAATCGTAAACCTCTTACAGCTCCAGCCGGATGAAGTGATCACAGCAGTCATTCCAATTCGTGAGTACCATGAGGGAAGATACCTGATCATGGCTACAAAGAATGGTATGATCAAGAAGACAAAGATTACCGAGTATGCAAATGTTCGTAAGTCCGGACTTGCTGCAATCACCCTGAAAGAGGGCGATGAGCTGATCGAAGTAAAGGCAACGAACAATACGAAGGATATCATCCTGATTACAAAGCAGGGTATGTGTATCCGCTTCAATGAGAAGGAGGTTCGTTCAACCGGACGTACATCGATGGGTGTCATCGGTATGAGTGTTGCCGGTGATGATGAGGTTATCGGCATGCAGCTTGATACACAGGGCGAAGCACTTCTGATCGTATCCGAGAATGGTCTTGGTAAGCGTACTCTTGTCGAAGAATTTACACCACAGCACCGTGGCGGTAAGGGTGTGAAGTGTTACAAGATCACAGACAAGTCCGGAACCGTTGTAGGATTTAAGGCGGTCAATGATGATAACGAGATCATGCTGATTACCAACCAGGGTATTGTAATAAGACTCCTGTGTAAGGATATCTCTATATTAGGCAGAATTACAACCGGTGTGAAGCTCATCAACATGGATCTGGAAAGCGATATTACCGTTGCAAGTATTGCAAAGGTTCGTCAGAAATCTGCAGATGAATCCGAGTCTTTAGAGATGATGGAACGCGAGATGAACGAGGCAGACAATGAAGAAGGTAATGTAGAAGAGCCGGATGATTCGGAGAATAAGTAAGGTAATAATTAAGGACGATGTATTATGATGATACATCGTCCTTTTCTTTATAATAGATTTCTTTTGATATTTTGATATTCTTCTGGAGAAATCAATCCCTTTTGTAAGAGTTGTCCGTATTTTATCAATTCATCGGCAGAACTAACATTATAATTATTATTTACTGGAGTATCCACAACATTGTCTTTTGCCAAACGTAATTGCTTCTGAAAATTATCAATTTCATTTTGTGAAAACCAGCGAATATCAAAAGCAATTTCTCCTCCTGCATATTGAATGGAAATTAGTGATATTTTATTTTTAAAATATAAAAAAACATATGCTAATACTATAGGTATAATATAATAGCTAAATACATAAAAGTTTCTACCAAAACTTAAAGTAAAAATTAATCCAATAAAAAAAACAATAGCAAGGATTAAATAATGTATAGGATTATAATGTTTAATTTCGGTTCCTGTGACATCTTTTAAATCAACAATCTGAGAACGTGAATTTTTAACGATTTTAGGATTTCCACTATTATTATAGAAAACATTATATGATTTTCCTTGAAAATATACTCTTTTATCGGTTATAAAAGAAAATCCTTTTGATAAAAACCCTGTTGAAATAAAATTCTGAATATAAGAATTTCCTAAAGTTGAAATTAGTCTTTCATTTTTATTAACAAAAAACTGACTTAAGTAATAAGGATAATTAAAGTTATTTGTATTTTGATCCATATGAATACCTTCCTTTTAATATTAGCCATTTATGGCTAATATTATTATAGTCCATTTATGGGTATTATGCAATAAAAAAGGATAAAAGCATGATTTCTTATGAACCATTATGGAACACATTAAAATTGAAAGGTATCTCACAGTATCAGTTAATAAATAAGTATCACGTTTCTGCAGGTCAATTATCACGATTGAGAATTAATAGTTATGTATCTACACATACATTAGATCGTTTATGTGAAATATTAGATTGTAAGTTAGAAGATATTGCAGTTTATAAAAAAGAAGAAACAGATATATAATAATTTTTATTGCTTTCTATGTTTTATTTGATATAATTATAAATAATATGGTATTTTATTCGTGAAAAGAGGGTAAAGCGATGAACGATAGTATTAAAGAGGGCTTGGAAGGTCTTTCCAAGATGGATGGCGTATCGAATTTCTTATATGCACTGATGTATTGGGTAGGTGTCATATTTGTATTGTTATTTGTGACATACATTTTTGTTTCGATTTATGTGCGTGCACAGAATAAGAAACGTGGAATTGATACGAAAGATAAAGACGATTATTTGGATGATTAAGAAAAGGGCTGCTATATGAGAAATCGTGTAGCAGCTTTTTTGTATTTTTTATGAACAGAAGCATATAATATAAACAAATTGACATATACCTGTATAACAGGTACAATATTAATAATATTAAAATTTTATATTATCATTAGGAGATGATGGTATGGAAAAAATGATAGAAACAACAAAAGTAAGTGAAATATTGTGGGAAGAATTTATGAAACCGCTGGATATTTCAGCATACAAATTGGCAATGGAAATCCATGTTCCAGTTTCAAGAGTACAGGATATTTTGCATGACAGAAGAAAAATAACAGTAGATACTTCTTTAAGACTTGCAAAATATTTTGGGGTGTCAGATTCTTATTTTTTAAATATTCAAAATGATATTGATTTACGTAATGCAAAGTTAAATCTGAAGGATGAAATTAATAGTATTCAAACCTATAAATATGCATAAAAAGGAGTAAACCATGCGAACATTACACACAGACAAAATCATTGAAGCAGTGAAAGAAATGTGTATCTCGGCCAATCTGTATCTGGCAGATGATATGGATGGAAAGATACGTCAGGCGGCAAAAGAGGAAGACAGCACACTCGGCAAGCAGATCTTGAATCAGTTGATCGAGAATATGGAGATTGCCGGGGAAGATCAGACACCAATCTGTCAGGATACAGGAATGGCAGTGTTCTTCGTGAATGTTGGACAGGATCTGCACATTGAAGGAATGAATCTCACGGATGCCATCAACGAAGGTGTGAGAAGAGGATATACCGATGGATATCTGCGGAAATCTGTCGTGAGAGATCCACTTCTGCGTGAGAACACCGGAGACAATACACCGGCAATCATCCATTATGATATTGTACCGGGAGATCAGCTGGAAATCACGATTGCACCGAAGGGCTTTGGAAGTGAGAATATGAGTAAGGTCTATATGCTGAAGCCGGCAGACGGAGAAGAAGGAATCCGCCAGTCTGTGCTTGCAGCAGTGAAGGATGCCGGACCAAATGCCTGTCCGCCGATGGTAGTCGGTGTCGGACTTGGCGGTGATTTTGAGCTTGCGGCAAAGCTTGCGAAGAAAGCACTCACGAGACCGGCAGGTTCACACTCGGAGAAGGCACATATTGCGAAGCTTGAAGATGAGATATTGGAGCTTGTGAACAAGACCGGTATCGGTCCTGGAGGACTTGGAGGAAAGACAACGGCGCTCGCCGTCAATATTGAAACCTACGCAACGCATATCGCAGGTATGCCGCTTGCAGTCAATATGTGCTGTCATGTCAATCGTCACAAGACAGTTGTGTTGTAGAAATATAAATAATATGGAAGAAATGATAGAGTAAGATGTACAGGAGATTGGATGGATGCATGTGTAGGTTATAAACGAGAATCATGCGTGCCCGAAAGAAAGGAGATATGTACTTGGGAAAGGTTTCAAATTATATCAACCAGAATATGGCGAAATTCAAGCAGATCTACATACGTTATGCTGCGAGTATTTTCTGTGCGTTTATCATAGCGGTTGTGAGTATCATAGCAAATCAGAAAAAAGGGTTTGACATAGAATCTATCGTGACTGTGTGTTCTATCTGGCTTGCCGGGAATTTTCTGGTTGAGAGTCTGTGGAAGAAAACAGCAGAAGAAGCACAGAAAAACAAACGGAAATGGCTGATTGGCTATGGCGTAACGTTTGTGATTGCAATCGTATTTGAGAATTTGTCAGAGATTCTTAAAGCACAGAAAGCGGATATACCGAATCTGATATTTGAAAGTATCTTGTATTTTTACATTGCGTGTACCGTGCTTCTTGCAATTTATGTATTGCTCCGGCAGCAACAACTGGATCTGCCACATTGTATCGGACGGATTATATTCGCATTGCTCCGGGCAGTTGGTGTTTATCTGGTGTTAAATATTGCGGTTATCCTGATTCTTGAAATTATTGATGCATTGCTTGTGGATATAGATACGTTCAGAGTGGAGTTGAATATCCAGTTATTGCTGAGTGCACTTGCGTATTTTCCAACCTGCCTGCTTGCTGTCTCGGACACAAGCGAAGATAACGCGGCATTTACGAAGAAATTTGTATCGTATGTGCTACTTCCATGCGTGTGGATTGCGATGTTCGTAATCTATCTCTATGTGGTAAAAATCTTCGTGACGCAGGAGGTTCCGAGCAACGAAATCTTCAGTATCTGTGCAAGTCTTTTTGCAATTGGTATGCCAATCTGGATGATGGCATTCGGGTTCGTGGAGGAGAATTCTTCACGTTATAAGAAACTGATCCATATTACGAAATATATCTATGCACCGTTTATCCTGCTTGAAATCTATTCTATGTCAGTGCGTGTCAAAGCATATGGACTGACGGAGCAGCGATATGCGGCGTGGATGTTTATCTTGCTACAGGTCATCTATATTCTGTGGGAGAAAATCTATGCAAGGTATGCAAGACTTGCAGGCAGGAAAAAAACATATAATAATCAGGCAGATACCGGTGATACAGGAACAGAACATGCAAATGAAATAAATCAGACGAAAACACAAATAAACTGGCACTATGAAAATCTGATTCTAGTCTTAGTTGGATTTTTATTTGTCGGACTTCTGCTTCCATTTGGAAATGCGCAATATCTGTCGTATCAGTCACAGAAAAGCCGGTTAGTTAAGAATCGGACATTGGATAAGGAAGTGGCTGCGGAAGCATATGATTATTTGCGTGGAAATGCGTATGGCAGACGATACATAAAGACCAATCTCACGGAAGCGGAGCAGGATGAATTACATAACATGCTGTATGACCGGGACAGTGAAGATCAATGGAAATCCGTGTATTTCAATGCATATCCGATTGAAGAGGGTGGATTGACCATCCGTGGTTATGAAAAAATCTATGGGGTAGATGAACATTGGCGGGATGAATGTCCTGTTCAAGAATATGAGAGCAAAACAATCACAGCCGGAGATAATGTATATGAGGGTGTAGATCTTACTTCCTGCATTTCGTATTATAAGGACTTGGAAGATAAAAATGAAAATCAGGTTGTAGATGAAAAAGATAAAGTCTACGAAATTCAAATCAGCGTTACAGAAAAACTGATTGTAACGTATATCAGTTTTGAAATTGATGATGAGCAGACTATGATAAAAAGAATGTTTATAAAGGGATATATGCTGACGAAGTAAAAAAAATAACGGAGGATTAGAGAATGGAACGACATATTGCAGTACCATTTAGCGAAGAGGAATTAAAGGAACTTCATGCAGGAGATTATATCTATCTGACCGGCACAATCTACAGTGCCAGAGATGCTGCACACAAGCGAATGTATGATGCTATCTGCGTGGAACAGGAGAAACATCCGGAAGTGGATTACACCGGTGCAAAGCTGTATGAGGATAAGATTCTGCCACTGGATATCACAGGAAATACAATCTATTATCTCGGACCAACACCGGCGAAGCCGGGACAGGTCATCGGTTCCGCAGGACCTACCACGAGCAGCCGTATGGATAAATATACACCGCTTCTGCTTTCAAAGGGGTTGAAGGGCATGATCGGAAAAGGTAAGCGCAGCCAGGCAGTCATTGATGCAATCGTGAAGGAAAAAGCTGTGTATATGGCAGCTGTCGGCGGAGCAGGCGCACTTTTATCAAAGTGCATCAAGGAGTCCGAGGTAATCGCTTATGATGACCTTGGAACCGAGGCAATCCGTAAGATGCGCGTGGAGAATCTTCCTGTTATCGTTGTGATCGACAGCGAAGGACACAATCTGTATGAGACGGCGGTTGCAGATTATCTGAAGGAGCATAATTAATATGGCAAAAAACAAGGTTAAAGTCGAATATGATGTAGATATGGAAAAGGAGCGCAGGAAGAAACAGCAGAAAAATGGAAAAACAGGATTTGCTATACGCAGATCAAACATTTTTCTGTATGGGTTGCTGCTCGTTGTGGAAGTGTTGTTTTATTATTTCCTGACACCGGCAATCAATGTACATACCTCTGGATTCTGGACATGGGTGATACTTACGCTTGCGGCAATCGGATTTTGCTCCTTTGATTTCAAGGGAACACGCATTACTAAAAAAGGCAATATCAAAGAAGCCGTTGGTTCGACAAAGGTGGTAATGGTTTCATTTACAGCAATCCTTGTGTTGATTGTAGGATTGATTATAGGCGGGCTGGCATCTTCTCAATTGTTCCGTGCATCGAAATATGCAGGAATCATCAAGGTTGAGGATGGTGATTTTGCAACGGATGTACCGGAAAGTGAGAATATCAACAACATAGCACTGATGGATACGGACAGTGCGAGAATCATCGGTGATCGTTCGATTGGTTCCCTGTCTGACGTTGTCAGCCAGTATCAGGTGAGCGAGACATACAGCACCATTGATTATAATGGTGTGCCGATGAAGGTTGCACCGCTTGAATATGCGGGATTTATCAAATATCTGAATAATAAAGATGCCGGAATTCCGGGATACGTGCTTGTTGATCCGGTCAAAAATGAGGCAGATTATGTGAAGCTTGAAAAGCCGATTCAGTATTCTTCCTCTGCATACTTTGGCAAGAATCTGCAGCGGCATGTGCAGCTTTCTTATCCGACGTATGATTTCAACGGATATTATTTTGAACTTGATAATGAAGGAAATCCATATTATATCTGTCCGGTGTTAAAGCCGAATGCAGGGCTATTTGGAGCGAAGGACGTAAAGGGAATCGTGATCTGTGATCCATGCAGCGGGAATTGTGAATATATGGATCTGGGTGATATTCCAAATTGGGTAGATCGCGTGTATGATGGTGATCTCTTATGTGACCGGTATAACTGGTATGGTATGCTGTCAGGTGGATTCATTAACAGCAAGATTGGAAACAAAGGCTGTAAGGTGACGACCGACGATTATGGTTACAAGGTGATGGACGGCGATGTGTGGGTATACACAGGTGTGACATCCGTCAATGGCGACCAGTCGAATATCGGATTTGTGTTGATGAATTCAAGAACTGCAGAGAGTAAATATTTTGCAATCGCAGGTGCGGAAGAGCATTCCGCGATGTCCTCTGCGGAGGGACAGGTACAAAACCTCGGGTACACGTCATCATTCCCATCTCTGATCAACATCGGAAATGTACCAACCTATATCATGGTACTCAAAGATAATGCAGGACTTGTGAAGATGTATGCACTTGTCAATGTGGAAAAATACAGCATCGTGGCAACCGGCGCGACACAGAAGGAAGCACTTGCAAGTTACCGGAAGCTGCTTGCCGAAAACAGCATAACGACAAGTGGAAACGATGTCAGCGAAGATACGTTGAGTAAGAAGATTACAGTCACACAGATCCGGTACATCATGGTAGAAAATGAGACATATGTGTATATCACAGCGAAAGATCGTTCTGTCTACAAACAGAATTTTGCCGAAAATGAAAGCCTGATCAAGATTGAGGAAGGTGATGTGATCACGGTTCACTATATGGAAAGTGACGATGGCGTGAATGCGCTTCTTTCGTATGAATAATTTATTGGAATAAAATAATAAAAAATAGGATTATACTAAGGGTATATAATTACCTCTTGACATTTAGTACAATATTTGTTATTCTAATTTAGCGTGTTGACGCGGAACTAAATAACACCGATTGGTAAAATGTGTTTTTTAGGCATTGGAGATGTACTCAAGTGGCTGAAGAGGCGCCCCTGCTAAGGGTGTAGGTCGTTCGCGCGGCGCGAGGGTTCAAATCCCTCCATCTCCGTTCGTAGATTACGGATAAAATATTGAAAATAAGTCTTGACTTGATTGGAAATATTTCATATAATCTACTTTGCGTTTAGTTAAATGCAACGATATATTCCTCGATAGCTCAATGGTAGAGCACTCGGCTGTTAACCGAGTTGTTGTAGGTTCGAGCCCTACTCGGGGAGTTTGATAAAGTAAGTAGCAAAGCTATTTACTAATCATAAGGAATCTCCCCACTGCGTGGGTTCTTCTTATGATATATGGCGTGATAGCCAAGTGGTAAGGCAGAGGTCTGCAACACCTTCACCGCCGGTTCAAATCCGGCTCGCGCCTCTCTTAAATCCTTGATACAAGATGTATCAGGGATTTTTTTATTTTGTGAAATCTCTGTGAAAGTCATTGACGGAGCCCGCCCGCGTGTTAAAATACTTGACAATTCGAAAAATTGAAGAAGAATAATGAATATCAGGATTGGATATAGTTATGGAGGATGTTTATGAGACAGAAACTGATGGATTTTATGCGCGGTAGAAATGGAACGGATCAGCTTTCCATGTGTATGATGTGGGCGGCGTGTATCTTGGTTTTTATCGATATGTTTGTTAGAAGCAATATACTCAGCACGATTGCATTTGTGACCTTTGCATTTGCATATTTCCGTGTGTTCTCCAGAAATATTGGCAAGCGTCGGGATGAAAATACATGGTTCCTAAATAAGACGTATAAACTACGCATGTGGGGACGGAAAGAGAAAAGCCATATGACGATGCGCAAGACGCATCATATCTACCGTTGCCCGGAGTGTAAGCAGAAAATTCGTATCCCAAAGGGAAAAGGAAAGATCGAGATACGTTGTCCGAAGTGCAGCGCACGGTTTATAAAGAACAGCTAATGTATAAAATAGAAATAAGAAAGCCGTTTAACTCGGAGGTGGAACGATGTTTGGATATGTGACGGTGAACAAGCCGGAAATGAAAGTCAAAGATTATGAGCGGTATCGCATGTATTATTGTGGTGTCTGTCATGCACTCCGGAATACGGACGGTGCGATGGGACAGATGTCACTTACGTATGATTCGACGTTTGCCGCGGTTCTTCTGACCGCTTTATATGAGCCGGATACGAAGATGAAGGAAGCAACGTGCATGGTGCATCCGGTTGGGAAGAAAAAATATCTGGAGAATGAGGTTATACAGTATATCGCGGATATGAATCTCATTCTGACCTATTACAAATGCCTCGATGACTGGGAGGATGACCGGAAATTTACCAGACTTTGTTACAGCAGTTTTATACGGAAGCGTGTGCGCAAGATCGGTCAGGTCTATCCGGAGAAGCTGGCGAAGATCCGGGAATCTCTGCGGACATTATCTGCCTGTGAGAGAAAGAATGTGACGAATCTGGATTTGCTTGCCGGAACCTTTGGTGATATCATGGCAGAGATCCTTGCATATAAGTCGACGCGCGGGATTGACTGGTCGGAGGAGCTGCGGAGACTCGGTTACCAGCTCGGCAAATTCATCTATATTCTTGACGCATACGATGACGTACAGGAGGATATCGAAAAGAACCGGTTCAATCCATTGAAGGAGTTATACCATGAGCTGTCGAAAGAGCAGTTCGACAGTTACGTGAAGGAAATCCTTATGATGATCGCCACCGATATGGCAAAAATCTACGAATGTCTGCCAATCGTCGAGGAGACAGCCATCCTAAGAAATATCATTTATTCTGGAATCTGGGTAAGGTTTATGACGAAACAAAATGACACAGGAAATAAGTAATTTGTGAAACATTTCATAGAAGTGGATATAGTTTGCACATGAAACATAATTCTTAAGCAGACCGTTGAAGCACGCTGGTACTTAATGAATGGCAAACTTGTTTGTCATGAATTTAGTACCATTGCGTGATGAACCGAGCGGGAGCGCGTCTGCGTAGAATATGTTTCATGTGTAAACTGTACCACAGATGTATATATGTTTCACAATTACTGATTAAGAAGGGAATTAGCATGAAAGATCCTTATGAAGTTCTGGGGCTTCCACATGGTGCCTCGGAAGAAGAAGTGAAAAAAGCATATCGAAATCTAAGCCGGAAATATCACCCGGATGCCAATATCAACAACCCAAACGCAGCACAGGCAGAAGAGAAGTTCAAGGAAGTGCAGGTGGCATATAAGAGCATCATGGACGGAAATACAGGTTCCTCGTATGGTGGCAGCAGTTATGGCGGGTTTGATGGATTTGGCGGATTCGGAGGATTCGGTTCGGATGCATTCCGGCGTGCCAGAAATGAAGGTGGTGGCATGAGTCAGGATGAGTCCCATCTGGCCGCGGCACAGAATTTTATTATGAACCGGATGTTTACAGAGGCACTTCGCACGCTGGAGGATATAGACGACCGGACGGGCAGATGGTATTATCTGAGTGCGGCTGCGAACTTAGGTGCTGGCAATCAGGCAACAGCGATGGAACATATCGATCGTGCAATCGCGATGGAACCGAACAACATGGAATACAAACAGATGAAGCAGCGTATGCAGGGTGGCAGCAACTGGTATGTGCAGCGTGGCATGGGATATGGAATGCCGGATGTGCGTTCCGATAACTGGTGCATGGATATGTGCCTGTTAAATTTGCTCTGTAATTGCTGCACGCCTTGTTGATAATGAAATTTAAAGGGGAGAACCAATGGAGAAAATCATTTTAGCATCACAGTCTCCACGCAGACAGGAGATTCTGTCGCAGGGTGGATATGAATATAAAGTGTGCGTATCTTCGGCGGAGGAGCAGATTCCACCGGAAGAGTTGGAGAATCTGACACCGCAGGAGCTGGTTGAAAAACTGGCGCGTGTGAAAGCGGAAGATGTGTACCGCAGAAACTGCAGTAAGAATATGGAAAAATCAACGACAGATAATCAGGCAGCAGATTCCGTGGAAGAAATCACGGTGATCGGTGCGGATACTGTCGTTGCTGTCGATGGATGTGTGCTTGGAAAACCAAAGACAGAGGATGAGGCGAAGCAGATGCTTTCACGATTGTCCGGGCGGACGCATGATGTATTCACCGGTGTGTGTATTCTGTGGACAGATTCCGATACGCAGGAAGAGATACATGGAAATACCTTCCACTGTCATACGAAGGTGACATTTTATCCGATGACGGAGGAAGAAATTGACAACTATGTCGCTACGGGTGACTGTATGGACAAGGCAGGTGCCTATGGTATCCAGAGCGGAGCCGCGAAGTATATCCAGGGCATCGAAGGCGATTACCTGAACGTGGTTGGATTGCCGTTGTCAAAAATTTATCACGTTTTGCGTGAGAAATTAATAAATCTCACAATAAAAATGTGATTGAAACTGAATGAAAATAAACGGAAATAAAGAAATTAGACGAAAAAACTGTCATTATGACTAAAAACAGAGATAAAATTTGTCTATTCTGCCGTTGAAAAAATATTTAAAAGTGCTACACTAATACATGTAGCAACAAGTTGGGTTGTTGCTTGATTTTTGCATATCAGCGTCATAGCTTCGTACAGGGGGAAGGGATACGGAGTGTGATGTTGTAATATACACGTGAGCATCAGAGCTCGAAGTTATGTGAAGGTCTTGTTACGTGTAGCAGTGGTATTTCCTTATGTGACAAAAGAGAGGGTGTTACATAAGGGAATATCATCCAAGGTGGTTACGAAAAGAGGTTGCTTGGCAGCCTCTTTTTTCTTGCAGAGAAAAGAATCTGTGCGTATAATATAGATAAGTATGGTGAAATTGACAGAGAGGGTAAGGATGTAGAAATGTGGAGTTTTCATACCGTAAAAGTGAAAGATAATAGTCGACGCATGTTTGATCTATGTATGCGTCGGGCACAGAGTATCGGGCGTGCGGATTATGTACGGACAAATGGACGGATGGATCTGGCACATACCTTCCGTACAGATATGCTGCATTTCCTGATATATCTCGCATATTCGGATGGTTCCGTCAACAAAGAAGAAATCAAATACATCAATCTGTTATTCGGAACACAGTTTGATGAGAAGATGATCCGTGATTATGCAGACCGTTGGGGACTTCGGAGTGAGAGCATCCGGGATCATGCGCCACGGTCGTTAAATTCGTTTGTGCGCTCAAATATCGGAGCAGAAACCGGGGAGATATCAGACGGTTATTATGATCTGTTACAGTTGTATGTTACAACCTTTAATTATATTGGAAATGATCTGATTGCATGCAACGAGGAGGTTGCGTCATCAGAGGTTCAGGCATTGTCCTCGTATATTGAATTGATCACAGAGGAAATCAATCGTGTACGTGGGGATATGGAGGATTACAAGCCGACGATCGCATTTAAGCCCGGAAGCAAGGTTAAGCAGGAGGATAAGCCGGATTATTCGTATTGGTCCGATACGCTTGAGATGCGGCGGACGAAGATCTCTACACCGGAGCGTAAGGAGGAAGATTCGCCGGCAGTAAGTGATACAGACAGCCGGAGAGATATGGACACACCGGAGTATGTACGGGCAGCAGATACAGAAGAAACTGGAAAGCCATTCCGTATGCGGGTGGAACAACCGGATGCACAGACGCTGCCGGATCAGAAAGAGCGTAAAAAAGAATTTAATACGGAGATGGATATACAGGCATTACTTAAGCAGTTGAACGAGCTGACCGGCATGCAGAGCGTGAAGACGGAGATCAACAATATGATCAATCTGTTGAAGATCTGTAAGATCCGTCAGGAGAATGGATTGCAGACGCCGCCGGTTACAAATCACATGGTGTTCCTTGGCAATCCCGGAACTGGTAAGACGACCGTGGCAAGAATCCTTGCGAAGATCTATCATGGGCTGGGCGTGCTTTCCAAAGGACATCTGGTGGAGGTAGACCGGTCTGGTCTGGTCGCTGGATATATGGGACAGACGAGTGAGAAGGTTACGGAAGTAATCGAGAAAGCCAAGGGTGGCATCTTATTTATTGATGAGGCGTATGCCCTTGCAAATGGACAGCAGGGTGATTTCGGACAGGAGGCAATCGACATCCTGAATAAAGCGATGGAAGATAACCGGGAAGATCTGATCGTCATTGCGGCAGGATATCATGATGAGATGCAGGATTTCCTGGATGCAAATCCGGGACTTCGTTCCCGTTTCAACCGGACAATTGAATTTCCGAATTATGATGCGGCAGAGCTGTTGGAGATCATGACCAACCGGGCAAAATCTCTCGATTATACATTGACGGACGATGCGGTGCAGTATGTGCAGGATACATTTACTAGGATACTTGCATGTCCGCCGGAGAATTTCGGTAATGCGCGTTCGGTGCGTAATTATCTGGATCGCGTGATTCACAATCAGGCTAACCGCCTGATCGCGGAGAATAATTTTAAAGAGGAAGATCTGACGAAGCTCACGCTTGCGGATGTGCAGTCAGAGACGCTGGAATAACATGCATAAACAATGGATCAAGGATGGGCTAAGTGAATATCTGAGTGATGCGCATGCGGTGTGGCATATGCCGGGGCATAAGCGGAAAGCCTGCTATGGAGATTTTCAGGACGCATTTCTCGCATGGGATGTGACGGAGGTGCCGGGGACAGATGATCTGTATCTGCCGGAGGGATTTATCGGGGATTCACTTGCCATGCTGAAGGAAATCTACCAGACCTGTGGCACGTATTACGTGGTAAATGGTGCGACGGGAGGGATTTTTACGGCAATCGCGGCATGCACGAAGCCGGGCGATGCGATCCTGATTGCAAAAAACTGCCACAAATCGGTCTACAATGCGGCGGCGATGCTGCAGCGACAGACGATTTATGTGGAGCCGACATGGAAGAAAGAGGCAGAAGATGCCTTTGCATTTACATCATTTATTGATGGGTATGTCGATGCCGATGATGTTGAAAGGCTGTGTGAGTCTCATCCGGAGATCGCGGCGGTTGTAGTGACATCGCCGACATACGAGGGCGTCATATCCGACATTGCGCAGATTGCACGTGTGGCACATGCACATCATGTTCGGGTGATCGTGGACGAAGCACATGGGGCACATCTGCCATTTTTAAAACCGGAATATTCTGCGATCCGCATGGGTGCCGATGTCGTTGTACAGAGTCTGCACAAGACACTTCCAGCGATGACGCAGACAGCGGTGATTCATGTCTGTACAGAAGAACTGGTGAAACCGGTGGAGCAGGCATTGGAGATATTCTTAAGTTCTTCGCCGTCGTATATTTTCATGATGAATATGGAAGCGGCAATCTGCTATATGGCAGACCATGATTTTACGGAATATGAAAACAATCTGCGGGAATTCCGGGAGAATTGTGCGAAGCTTCCGCAGATCACAATGATAGAGAAAGAAGCCGTATGTGCAGCAGGTGCATATGGATATGACGAGACACGGCTTGTATATTATGCAGCTGTGCCGGGACCGGAGCTGCTTGCGATGCTTGCGGATAAAGGGGATGTCGTCTGTGAGATGGCAGGCAGAAAACATGTGGTACTGATCTCGACGGTGCGGGACGGGCAGGAAGATTTTGAACAGTTATACCGGACACTGCAGATGTGCGATGTCGCTCTGACGAAAGAAGGGGATCATGAGAAGGAGCGATGTGCCGGGCAGGAGGAATTGCAAAAACTGGCGGGAACGCTGGCAAGAGCACCCATCTATGTATATCCGCCCGGAAGTTACATCGTGAATACCGGGGAGATCATTACGGCAGAGACCGTGGAGAAGCTTTGCGCATATCAGGCAGCAGGGCTGCATATCCGGGGCATTTAGAAAACAGGGGGATGAATGATGAGACAGGAGAAACGATATGAATGTATTGATATGTGATGATGAAAGACGCGACCTGCAGATGGTCCGACTGCATGTGGAGCAGTTTAGCAAAGATCAGCAGATCGATGTGAGTATTTATACGCTGTGGAATCCAAAATCTTCGGCGGAGATAATGGCAATGGCGGAAAAACATGAGATGGATGTCGCATTTCTGGATATCGACATGCCACATATATCGGGTGATGCGATTGCCAGTGCACTGACGGAAAAGTATCCGTCAATCCAGATTATATTTTTTACGAACCGGGGCGAGATGGTTTATGATATGCTCAAATACAAACCATTCCGGTTTATTCAGAAGGCGGAACCGTGGAAGATTGATACGGCATTGATGAATCTGTCAAAACAGCGGATGACGGATGGACACGTTCTGATCGAAAAAGCAAAGAATGAAGTGATGGATGCTTCGGTGGAAGAGATTATGTACATAGAGGCAGCCAAACATCAGATCATCTATCATACGGAGGATGAAGCGATCGTCTCGAAGGGGAGCATGGCAAAGATCGTAAAAGAGCTGTGGGAATATGGCTTTATACGCGTGCATGTCGCGTATGTGGTAAACATACGGTACATCAAGCAGATTGGCAAAAAGGAACTGATTCTGAGAGATGAAACTGTATTGCCGATCAGTGGAAGCTATAAGGAAGAGACGATGAAGAATTATAAGATGTTATTGGAGAGGATCAGGTATGGAGAATCTCGTTGAAATATTTGCAAATACATTGGATGCTATATTAGGTATCGTGTTTCTGACGATGATACTTGGGAAAAAGAAGAGCATGCCGAACTGGTTGTTTGTCGTTTTGGCGTTGATCGTCCCTGTGGCAAATGTTGTGTTGCAGAAAGTATTTCCGGATAGTCCGGAGAATAATATTGTCTATATTTTACTTACCATATTCTTTGGTTTTGTATGCACGAATGGAAAAATCTCAGAGAAGATCATCTATGTCGCAATCTGGAATATCCTGCTTATGGCATGTGGACTGATCTTTGCGTCAGTTTACGGGTATGTCGTGCGCGGGACAAATGGCATGGAATGGGAGATGGATGCGATACATCGGCTGCATTACATCATGGGTTCGAAGCTGAATCTGATCCTGTGCACGCTTCTGGTCATGGTGATCCTGAAGAAAACGAAGATGAAATCCGCGATGCCGGTCATGAATGCTGTCGTGTTCGTGATCAGTATTTTGATCGGTATTATCTTAGATATTATGCTGGATTACCCGTATCTTGACAAAAAGGGAAAGATTGCGATCGGTATCGCGATGGTCGGAATTCTGGCGATCAATGTGTTTGTTTATGTGGCAACCTATCAATTAAATAAAAGCCAGAAGCTGCTGATGGAAAATCAGCTTCTCCGTATGTCGCAGGAAGAGCAGAAAGAGGGAATGGAGCGCATGATGCGTCTGCAGGAGAAGAACCGGATGCTTCGGCATGACCTGCGCCATTATTTCACGCTCTTTCAGGAAATGCTTGCGAATGGAAATGTGGAAGAAGCACAGAAATATGTGGAGGACGTCTTAAACACGAAGCTCCAGCCAGAAGGTGTCTATATGACAGGCGATGAAATCTTAGATGCTGTGCTCAATCATTGCGATGGAATCTGCCGGCAGAAACAGATCACGTTTCGGACAGAAATCAGTGCACATTTGCCGGAAGGACAGATGGAGTTTGCGATTGCACTGCTGAATCTGTTGGAAAATGCGATTGAAGCAGAGGAGCTGGAGGAAGACAAACTGATTGAGCTGCAGATCTACGAGAGTGCGGGCTTGCTGTTGGTAACTGTCCGGAACCGGATCAGTCAGTCGGTTATGGAGAACAACCCGGAGCTTCGCACGCGGAAGGCAGATGCAAGTCTGCACGGACTTGGAAGAAAGAGTGTAAAGAAGCTGATCCGGGATATGGAAGGTTCTTTCTATGAGGAAGAACGAAACGGGTTCTTCATCTCGAACATTGTCGTATAACGTCGAAAAAGTAAAAAGTATGCTCAAAAAACAACCAACTTTGCCAGACAGGTTGTAAAATGTCAAAAATCAGGTATTATTGTAGTAGCAGGAAATGAAGTGAGGAGGAAGTCCATGGAACGTCTTGCATATGCAATCACAGATCATCTGCTGCGAAGAGATGTGATCCAGAAAGAGGACTACGATATCTATGTATATGGATACGCAGTATTTCTTGAACAGATGTGTCAGGTAATCGGATTTATTCTGCTTGGGATAGTCACGAAGAACCTGTTACAGACCGCTCTTTTTTTGGGAACATTTTACCTGATTCGCAGTGCATTCGGTGGGTATCATGCGGAGACGTCGCTGGTCTGCATGCTCGTCAGCTATGGTGGCTGGGGTGCGGTCATGATACTTTCACGGTACATGGAAGCATATGCGGAAGTACCACTCGTGCTTTGGATTGTGCTCGCCGCGGATCTGTGTGTATTTGCGATACTCGGTCCGGTTGCACATGCCAATAAGCCACTGAACGCAGTGCAGAAAAAGCGGAACAAACGAAACGGATTTCTCGTTTTAGGGATTGGC
>OKRU01000356.1_pt1 | contig 45157 bp, 31 predicted proteins | sample 1601131 | NCBI WGS metagenome assembly OKRU01 (sample SAMEA3541558, study PRJEB24748) | human gut metagenome | biome: human gut; feature: human-associated habitat; material: faeces | place: China | collected 2012
CTGACTTGTGAAAGGACGCTTATATCTGCCCCTCACAACCTATAAAAGCACCACAGAATCTGCGACACTACGCCAATTAAACTCCGGTTATTTAAACAGATTTTTGAAGAACTCCCCAATCGCACTAAAGATATTTCCAAAGAAGTTACCAATAGATGCCATGATTCCGGAAGAGCTTCCTCCATTTTTAAAGGAATTGTAGAGAGATGCTGCGTAATCCACCAGTCCACTTAAATCAATTCCAAGAGAAGTGATTTTCAAAAGAAGATCAACGATTTTCTGTCTCTCATCATCAGATAAAGTGACGCCATATTTATCACAGGCTTCATCAATTGCTTCGTTGATACTCTTCTCGTCAGTCAGTCCTTTTTCTGCGATCAGTGACTTGATGTAAGCAATAAACTCCTCTACTTCCTGATCGGTCAGACCCTGAATGGAAGCTTCCAGTTCTCCGGTGACAACAAGTTCATTTAACGCTGCATCTACAACGTTATCCTGTACTGCTTCCCCGGTCATTGCCTCATATGCCTCAAAGATTCCAACTAGTGCAGCGGTTCCGGAAATTGGCTTGGGACCTGCAACGATGATATCTGCATCTGTAATTCCAGCAGTTGTCAGCGCATTTTTGTACATACCAACGGTACAGTATGTGATATTGTTCGTAGAAATGTTTAATCCATTTCCTTTTTTACGTTTTACGATCACGACAGAAGACCATGACTTGCTTCCAATTTTGGAAGAATCCACATAGGAATCCAGATACTGATGCTCCTGTGCATTTGTAACGTAAGTCACGTTATAATTTGCCAGATTGGCAGGATCGATTCCCATAAGGGATAATACGGTATTTTTCTGGTCATCGGACAAATCCGCGCCGAGTGCAAGATAAGGTTTATCATCTTTCTTAATCTCAACTTTATCGTTATTCTCATCCACAATGACATCTCCAGTCACATTTTCTGTGGATTTTTTATCATCCTCTACCGTTACCCCGCCTGTGATATTATCGGTTGTGCCACTGGTGGAAGTATTTGTGCTGTCGGAATTTGTTGTTGTACTGCTCTGCGAATCTGAAGCAGCATTATTGGTTGTATTGCTCTGTGAATCTGAACCTGTACTGTTCTGTGTATCTGAACTTGTGCTGCTCTTTGAATCTGAAGCTGTGCTGTTTTGTGTATCCGATCCTGTATTCCCACTCGAACCGGCATTGGTATCTGCACCTGTTGCACTGCTGTCATTCTGCGTTGCTGCATTATTCTCTGACTGTGTTGTCTGGGAATCACCGGATGTGGCATTGCTCTCTTCCTGCCCGGTGGAGTTCTGCGCAGAAGCATCTGCTGCAAATGATGTTACATGTGTTGGTATCATCATCACTGCAGCTAAAATAATTGCTGCAATTCTCTTTGTCATTCTCTTTCTCTTCACTTTTTCTTCCCTCTCTTTTTATTGCGGATCGCAGTATTTGCTCATATGAAAACCATCATTTCCACATAATAAAAATCTGCTTTGAGATTCCCCAAAACAGATTTTTATTTTACTACATCTCACTATAAATCACAAGTTAACATAATATGTTTATAAAAAATTAAGAAACCTATATACTTTTTCCTCATCGTTTCGTAATACCCTATAGGAAAAATTGTCTGTATCCATATTTTTACGTATCGATCCGCACTCTCATCCATGCAAGAAGATCTGCATACACTTTATCGCGGTCTGTCTCATTTAAAATTTCATGTCTGTCATTTTCGTAAAGCTTATATGTAATGTCCAGAGAACCTGCCTCTTTGAATAGATCATACACTTTTTTCACGCCGACACCATTATCTCCCACCGGATCATCCTGACCGGATACAATAAAAATTGGAAGCTTGTTTGGCACTTTCTTCACATTTTCCAACTGATTATCGTAGAGAACCGCTTCCATCAGCCCCAGATAGCCGTTTAATGTAAACTTGAACGTACACCGCGGTTCGTTATAATAAAATTTTACAATATCCTCATCTTTTGTAAGCCAGCTGTTGGAAGGTGTTTTTCCGGAAAGATCATATTTCTTATATGGTCCGCCAAAGGAAAGTGATTCAACCAGTCTGCTTCTGTGATGCCAGCCAAAAATTTTTGCAAGGAATCTGCATACATTGATTCCGAGTCTGGTCATACTGTCCGGCACACAACCGGTTCCCATAATGATCGCCCCTCTTAGATCATCATTGTAAACGGTGAGGTATTTCCGAAGCATATAAGATCCCATACTGTGTCCCATCATAAAATAAGGAACACCCGGATTTTCTTTCTGAACCATTGTGCGCAGTGTATGCATGTCTGTGATCACCGTGTCACTCGGATTTTCCGCAAAATATCCCCAGTCCTCTCTAGACGCAACGGAATCCCCATGTCCTAAATGGTCATGTCCCACCACCATGAAAGCATTCTGAGTTAAAAAATCAGCAAATGGTCTGTAACGCTCCACAAACTCGATCATGCCATGTGTGATCTGTAAAATTGCCTCATAATTTCCATCTTCCGGAATCCATCTGACTGCATGGATGGTTGTTTTGCCATCCGCTGATAAAAATGTAAACTTCTCCTCTTTTGCCATACTTTTTCCCCTCTCTTACTCTTTTTGTGATTGTAAGTAAATGCTGTTTTTTAACCTATGGCTTCTTTATTCTGTCTGGACGAAACGATGGACTTCCTCCACATTACGTTCTAATTCATCCGCGCATTCTTTGTGCTCTTTCCACTCCTGACGCAGTGTTTCCGCTTTGGATAACACTCTGCTCTGCACTTCGAAAAATTCATTTTCACCCTGACAGAGACTTTCTAATATTTCTTCAATATCGGTTTCTTCTTCCACATTTTCATGATCTGTTTCTGCCACCTCTGTGTCTCTGCTTTCCAGAAGTTTTACCATGGCGCTGTTATTTTCTTTTAAAAGATCATTTAACAACTGGATCTGTTTCTCTGCCGCTGTGGCAGTTTCCTCAAAACCACTGATTTTCGTAAGCACATCCGCAACTGCCGAAGTATACTGTTCTGCATTCACACGCACTTCCTCTGCCGCTGTCACAAATTTTCTTCCGTCTTCTCCCATGCGTCCTGCTTCAATTGCTGCGCCAAGTGCCAGAACTCCCATATTCTGTGAGATATCTGCCAGTTTCTTTAACGCATCCCCAACAGACTTTCTCTCCTGACAATATGCCTCATAAAATGATGCAATCTCCTTCATTGGTGTTGTGACATGCTTGTTCTGCTCTACAACTCTGGCTATTTCCCCGTGTTCATCCTTCATCTGACGGCGGAGTTCTTCTTTTTCCTGCTGCAGTCTTGTATTCTGCTCATTCTTTTTCATAAGCTGCTGTTTCAACAGTACGGTCTGTCCTGAATTTGCCTCTGAACACTCTTTTAACAATTCCAATTCCTCTGAAACTGCCGCAATGGTCTCATCCAGTTCCGTTTTTGAGATCGTCATCTGCACCACTGTCTCTTCTGCGCTGTCTTTTGCTTTTGTAATATTAGAAATCCGCTCCTGCAGACGGTTCTGTTTTTCCTGTAATGCCAGAAGTTCCTCTTCCAGTTCTTTTGCTTTTTTTCCACCAAACATATGCCATCCTCCAGTTTTACTGATAATTTCGAATGATAACCTGTACGCTTTCCACTCCATTATACTCGTTAATCTCCGGATAGTACACAATCATTATCCTCAATTTGTTTATCTGTCCGCGAAAAGCTTTTTCCACTTCCGCACTTCCATACTTTTCTGCATAATATGCTTTGAACGCCTCAATATCACCAAAATAGACTGCCGATACCGCCTCTCCCGCGGCTGTCACCAGGTTCAGCCGCAACACATTCTGATTTTTCCCGACCACAAAAGCCCTTGTGATGCTCAGGTTTTTGTCAGCAAACTGTGGCTTGATATTGGCTTTTCCAAAAGGCTCTAACACCGCAAATTCCCGGATAAGACCGGCATCCGCATACGCCGCGGGCATCGGAATATCAATTTTGATCTTCGGGATCAGGTCATCCTCCGTGAGTTCTGCACAGGCATTGATTTTTTTTCGTAACTTATCCACATTTTCTTCTGGAAGAGATAATCCTGCCGCCATCGGGTGTCCTCCGAATTTGTCTAAAAGCTCCCGGCACTTACATAGTTCCTCATACATGGAATACTCCTCAATGGAACGCCCGGAGCCTTTCACGCCCTCCTCTGCCTTCGTCAGCACAAATACCGGCTTATGATAGGCCTCCCGGATACGTCCTGCAATGATTCCTGCAAGACTTTCGTGCACCGTTGGCAGATAAATGACAAGGACTTTATCCGACATGTAATGTTCCTCAACCACACGTTTTGCCTCCTCAACGCCATCTGCTGTCATATCTTTGCGCTGCTGGTTTAACTCCACAAGCTCCCTTGCCGTTTTTGCTGCGTCTTCCTCTCCCTGTAAAAAAAGAGACAATGACAGCTTTGCCGTATCAAGTCTGCCGCTCGCATTGATGCACGGTCCCAACACAAAACCAAAATGATATGCATTGACCTGTTCCGGTTCTAAATGATTCTGAAAGATCAGAGCCCGCATACCCGGATTTTTTGTATGGCGGATACGTTTTAACCCTTCTTTCACCAAAATACGATTTTCGTCTGTCAGATCCATGACATCACCAACGGTTGCAAATGCAACATTTTCCAGAAATTCATAGGTTTCTTCCAGGGCAAAACCCATTTTTTCATACAACACCTGCAGCACTTTCCATGCGACTGCTGCTCCACACAACTCTTTAAAAGGATACGCACATTCCCGCTGTTTTGGATTCACGATTGCATCTGCGTTGCTGCTAAGAAACTGTTTTTCCCCATTTTCCTCGATATAGGGAATCTCATGGTGATCGGTCACTAACACGGTCATCCCAAGTTCTTTGGCATGCGCAATCTCTGAGATTGCAGCAATTCCGTTATCGCACGTAAGAATGGTATCCATTCCGTCTCTTTTTGCCTGATCGATCAGATTCTCATTGATTCCATAGCCATCCTTCATGCGGTCCGGAATCTGCGTGGAAACATTTCCACCACAGTGTTTAATTCCCCGGTATAAAATATAGGTTGACATAACTCCATCTATATCATAGTCGCCGATAATACGGATCGGCTTTTGCTCTTCTATTTTAACTTTTAAAATATCTGTCAAACAATCTGCATCTTTCAATAAATGTGGATCGTATAAATCCTTTAAACTTCCATTCAGATATCTTTCAAATGCCGCCTCCCCGATCACCTCACGGTTTCGGATAAGACGCGCTGTGACAGGGCTGATCCCGAACTCTTTTCCAAGCTTTTCAAAATCAGCCCCTTTATTGATCACAAACCATTTTTCCATGTAACACCTGCTGCCTGTTTTTTCTTGTAATTTACTTCTTTTCTTTCTTTTTGTTTTCCTGAATCTGGCGGATTGCCTCGCGTACCGCCTCCTCCTCTTCCTCTTTTGCAATTCTTCTTGCGATCTTTACGGTTCTTGCAATATCACAAATTAAAATCACCGCCAGCGGAATCAATATCACCGGAATAAAAATAAGAGGATTCGCCAGAAGTCTTGCCAGTTTTCCCATCACATAAGAAGAAAAGCATACGGTTCCGATCAGATACACAGAACTTGCTTCGTAGGAGTCTGCCACATTGTTGGCATCACCTTTTGTCGTGTAATAATAAATACCATCCTCCTCCCGGATGGACAGGACACGGTGTGTATTTACCGCCCCCTCCAATGCAGGATCTGAAGAATAAAAAGAAATAATATCTCCCTCTTTCACCTCTGCCGGCTCCGTCTTTCGCACGACAATGAGTGTGTCTGTTTCTAACGTTGGTGCCATACTTCCCGTCACAACCCGAAGCACTGTATAACCACCGATCTGCGGCACTTTTCCGGGTGCCGTCATGATCACAAGAAAGAGAATGAAAATGGCACCAATGATAATTCCAATGGAAATGATATTTACCAGTGTTAACCAAACTTTTTTCATCTTCTGCTACTTTTCTTCCTCATTCTTACGTGTTTTGCGTCTCTTAAATGGACGGAATCCGCTGCGTTCCTGACGGTTTTCTTCTGCTTTTACAGCATTCTGTTCTTCTGCAGCTGCCTTTTCCTTTTCAAGTGCTCTTACTTTCCGCTCGGATCTTCTTAAATCATCTTTTACTTTTTCGAGTTCTTCCGCCATTTTCTTATATTTCTCAAGGGCTTTTCCGGCTTCCTTTGCTGCACTCTCCCGTGTTTCCCGCTCAAGCTTCATCTGCGCTTCGGCTTCTGTCTGCACTTCTCTCAGTTTCTGTGCGGATTTCTCCTGTGCATCTCTAAGCTGCTGTGCAGCATTTATCTGCACTTCATTCATCTGTGCCTCCGCCTGTTTCTTCACTACTTCTAACTGCTGTCTGTGCACTGTCTCTATCTCTTCGGCTCTGCTCTGTGCCGCGTCTAATTTCTCCTGCATCTCATTTTGCACTCTGCTCACAGACTGCTCGGCTTCGTCCTCAGCCATCCGCACACGCTCATCAGCTTCTTCTCTGGCAGTCTGAATCTCCTGTGCTGCTTTTTCCTGCACTGCAGCAAGTTCTTCCGCCGCCTTCGCCTGCACTTCCTCTTTTGAGGTGCGTTCTGCCTCAAGCTGTGCTTCCATGGCACTCTTTTCGTCCTCAACCTGCTGCTTCATCTCTTCTAACATTTCAATCTGCTGGTTCAGGGAATCTAACTGCCACTCCATATCTGACAGATTATTTTCCAGTTCCTCACAGCGCTCTGTCTGCTCTTTTAACTTTGCTTCCGCTTCAAGCTGTGCTTCTGTCACTTCCTCTACAAATACCTGACGGATCTCCACGTCCTCGATATTGCAGTCATCCACAATTTCTTCCTGAATCTTTTTCACAAACTTTGGTTTCACCGGTTTGCGCTTTTTGGTGGCAATCTCCGTTATTTTTCTTGGATCTGATTCCAAAAGGCTCTTAAACACCGTGTAATTGGTGATCATATTAATATACATCTGCACCAGATACTCTTCATCAAACTCCAGTGCCGTATCCTGTGCCTCAATGGTATATCCGACTTCGTCATAATTTTCAATAAACTGCCACAACTTATAACAGGTGCGGTAATCCGGGTCTTTCATCATCAGGTTGGTCCGCTGGATCGGACTGTGCACCTTGGCGCATCCACTCATAATATCACAAAACGCACTGCTTCTTAATGTTCTTGACATACGACGCACACGGTCGATCCGTTTGAAGACATCCATATTATCCGTGTCATTTTCCACATAACTCTGACGGTTTTTGATCGTCATCTCCACTTTATAGGAGATTTCCTCATATGCATCATCCACTTTGCTCTCCATGCTCATGGTATTGCAGGTTTCATCCCCCGTAGACCAGAAGATGACATCCGTACGTTTATCTACGAATGTAAACAGACGTTGAATGAGGTGATAGACAAAACGATTCTCATACAGATCAAAGCTTTCCCCGGTCGTCACATTTAACACATGTGTCGGCTGAATTTCTCCTGCCGGATTCATATTGATAAACTGTGTGTTCTGGCTTAAATGTCTCACGCTCTCAGACGTGATCTTCTTTGCCAGTGCCACCGGAACAACCTCCTCCGTTGTCGCAATAAACCGCCGTGGCTTATCCACGATGTTAAAAATCGCCTGAACCCCTTCCTCCACAACGGTCAGCCAGCGTTCATCCACCACTTTATGTAAAATTCTGTTTTTCTGCTGCAGCGTATTGTTTCCTGCCTGCACCATCTCATACAGATACTGGAAATACCGGTCGTTTTCCAGCGTCCGCTCCACTCGGTTTGTATACTTCGAATATAAATCATTGATCGTATTCGCCATTTTTCTCTAGCTCCCTGCTCTTAATACAAGTTCTGGATTCTTCTTAAGTACGCCTTGCTGTCCTGCATACCGGATTTTCCAAACGTTTTATCAATGTAATTAATCAGCCCCGTGATCTCATCGCGCACAAAGCTGACATTCATACTCTCAAACTTCTTTAACACTTTACGGGCAATGATGTAGTCCATGCCTCCTAATTCCGTGCCGCCACAGGCAACATACACCGGAATAAAATCATGTAACTGTTTCACAATACGGTTACCAAAAGAGAGTTTGAAACGTGTAATGAGGTATTCATCCAGCTTCTGCATTTTTTCTAACAGCTCTTCGCTGATCGGATAATCCTCTTTTGCCTGTAAAAACATTGCCTGCAGATGCTCTGCTGTGACAAAACATTTCGGTTCCGGCTCACACTCAAACGCATCTGCCCTCTCATTTAACTCGATCGGCATTGCACGGTCATAAACTTTATCCGTGATGGTAAAAGTGGAATCATCATTGTTGGCAGTTCCGATAAACCATGTGGAATAGGAAACCTGGATTTTTCCATCATGAAGCAGTTCCGGATCCCCCTCCCACTCGGTCGGTACAAGATCTAAAATCCATTCATCTTTGCTTGGCATCTCGAGTACGGAAAGCATCTCTGCAAAATAATACTCAATACGCGCAAGGTTCATCTCATCTAACACGATAAGCGTCGGATCTTTCCGGTAGTTTGCCTCATATAAGGCACGCAGAAACTCTGTCTCATTAAAACGTTTCGAAAATTCATTAAAATATCCCAAAAGCTCTGTCCTGTCACGGAAAGACGGCTGAACAGAGATAATCGTTGCCGGGTTGTCCATATACCGGCTGAATGAGTATGGTAAACTCGTTTTACCGGTACCGGAAATACCCTCTAAGATCAGCAGTTTACTTGACGCCATACCTGCAATAAATCTGCGCACGATCTCCGGTGTGTAATATAAATGCATCTGGCTTGCCGCAAATTTACGATAACCCTCCGTAAATTCTTCCAGTGTAATCTCATTATTATATGCCGGGAAATCATAGTTCCTATATCTATCATCCACAAGCGTAAGCTTTGGAAAACGATGTCCGGTAAAAGCTGTCTTCGCCTCGGAAACAACTGCCTGAATGACCGGGGCTTTTGTTGCATCGAGTGTTCCATCCTCATTGTACTGCGGTGCCGGCATTGCGGCTGCTACTGCGCTGCCCGCAGCCACTGCACTGCCTTCTGCCACCGGAATCCCGGCATCTGCAGCTGTAGCTGCACCTTTTGCTGCCACAGTTCCTCCTGAAGTCACATTTCCAACAGTCGGAATCTTATCGTCTGTCAGTGCAGACGCGCCCATATATGGTATACGCTCTGTTCCTCCCATTGCATTTACTTTCAGCGCAAGAATACTGTTTTTCTCATCTATTAAGGAAAGCACCTGTTTGTTCAGTCTTCCGATCTCTTTATACAGAGCCGCATTGTCCGTCTTATCCGCCTTTAACTGATGACGCAGGATCATCCGCCTGATGATCAGAACGATCAAAAGAACCGGGATCGCAATCAATATCAGCATCAAAAGGATTGCCAGAATCTTTGCAAAAATATTTAATGTTGGAAAATACGTTGTAAAGATCAGGAAATAATCTGCCCATCCTGTGATAAGCAGCTTTAAAAATGCCGCCAGCCATACCACAATGTTGTAGATCACCTGGGAAATCAATTCATATGCAAACTTCAGAAATTCACTCACGTCTGTTATTCCTCCCCGCCTTATTTTGCCGCCTCATTCTGCTTTTCTTCGTCTGTACCGCTCTTTGCCATCTCTGCCTCTGCTGCTTCCCTTGCCTTCAGCTTTGCAAATTCCACCTCTTTTGCCGTCTCAATGGCAACTTCTTTTTTCAGGCAGATACTGATCATGATCAGATGATAAACCTGATAAATAAAGAATACCAGCATTGGAAAAACGATCAAAACTAAAAATCCGACACTGCTGGAAATGAAATCCATCACTTTCCCGGCACCTTTGATGTGTCCGACATACTTACCAACGATATCTCCGTCCGAGATCACATGGGTATCTGTGTTTCCCTGATTGTTATCACCAATGGTCGTATAACTTCTGACCGCACCTGTGCCCCCGATACTCTCAATACGGTGTGTGTTAAGTGCATACTGGTTTTCAATGATCGTGTGGAAACAGATAATGTCTCCCTCTTTTAACGTTGTGGTATCACAGGTATGGATAAAAATAAGGTCACCTGCTGCAAACGTCGGCTGCATGGAATCGGATCTAACAACCAGTGGGGTATATCCAAACAGATTTGACACATGCTGGTCATCTTTTGTCGCCATTGTGGTAAACGCATACAGTGCCGCCACCAAAATGACGATCCACAAAATCGCGCTTAATATAATTGTTCCTATTCGTTTTACTGCTTTCATGTTCATTCTCCCTTGTATCACTTCCCTATGCAGAGATTAATCTTCATCACCGGTCTGTTCCTGCGAAAATGGCTTTCCATCCAGATCCGTTCCGTCAAAGCGGAGCCTGATCTCATAATCCGCATTCCGCAATGCGTCCGTACATGCCGGATCCGTTCCTTCCAGCCAGATATGCACCTGTACTTCCTTATCTTCTTCTTTTTTCAGCGAAAATAAAAACAGATCTTCTCCACGGTTTTCCCCCGGATCATACACCGTGATCTTTCCGTCTGCGGTAAATGCGATCCGCATTGCCTGTGGCAATTCCGGATTTTTGGAATTCACCGCGGTTCCATCCACCTCATCCCCACTGCTGTTTTCCTCTGTCAGGTGCACCAGCATATCTTTCTCTCCCATAAAATGCAGTGTAAATTCCAGATAAGCTCCGCTTGTCGGCTCCACAACCGTTCCGTTTTCATAGGTAAACCGTTCATAATTTGAAGTCGTCACCGGTTCTAATGGAACTTCTTCCATAGAAAACCCTTTGTCTTCCAGAATCCTCTGGCTGATGTCCTCGAATGTTAATGTTTTCACATACTCCTCGATTGTCTCGTGCGGGTTAAGATCCATACGAAGATCCACACCTGTGATCAATTCCAGACTCATCGTCCGCACTCTGGCATTATCCGCAATGGAAAACCATGCGACGGTCACTGCCGTCAATGCAACAAGTGCCATCATAGATAACAGAATTGAAGTTTTCAGAAGGTTTTTTTGCGTTTTTTTCTTATTCTCCTCCATCTGTTATCCCTCCTCCCTGTCCAGAACTCCATAAAAGGCAAGATAAAGATCTGCCTCATCCAGTTCTACCGAAGAGGAGCAGTCCGGATCACACCCTTCCAGATAAAAATAAATATCCAGCTTGTAAACCCGGTTTAATTCCATCTGTAACAATGGTTTTTCCGGCAGTTTCATGCCATTATTTTCAAAAGATACGGTATAGTCTTCCACCGGAACGCTCGGATCAGCCACCGCTGTAACTCCGCCGCCCCGATACTGTAACACCTCATTTTTCCCAAGTGTCGTGCCTCCGACAACGGTATTAAACACCTGGCCATCTCCTGCATTCTCTTTCTCACTGAGCCGCAGGATCACTCTGGTCGACTTCTCATCATCAAACGCCAGTCCAAGTCTGGAAGCATTTAAAAGCTCTCCATCCACATCCTGCCCCAGTAATCCATCACTCTGATCCAGATAAAGGTTCAGACGGCTGCTCTCGTCATGTCCCTGCCCCTGTGCCATCAGATAAATTCTTCCATGATAAATATATTTTTCATTTTCCACACGCTCAAAGGATGCTGCCATTCCATCCTCTGTAAACGGAGCATAGACAAACTCCGTGAGATCAGCAGTGGACACCGGCATTAATACCTTCTCATCCTGTTCATTAACCTGCGTGATCGGGCACTCCCCCGAATCCGAAAAATCACCATTTTCAGAACTGCTCAAAAGAAGTTCCAGCGATTTTTCTCCGGTTCTTGCTGTCGCCGTGTCGGTCGACACTGCCTTATTTGTGGAAAACCACGCATACGTTGCTGCCGTAAGTGCCAGAACCGCCATGATCGTTGTAACACTCAGGAATATAATCCTGAAAATGTGTCTCATTCCTGTCTCCTTCCTATTCCATATCCGAAGCAACCCCGGCAAATGCCAGTCTCACTTCTGAATCTATCTTCTGTACCTCATTGATGCACTGCTCATCGCAGCCTTCCAGATACAGCCAATATTCAACGGTTGCCACCTCGTCTGCCTGTAAAGACATTAACATGGAAGTTCCCGGCTTATATTCATTTTCACCACCTGTTTTCTGCGCCATATATGATCCGATCGCAGCTGCCGGATCATTTTCATAAACCGGTACGCCATTTTCCGCAATCCCGGAAACAACGACACCGGTGCGCTCTGTCGTCTGTGCAGACCTCACATTTCCGGCTCCGCCTAAATCATCCAGTTTAAAGATCAAAAAGTCTGTTCCATTTACAGTTGTGATCTTCATGCCAAGGCGCATTGCCTCAAGCATCTGCGCTTCTGCTCCGAGTTCTAATTCTTCTCTGTTAAAATATACATTGCAGGGTGCATACAGACATTGTAAATATACTGTCCCATGCATAACATAATCCCCTGCTTTTTCTGTCACATCCTGATACAGCACTGTGATTCCCTCTTTGGTCTGTGCCGTCCCCTCGTAAAAATGTTCCAGATCTATCGTTGAAACCGGCTGCAATGCATCCGGATCATCTTCCAATTTTAATTCACAGGTCTTATCAAAAGGACCTGTTTTCTCAAGTCCAATATAAAGTACCGTATCACCGCTGCTGACCGTACCGCCCATTGGTGTCACATTGGTGGAAGCCATGCCGGATAACGTAAACCACGCATAAGTTGATCCGGTGATCAAAAGCAGTGTAAGCATGATTCCAACGACACTGAGCACAAACGAATGTTTCAGCTTTGTGCTTTCTCTCTCCATTATGGCTTCCTCCTCCCCTTTTCCTTCTTGTCAGGCAATTGTCTGTGTTCTTTTATTCTGCGCTGCCAACTCCCGCAAAAGAAATTGCAACGTTTTTTAAGGTCTGGTTGCAAAGGCTTAAGGTGCAGTCCTCATCGCATCCTTCCAGCCAGATGTAAATCTCAATCTCTACCGGTGTTCCATAGTCTCCGGAATTTCCGGAAACCGTACAAAGTTTTAAGGCATCTCCTACTGTCAAAACGCCTGTCTCTTTATTATAATTACAATATGCCGCTTTTGTGTACGGCTGAAACGGAACTGTTGTTCCATCTTTTTTTGAAGCATCCAGTACAAACCCTTCCTGCCCCGTCGCAGTATTGTACTCTTTCATTGGATTCTTCTTATCACTAATCTCAAAAATATATTCTCCTGCCACCCCGGCATCTTTTCCCGGTTGATGTACGACCAGTCCAAGGCGGATTGCCGATGAGATTGGCAGATCCTCACCACTGTCTTCAAAACCGATATCCGATATATAAATTCCGGTATCCGTTCCATTGGTACGAAGAAAAAGACTGGTATGATAATAGTCCTTCTCCCCTCCTGCACCAAATCCATTTGCCACCATCGGTGCCTGATTTCCATTTCCTTCCACAAAATCCGTTGCCTTCTGAAATCCTCCGGTAATACGGTTTGTGGAAACCGGAACAAGCCTTCCCACAAAGCTTTCCATCACTGCGGAAGCCCCATAGACTCCGTCGTAGCTATTGCTGATCTGCAGGCTTCCACCTGCGCCTGCCGCCATGCGCACATTTGTCGTCCTGCGGCTGGTATTATAAATATACCACGCATACGTCGCAGATGCCACTGCGAGCAGTGCAATGAAAAACGCAAGAAAAGACGAGGTGAGCCTGTATTTTAATATTTTTGTTTTCTTTGTTTCCTGTTTCTTTCTTTTCATAATAATATGGCTCACCTCCCTTCTCTGTAAAAATTGTTTTGGCAATGCGAAAAATGTTACTCTACAAATTCCGGACGGATCTTTGCGAGGGTGTAGATGAGGTAATCGCTTTCCGGATCCGGCTGGTCTGAGGCCGTACCGTTCTTATCCACGACTTCTGCCCTCAGTTCCACCTTATAATTGGAATAAAAATGCTGTTTCTCTTCCACATTATCCACGCGTACCAACAGATTCAGATTCTGTATAAATACATCTCCATCAAACACTCCATCTGTCGTCTTTAATTTACTGTTCTGTTCATCCCAGTAAGCTTCTTTTGGAATACTCCAGCTCCAGGTTCCAGTTGTCTCATCAAATTGTACCTCTGCCGCCCCCGGAGATACAAGTTTTATATCCATATAATCTTTTGCATCCTTGGTAAGCGGAGCTTTATAATTTTCTGTATTTCCATCCTTTTCATCCTTCTGGCTGACTGTCAGCGAAAATCTTACTTCTTTTGAATCTCTTAACAGTGTCTCCATCTTTGGGATCATGGACAGATCATACTCTGCTGTCGTAGATATGATCACATTCTTCTTATCCCGATCGAGGTTTTGTCCCAGATCGTATGGATTGATGCCGAGCTGGTTTACATCATCAGCATCGTATGTCAAGGTTGATTTTACTGACGAATTGCGGTAATACTTCACATTTGTCTGATCATATGTTAATAGCGCACGGTTACTGCTGTATGCCAGACTTTCTTTTTCAGTTGAGATCTGTGACACATAGCCAAGCTTTGCATACTCTTCCGGCGCGTCTTTCACCAACGATGCTGCCGGAATCACATCAAGTCCTGCTGCCGGAAGTTCTGCCTCTAAAACTGCTCTCACATAAAAGGTGCTGTCTCCGCTCTTATTATTCCCTTTTACAATGCTTCGGATCTGCTGCAGATTCACTGCCTTTTCAAGGGTACCATCCTCTGATAATGGTAATTCCATATTATATCCTTCTGAAATCCATGGATACTCAACAGCTGGATCTTCTACACCGGTCTGCTTCCAGTTATCCGTTGAACTGTCATATTTGTAACAGGTTAACTGATCTCCGGATTTACTGTAGACATAAAACTTGACTGTTCCTTTTGTTCCTGCCGGGAACTGTGCAGTATCTGCCTTTTCTGTGCCATTCCCACTGGTAACAATACTCAGATTTCCTGTAAACTTCAAGAACAAATTATCCGTACTATTATAAACTTGTTCATTGGAAAAAGTGATCGTATCTAAAATATCTACTGTCAGCTCACTGTCTCCCAGCTTGATTTCTTTTCTTGCCGGGTTTCTTTGATCCTTATCCTCCAGACTCTGTGTATATCCACTTGATATCTGAAATGTACTTGCCGTATCTATGTGGTTATCGACCTGTCCTTTTCCATTATCATTCTTTTTCCTTAATGTGTCCGTCAGATGCATTGGAATATTTCCATTTACGCTTGTAGTAATGTATCCATTGATCGGTTCTTTTCCTGCTGTTTCCGGAAATGTGATCACGAGATAATAATTTTCATTATGTATATGATCATCCATCGTCACCGTGTACTTGTCTAACTTTGAAACATCCTCTCCATCCTGCGGAAGCCTATAATACCTGTCGTCTATTTTTACGGTTGGACTGATACCACTGGCTGGCGTTCCAATATTGTCTACTATATTGCCATTTACATCCAACGGTTTTCCATCTGCGTTTACTGCGATAAACTTTCCACTGCCTGACTTTTCTGCCTTAGCTTCCAACGCTTCACCGATACTTAAATTCTTATATGCAGTGACTCCATCAGATGCCTTAAAATTACTGTAAAGTAATTCCAGCCTTTTTTGTTTTTCCTCTGTCACAGTATAAAAATATGCTTTCTTATTCTTATCCTGACAATCTACTAATGTAAACTGTGTTCCGGCCGGGATTTTTCCTCTTTGTAAATGAAACTCTATGCTCTTTGCAAAAGCCTGCGTCACATCACCACCGGCATCCACATAATTCTGCCAGCCAAATGCAGATACTTCTCCCAGAGAACTATTATACGCATATGTCAGATACCCTGTCATGGCATTTCCAAAGCTGTCAAGAATATGTCCTGTCAGATTTGCATAGTCGTCCGCTTTGAAATGTGTACCATAACTCAATGTTGCGGTAAAATCCATTTCCAGCACACGGCGGACCATGATTGGAACCTGCACATGATATTTGTGTCCATTCTCTGTAAATGTAACCGTAAGTAATGTAAAACGGTTTTTCTGATTATCATAATCCGTTGCATCTGCCTGAAATGACATCTGGTTTTTCCCGTTATTATTAATTTGAAGTGCCGGCGTATCATTTGAAGCCCTAAATTGTCCTGTAACTGCATTGTAATTATATACCTTTGCCTCTGCAGTCACATGCGTTCCATTCGTTCCATTTAATAATTTTGCCTGTGAATATCCTCCGTTTGTGACAATATCCAGATAATTATCTATCTTATCACTTTCATTCCCTGTGAGCATCAATACCGGGAAATCTTTTGCTGCTTCTACCAGCTGATTTTGATTATAAGTAGAAAATACTGTCGAAAAATCAAATCCATCCGGGTTTTCACTGCTCTTTAACGTAACTCCTGTAGCATTATAAACAAATTTTCCATCCTGCTGTGTTCCTGCCTCTTCCAGAATCTTCTGTGCTTCCAGTCTGAATGTATTTCCATCCGCACTCCATGAAGTGCTGTCACCAAAAAGGTATTTTTTTGTTCCATCTGTATCCACGACACTCATGGAATTTTTCGGACTTGTGACAACATACGGTGCAACACCTTCTGCACCTAAGAGCCCGGCTGTTCCAGCAGTTGGATTCTGGTTTCCGGCTGTCATGGAAGCTCCTTCGTAATCAGCGAGAGCGATGTAGCCGTTATTCGAAATATTCTCCTCACTTGTCAGCCGTGTCTTATCATTATTAGCAGTGCTGTTTCCTTTCACACTAATACCCGCCATATATAAATTATAACCAGACGAATTTGGCTGCTTTGCACCGAAAATAAGCCCGGCTTTTCCACCAGCTGCTACACTGACCTGATCCAATAATATATTCGATCCATAGATTCTTCCATTTGCAGCGCTTATAATTCCTCCGGCATACTGACCACTGATTTTTGTATTCGTCAATTTTGAATCAAAAATTGAAAGTCTTGCATCACGTGTGTTCGTAATAGTACCAGCAAATCCGCCATAATAACCTAAATTATTATTTTCCGATCCTATAGTGGAATCTAAAACGATACATGCCTGTAAGGTAAGTGGCTGAGCAAACCGAAGCAAGCCGACCATACCACCTGTAGAAACTCCCTTTCCGCTTCCGGCTGCATGAATCCCCTGTGAAACACATCCGGTTATCTTCATCTCTGCTGACCCACTGCTGCGAGAGCCTTCCACGATGCCAATCATTCCACCAAGCCCACCTGTAGCATCCTGCAGCTTAATATTCTCCGCCCTGCAATTTTGTAATTCCAATATTTTTCCGGATATGTTGGTATACCCGATCATTCCACCAGCTGCAGTCGTTCCACTGATCACTTTATCCGATGTGTCACTCTTTTTCATTTCTATAAGGTATACATAGCAGTTATTCTTCTGTATGCTTCCCACAACTCCACCTGCGTATCGTGCTTTGTTATTTTTATCCGAAGAATTTATAAAGGTTATATCCTGCAAACAGGCAGTGTATAATGTCTTATTTGTATTCTGATATACATCACTTATGGATAAGTTTTCATCATTGACATATAATGCTGTGGCAACAGCCCCAAATATTCCTCCTGCGTATGTGTCTATAGTCGTATTCGTGTTATTGATCACGATAGAAGAATCCTTTCCGACTGTTTTATAAGCTTCTTCTGTTACTGAAACTGAACTCCTGACGCTGTCATTTATTCCAAAACTAATTCCTTTTTGATTACAAAATAATCCACCCACCATGCCACCTGCTGCATATTTGGCTGTTACTCTTAAATTATCATATTTACAATTAACAAGATTCACTCCAAAACTGTTATTATCTCCTCCTTTCTTACTTACATTCAATAACTGACCAACACCACGATTTACGGCACTATTTCCAAGTCCTGCACTTCCCATCAATCCTCCGGCACTGATTGGTCCGGTAAAATTGCTGCGTGATATCGCTATGTGCTGAAATACATAGGATGCTTTTTCATCATTTCCAAGTGAATTCTGCGCACTGTTTCCGGCGAAACCACCTACCCCGACACAATACTTTCCCTGCTCTGGACTCATATTGGAATCTCCGCTTGCCGCATTACCATCTGCATTACAGTATGACATGGAAATGGTAGAATCATTAATCGTCAGATTTCGTGCCAGAATTTTATCTGTCAGTTCAGTTGCTTTTGCTGCCCAGATGAGATTGAATACTCCGCCAAAGGAAATTCCATGAAAATCATCCTCTGCATACTCTTTCATCTGCATATCTACCTTGATCGTACTTTTATTCCCATTAAATCCTTTTACAAACGGTTTGACATAAACAGTTCCCAACACATTCGACCCTGCATTTACCGCATTCGAAAGGTATCTTGCTGAAATACCCTGATATCCATTTTTGTACCCTGTCATATCATAAGTACTATTGGAACTCAATTGGAAATCAACCTGATTCCGTTTTCCATTACTATAACCGGCAACCAGAAATGTCTCTCCATTACTGTATTTTGTGATCAAATAGGGTGCATTACCTTCTGCCGGAACGAGTGTATCATCCTTTATTGATTTTTTAAAATCCTCTGCTGCTTTATTGTCTGTTTTTCCAACATATTTATAAGAAGCATTACGTATTTTTCCATAGATGCCATTACCAAATTTGTAATTGGAATATGACTGTGCCGTTCCATAATAAGCATAAGTTCCACCTGCACCTGCCGCTCCACTATTTATGATCGCAGACATAAGCAGCAAGCCCTGCGCATTCTGAATCGTTACGGTATAGTCGTTATTCGCATTTACATTCGTAGTTATATCTTTACCTGTAGTGTTGTAAGTTAATTGATTAATTTTATAATTCTGTGTTCCATTATCAATCACACAGCCTTCGCTGAACGCATAACCATCTAATACCCTTCCGACATAAGGATTCACGTACAGACTTGTTCCATTTTCAAGATGACTGGCTGTTAATCCTGTGAAGGCTGTGTCACTTTTAGCATTTATATTGCGGAAAATCACGCCTCCACCTGAAACAGAGCCAACATATCCGCCTGCCTGGATCAGATATTTTTTATCTTCATCCAACTTCAATTGCGGGTCTGAAGCCAACGTCAATTTCCAGCCTGTATCCATCGAGACTTTTACATTGTCAATGATATTATCTCCACCCATAATGCATCCGATCACACCACCAAAGAAACTCTTTGGCTGATAGTCATCTGCATCCGGTTTCTGATAGGTAAGTATTTTACCTTTTCCGGAATATTGAATCGTAATATCTTTTACGACACTTCCATAACTGTATACAATAAAACCATTTGCAATATTATCTCCGCCTATTTTTACCGTGGAACCATTATTGCTTACCACTACTCCGCGGAATGGATAAAGTTCTGTTCCCAATCCGGCAAAATTTTCCAACTCAAGAACTTTATTTTTGGCAGCATCAGTATTTTCTTTTGCCCCGATATCATAATAAGCACTGAGAATATAACAGTGTATCATATCATTAGAAACAGTTTTTCCGGTCTTCTGCCAGCTTTCTACAGTATTTCCGTTATTATCCATACCATTCTGCTTCTGTACCTGATACCATCCGGTTCCATCATATTCATAAACACTGTCTGTATCCGCAGGTGTCGTATGATGAGCAGACTGATCACCGGTAACCTGTACCTTCCAACCGGTCTGCGGTGTGGCAGTTGCAATATAATCTGCAATGGTTTTCATCTCCAAAGCTGTTGTGATTTCATATGGGTGTCCATATGTTCCGCAGCCTTTCAGTAAATCAGCAATACGCTGATTAACTTTGATCTCGTGAGAAGCCTTACTTTGTTTATCATAAGTATGAACATATGGCAGATATGCTTTAAAGTCCGGACAGTTCTCCCCTATATTGTCCGGATTCTCATACCGCACATATCCCTCAGACTGACCATATGTCTGCTCATCATAATACCAGTGCTGCAGATTCTCATATTCCACTGAATCGCTGATCTCACTTCCATATGTTACGTCATGCCTGTGAACTGTTCCATTCCAGTCTTCTGACTTATAAAAGTTATAAATAGCAGTTCCGATTCCACCACTCTTATATTGAAAACTCTCTAAAAATGTTGCATGCGTAAAAATACCACCATTACCATACGGTTTGTCTGGGAATTTCATTTTATTAAATGTTAAAGAAATCTGCGTTTTATCTGATCCTCCAATATTTCCCAGCAGACTTGAACCTGCCGGTTTCTGCGGACTATCCCCATATCCGGCTGCCTTTACATCATTGAAAACCAATGTCGTATAGCTTCCTGTCTGATTTATCAGAATTGGTGCATAATCTGTTCCTGCATCCGTAACTCTAAAAGCTGAAAATTCTACGTTGGAAAACTTTAAGGTATGAAACCTTTGTGGTGTTACAGCTGCATTTCCCTCTATATTACCAAAACTTAACACACCTGATGTTCCATTGACTTTTCCAATGGTTCCCTGAAACGTCACATTGTCTACGATTGTAATTACATCTTCACTGCTTATCATATTACGGAACAATCCACCATGCATTGCATAATGCTGCGTATGTGCGGTATTATTCCCCTGCGTACTTTTATTGGATTTTTCCTTTTCCTCTATTGTCTCATTTGCAAATTTAATGTCAGCATTCTGAATCGTCATTGCACCGACATCAACCGGATAATAGCTGTACCCGGTTAAATCTATTGTTGCTTTTGAAGCTGCATCTGTGCCAATTCCTTTTATATTTCCTGCATCAACAGGAAAATAGCCCTTCAAACTTTCATCAGCATAAGTATATACATCCCAGACCATTAATTTCGCTGGTGTATCCAGCCATCCCGATACGGACTGACCATTCTGCGATGCAACTATCTGATCTAAATTATAATAATAACGGCTGTTTGGATTAGTCAGCTTCTTCTTACCATACTCAGTCCGATTTACATATGTATTACATTCAGCATAGTCTACCCCCTTCCGGTTATCGGTAGCTAATGAAATAATAGCATTTTTATTATTATCCAGAATATGGTCTGCATTATCGGTCGTATAGGCGATCATCTCGTCATAAACTGCCGGACTTCCCCCTACTGTTACATTTTCCAGTTTATATGCCTTATCCCAGTTTGCTGTCATTTCAAGATAAAGAGCTCTATTACTCTTTTCCTCTGCATGACAGAGCAGTAATCCAAGTGTATTTGCATTAAATGTTGCTTTTTGTATATCAATGCCTCTGTCATTAATCTGCCACTTACCACTTCCCTGATAAACCAAGCCTCCTACCGGTGCTTTGGGAGCATTAATCGTGGCATCAGCTACTGACAATGCATATGCATCTGCGTCTGCCGGAGTTTGAAATACTACATCCGTGTTTTCCCATAAATAGCCTAAAACACCGCCGCAGGTTTGAAGGTTATTATAGTTATCTTCTGCTTTATTGTTTATTTCAAACCCATTAATTTGTATCTTTGATATATTTATATTTCTTCTATTATTTGATGTTGGAATTTCTCCAATCAGTCCTCCTGCGTGTATATTTCTCCCCGTCGTTGATATTTTTGTCCCGATTGAAACATCATTGCAGGAAATCGTTATATCTCCTGCATTATCGCGATACATTCCAACTAAACTTCCTACACAATCTAATGCACCGTCTGACGTATCAATGTTGATAACCGTCATACTTTTAAAGTTAGTTAAAATGATATCAGATGTTCCTATATTTTCACCAAATAATGCTCCAACTTTTGTGTCACTCGAACTTTTTATATTCATAGACTGTGCAGTAGTTACATTTAAAATTTCAGATTTTCCTCTTAATTGTCCCGCATAGCCACCAACATCTACCCATTTATAGGTCGAATTAACCTGCATGATTCCATCAATTGTCAGATTGCTTACATTTCCACTCACAAGAGAAAAAAGTCCCAGATTTTTATGCTCATTATTTGTATAAATCTGACCGCTTCCCCAATCACCACTTTGTACCAAGGTATTATTTCGAAAACCATATTGTTCCCCAATTGCTAACGTAATTTTCTTTCCTTTTCCGTCAAATGTACCTGTATATGCGGTGTTATTCTCTGAATCCCTTTCAATTCCTAGTATTCCTGTTCCTGTAAGGTCAATATCAGCTGACAAAAAAATATTCTTTTTAGTAAGTTCTTTCCAGGAATTCGTAGGAATATATGCCTTGTCCGCACTGAAATAACCTCGTGTCTGCCACGTGATTGCAAGCAATGCAAGACCTTCCTTGGAAGAAAGTGTAATAATGTCTCCGCCATAATTACTATTCCCCGTATAATCTGCAGCCTGTTTTAATTCTATCTGATGTTCAGCATTGATTTTAATCAGTTCTTTATCAAGCCCTGCCGTCGGATTGCTATCTGCCTGTAAACGGATCACTTCACCATAATTGCCAATATCATTTAATTCTTTATTTGTATTATTTGCTGCATTAGTACGTATGAATTTCCAGCCGTTTCCATTGCCATCTCCTCTGGCATAGATTAATGAGCTTTCCTGTCTGCCAATTAATTGCCCCTCGTTTGTTTTATCCCATGCATACTTTATCTCTGATAAATCTGTTGTTCCATTAAATTCTATAGCACTTCCTGCTGCAGTCTCTCCTACAATTCCTCCGCCTCTTGAGATATTATACTCAGTTGTAATTTTGACAGCACCGGTCATTTTCAAAATACTTCCCGTAGAAAGATATCCTATGATACCACCAAATCTATTTTGTGCTGCCGGATTGCTCACCGTAATCTGAATACCCTTCGGAGAAGTTCCGTTTACTTCCACATATACCGCAGTATTGTTATTGTTATTTCCACCAACCTTTCCTATTAATCCACCATGATATTGTGTATTGTCATTATTAAATGTAGATTGTACCTTGCAATTGTTAATGAAAAGTGCATTTTCAACACCGGAATTACTTATTACCTGTCCGACAATCGAACCGTGCGCACTATTGTTTTCGTTTCCTGACTTAGTACATGCAAATTCAAAACCTTCAATTGTATAAGAAGATTTTGAATTCAATTCCAGAACTCCAAACAGACCTCCGCCATTTCCGTTAGACAAAATAGTAGGAGTGACCAGATTCACTGATGCCGGATAACTCATTGCCTGTTTCACTATGATATAGTCCCCAAACAGACCTCCTGCATTTTTTCCATTAACAGTTGGTGATTGAATCTGAAATGGTTTGGAATCTGTATTGTCAGTGCTTTCTGTTGGAGATAAAATTGTTGTTCCAGCCTCTTCGGTTGCTTTACCTGCGATTCCCCCTGCACATCCTGCGGTTGCTGTCACCGACGGCGAATCCAGAACAAACCGTTTTCCACCTTCTGCGATCAGGCTCGCACCCTTCTCTATCTCTCCAACAATTCCTCCTGCGTTGCCATTATTCGCTGTGACTGACAATTGACTAATCCTTGTATCTGCTTGTGCCTTTAAAGCAGTTCCAGTTCTCATAACACCAATCATACCGCCAGCATTTCCCGAATTAGCGGTAACGCTATATCCTGCTGACGGAAAAGAGAACCCATCTACTAACTGTATCGTGCCTGCCTCCAGTGTGTTACAGATTAATCCGGCATTTCCTGAACTGTTAACTGCAACCTGCTCCTTCTTCGCCGGATAATCCACGCCTCTTCCAATCATAAGCGTACCTGCCTGACCACTCACTGTTCCGATCAGTGATCCTATTGTTTTTCCATCTGCCACACTGACTGTCACACTTGTAGTACTGTCCGTGTTAAATAAAGAATAGCTGTCAGCCTTTGCGAATACATATTGCTGTGCATAAAAAGGTTTTGAACCATCGCCAATCCATATAAGTTTAATATTTACCTTTGCATTTGAACTGATTCCTCCAAATAATGTCGTATCTGTTGTTATCTGTCCTGCTGACAGAGTCCCCATAAACGGACAATCTGCTGTTCCAATTCCGGCATACTTATATTTTTGACCGTTATATTCAACTTCTTCTGTAATGTTGCTGCTTCCGGTACTCTCTACTATAATTTCTTTATTCTGCAATGAATCTGCCGGGCAGTTTGATAATAATACGAAACCTTTTAATGTCGCTTTTATCGTATCACTATCTGCCATCCATGTTACTCCGCTATTGTAACTATCCGCTGCAAGCAGCTCTAACGAAACTCCATCATTTAAAAGCATAATACCATCATCCTGTTCCGTATCATATTCCGTGGAATCGATGTCTCCAATTCCCTCTGTGGCATTTATGCTTTCTGTAGTATTTATCTTATCAGCATTATTTTTTTTATCTTCCGTGTCTGTATTTTCTGTATTTTCTATGTTTACTGTATCCTTTGTATTATTTTCTTTTGTGTCATTCTCATTTGTATCATTCTCTTTTGTGTCATCCTTTTTCCCATCGTTTTCTTCTTTATCAATTTCATCCGTCTTTTCTTCATTATCCACTGCATTATGATCTGATACCTTTTCCTGCTGGTCAGTATCTGTATGCATGTTATCATCATCCGTGGATTCATTTGTCGTATTCTCTATCCCAGCTACACTTGAAGCTTTTATTGAATCGGGTGTTGCAAAACCGCCCACTGTCAGACTGGCTGCCAGCACAATAGCCAATATCCGCTTATATCTTCTCATGTATGTCACTCCTCATACTTTTATCTTTATGTTACTGCGTAATCTGTGTCGCAGTTACAGTCACTTTTTCTTCCATCTTTTCCCACTTATCCGGTATCTGCTCTTCGGAAATAATATAGAATGGAATTAAGTAAGTTCCTGTTCCATCTGTATCATCCATTTGAAACTTTATCGATGCTATTCCATCCTGTTTCACAATATCAGTATTCGTTTTTCCAATTTTTTTCAAAAAAAACTGATCTATTTCAATCGTATCAGCTTTCCAGCTCAATGTGACATCAGCTTTTCCACCTGAGATAGATACCTCATAATTATAGGCATCATAGTTTTTTGGAGAATCTGTCTCGGTATGTCCTACAAATGATCCATCAACGGAAAACTGACTTGTTTCTCCTTCTTTACATGGATAAATAACTGCTGCCAGCATTTTATCAGATGTCACAGCCCAATCATGGGGTGTTGCCGTTACCACAACCTTCACACGGTTCAAATCCTCTTTTGGAACTTCGATTGTATAATGATTGCTTTTGGGTGTGCGACCTATTAAAGTCATCCCTTCTACCGATGTAGTATAACTTAAATCATCCGATTTCGTTAATTCTTTTCCTGTATCTGCGCATGTTACTTTATAAGATGTCTGTGTTCCATCTGAAACTTTAATTTTCAGATCATAGGTAATATCTTTTTCATTTACCAGCCTTTCGTTTCCCTTCGCATAGTTGTAAATATACAAATCTATCGTCATTGTGTCGATATTTTCCGATGCCAGAATAACTTTATTTGCATAACCACTCTCTGCGGTTCCTTTCCCGCAAATCTGCAGATAGTTAGAAGAAAAACGTACCGTTTCACTATAATTATTACGCAGAACGCCACGCAAAAAAGCCTGGTTTGTATATGCTGCATAAGCTCCTAATGAGATAAGGAAAACGGCAGCTAAACCAAGAATTACCGCTATATTCTTTTTTTCTCTGGTAATCTTTAACCAAGGCTTCTTTCGTTCGTTCATTATTCTAGTTTTCTGGTGTTCCTTCTATATTCTTCGCAAGTACGTAAAATAAGTCTGTTTCTTTTGTTGAACCTGTTTCTATCCAGCTGATGGTAATGACATAATTCTGGAGATATAATCCATCTGCATTTGCAGCTGATACCTTTGTAGTACTTGTTTCCAGCCAATATAGCGGTTCTGCATGTGGCTGGACATTCTTATAATCGGAATAATTGGAATCGTGTCTGCTGTTATCGGCATATTTATCATCATTTGTTGATTTATCTTTATCCAGGTTCAAATATTCTCCTTTGATTAGACCTGATTCCTTATAAGCATATTGCCCCGTTTGTGAATCTTTCGTCACATCTGTTGCCATATGTACCTCAAAATTCAGTCCTTTCAGATTGGTCGTATGTGCAATTTCAATTTTATGTTCTGACTGGTCACTGACCACGCTGATCACACGTTTGATCGTGACCTTTCCATTCTTGTCTTTGTCCGCATCTGTATAAGAAAGATCTAACTGCGCCATTTCTTCCCCATTGGGACCTTTTACAGCGATTGTAGATGGTTTGGATACAGTGAACAGTGTTGCAATATTCGCCCGGTTTACAAGCCATGCCCCGGTGATTCCGACCACTACGATACAGACGGCTGCTGCAATGAATGCCAGACGGTGCTGTTTTATTTTTTCGTGATTCTGTTTTTCTTTACTGTCCTTTGTCTCTTTTTTCTGAAATAATCGTTTTCTCCACTGAATTTTCATCTTCTGTGTCACCATTTTTTATATATTAATTACTCTTCTCTGACATATCTAAATTCACGTCTACATATAAATATCTGGCATTTTCACCAATGTACTGATCCGCATTGTTGTATGCCTCATTACATTCATTCAAAACTGCATCTGTTATGTTGCTGTCGATATTATCGATATGAATGATGCGGTCACTGCTGTTGGCATTATTTCCATTGCCTCCGGTTGAATCTTTAGCCGATGTCGCACCACTGTCAGTCTTCACATAAAATATTTTACTGTATTTCTGCTCTGCCTCATTATTTTGAAAGTTCTCTTTATTTAAAAATTTCATTAAATCTTGATAATCACTGCTATCCGGGTTTGTGAACAGGCTTCCGTTTTGATTGGTATAAATGTAATTTCTAATATAATTCGGCCATGCCCAGTACAAGGTCACCGGATAAGGTTTATCTTTTTCGAAAGATGTTTTGTTTTCCGGCGTGACTGTAAAACTATACTCGGAGTTTGCCATCAGATAATTTCCATTTTCATCCGGTGCGATCCAACCGGCATAACTTCCATCTGCCTCCCGGTTTCTAAAAAATAGGATATGCCCCATCACAAGGTTCTGTAACTGATTATTCTTAGAAACAACTGCCACTCCAGTTGCTGTATCCTCATAGGCTTTCAATGTAAAAGTCAGGTTCGCACTGGTAAGATTTTCTTTCCTCGGAATTATATAGAATGTCATGCTTCCGCTTGCTCCCGGCATAAGCGTAACATCATCATCCAGCCTCCATGCAAGATTCGTAAACCCTGCATAATAAATTTCCGTGTTATTGGTATCATCTGATGCAGCAATCATTTTTCCATCGCTGTTTATAAGATATGCTGTGCCATTATTTAAAATATTCTGACTATCTTCATTTTTTAATTTATTTTGTTCTGCATCCTGCCTCTTACCTTTACTTGCCAGTTGAAAATCTTCTGCGCTCGCAGCCTGTATATTCATTCCGGTAGCATTAACACGATGATTGGACACAAACCATGCAACAGAAACTCCGACCATCACAACTAATGCAGAAAGTGCCATAAAAAGGTTTCTTGCTGCTTTTTTCCTGTCCTCTGCGATGCAGGCATGCAACACTTCAACAGACAGCTTCTCTGGATTATTCTGTTTTCTCTCATCCGGTTTTCTTCTGTTTTTTTCTGACATCTTTTCACTCTCATTTATTAATGCTTAAAGTCTGCCTATTATCTTATAATAATAGCACTTACGGTGCATTGATTCAAGGAATTGGAAAAAAATCTTGCGGATAATTCTTAAGGGATTTTTTCTTTATTTATAAGCAAAGAAGCCAGTTCAAATGAGCTGGCTTCCCTAATATATAATTCTCGATATGTAACTTGTAAATTACCACACATGTTCTCGATGTACATATTATTCTTTCTTCTGTTTTGCTATGGCTGCATTGTATTCTTCTTCTGTATATTTCTTTAAAATATCCTCTTTCGAGACACCAAATTCAAGCATATTCCGGATTGCTGCGATATTCGCCTCCTGCTTTCCGATTTCTTTGCCCTGCCGTCTGCCGATTTCTTCGCCTTGCTGTCTGCCGATTGCTTCGCCCTGCTGTCTACTAGCTTGCTCACCCTCCTCATATGCTTCTTCACGCTGCACCTGAACATCTAATTCATAATCATATTCTGCTTTCAGCATATTGATGACCTCGCTTCCCTTTTTCTGCAGATAATCCGCAAGGATTCCTTTTTCGATACACTCATGAATGGCAAGTTCGTATGCATCATTCGTTACTACTCACTCGTACCTCGTTCCAGTAACGATTCGCAGACTCATTTAAAGTTTTTGCTAATATTATACAAATCCCCTCATCATTCTTCAAGCATGTTTACATTTGATAATAGGGAACTTTGCACTGATATAGTGCTGAAATTTCACAATTTGATAAAAAAATGTGCTTATTATAAAATATCAAGTTATATCGGCATTCAAAAAGTGTCTCTACCAATGCATACCAACCTTAAATAAAAACAATCGTATATTATCAAATCTACTTTGCAAAAAGCAATAAAATTTTCACATTCAAAAGACTATATATTCAAAAACCAGACGGCATACACAGCTGTCTGGTTTTTGTAATTTCTCATACTAATTTATCTATGGAACAGTAGTTACTGGGACTCCTACAAAACCCAAATTGCCTGTCACAGCATCTTCTATTCCAGTTCCAGCATTTTCAGAAACGCAATCCTTATCACAACCCTCATACCAAATACGAACTGTAACTGTCTGTTCATTATCTGCTCCTGCAATAATTGTTGCTAATTCAGTTGTTCCTGCGACCGCCTGACCTTTATCGTCAATTTTACCAGAATAATCACTCATCTCTTTATACGTTGCCTGTGCGATTGTATTTTTTCCAGCAGCAGTTACCCAATAATCGCCAGTTGACGCATTTTGATCAGTATAATAACCGTTCGTAGTCTCAGTACCTTTTACTTTAAAAATCTTCCACTCTCCCTCATTAAACTTAATTGCAAAACGTGCAGCTGTTCCCATATTTGTAGCTGTTTTTAATGTCGTTGCTTTTTCACTACTATCAAAATACACCTTCATGCTACCATTTGTCACACCTAATTTAAATGTATAATCAGCATACACCTTTTTGCCCTTCTCATGTTCTAATGCGTTTTGATATTCATCAGCTACAGCGTTGTTTCCTGTTCTGCTTACCCAATGCTTTGTTTCATAGAAATTTATGGCATTATTCGTTGAAGTTGGATATAACTTACTTGGGTTTGTAGCAGCTGCAGTTGCATTATCTGTTGTCTTGCCCACAGATGTAATGTAAAGATTCGCTGAAGATGATGATGTACTAAGTTCTACACCTGTAGCTGTTACAGTATTATTATTTACAAACCACGCATACGTACTCGACCCCAGCGCCACAGCCGCAACACAAACCATTGCAACTGCCGCAACAAGCTGTCTTTTCAGTGAATTGATACTTTTGCTCTCGTTCATAATTCCTTTACTCCCACCTTTTGTATTTTATGACGGTTGCCTGCCGTCTTTTCACTCCGGACAACTAATATAATGCTGAAACCATGAATCAGAGATGCGGACACATATTTCCACATCCGTGAGAAAACTATTGATTCCGACGGGTATCCCATGTGATCTCGCGATCCGAATAATAGCTGTCATTCGGTGCCTCATTTCCGGCTGCGTCGATCGGTTTATCATTCGTCAGCGTATCCTTGATGTCTGTCACAAATTTCCATAACAGGTTTGTCTCATCATCATAGTCTGCATCAATATGCATACTGAATTCCACACTTCCACCAATGATGGCATCCACGCATTCCGGATCATCGCCCTCCATCCAGATGACAATCGTGTACCGGTCTACATTTCCGACAAGAAAATTACTTTCTTCATAAGTGCAGACAACATCATCGGAAACAAAATTCGTGCATCCTTCCTCTGCACTGCCGTCTGCTGCCGGTTCTGCGTAGACAATGCGATCTCCATTTCGCCAGACTGCAACACGCACCGCCTGCTCTGCACCTTTTGCACAGGAATCAAGCGTGATTCTCGCTATGTATCCAAGATCCTCTTTTCCGGCATTCCGCAGATAATAGGTGTATGCCATGTAATTTTTTCCATTGTGATTTCCCTCGATCTCATCTACATTCTCCGGCAGATCATCAATGGAAATATTCGTGGCATCCTGCACCGTACTTGCAGTAAGTCTTGCAGTCGCCTCTTTAAAATCTCCCGTGTCTGAAATGCTGATTCCCTTTCGGTACAATTCCAGACGATTTAAGTTGATCGTAAAATTACCCATCTTTTCCTGCATGAATGCTGCAATAAACAAGACTGCGACCGCCAGCAGCAAAGCCAGCAATAACAGATTCAGCTTATCCATTCGGAGTAATGCCGCACCAATACGCTGTCTGCGCCGATGTGGGATATACATGCTGACAATTTTCTCCGGGTCTACATCATCCCCATACTGGCTCATCAGTTCTTCCAGTTCCCCGATCCGGATGATCTGATCTGTCTTATCTCTCTTGGAAAAACGTTTATTCTTTTGTGTCTTTTTCTCAGGTTTTATCTTCTTTTGAATCTTCATGCCTTTTCTTAAAGCTTATATCTTTTTTTCACATAAGCCACATAATCCTGCATTTTTCTTCTCTCTTCAATATCCGCAAACTTCAGCTGGATACCTGCGGCAAAACGATACGCTCCACCTTTTGGGACTTCGCGCATCCAACAGACCACACCAACGACTTCGATCTCCTCCTGTCCATCTGAGGCTGTACCCATTCTTGGAAGGGTAAAAATACAGCTTTCACCAACTTCAAACCAGTGATTCAGGTAAACGGCAAGACCATTGTTTGAAATATCCATGGTTGTTCCCGTCTCTTTATCAATCTCCCCGTCCAGGTTGAGAGCCCATGTATCCTGCATGAACTTCACCGGAATTTCTACTTTCATACGGATATCCGCACGTTTTACAAAATGACGGTCCTCTGTCACCCTGCGCACCTTCCAGTAACGGCGGATTCCCTCTTTTACCTCATCATCCACATATCCGGCGATCACCTGCGCCGCATCCCCGTCTCCATAGCGGAATAACAGCTTCTGGTTTTCATCCTGTTTCAGCGGTTTTCCTCCCACCATGGGAACAGATGTTAGAAATGCAGAGTCGTCCACACTTTTGTTGAATGTGCTGATCATATTGAAATTTGGTTCCTGTCCGGCAGGTACATCAAATGCAAGATATAATTTCGTTCCGTGTTTTATTTTCAGTGCTCCTGCCATGTATTACTCACTCCTACCATATTTTTCCTTATTTTTTCTGTTTATCACGTTAAGAGTTTATCACAGATAAAAATAAGCGTCCACTCTTTATTTTTACGAAATGTATTATTTTTATACAATTTTTAATAATGCACTTCCATGAGCATCAGTCCACACGCCGGTGCTGTATACCCGGCATTTTCCCGGTTTTTGCTCTCTAAAATCTGTGGCATTTCCTCCGGCGATCTTCTGCCATCCCCAACCTCGATCAATGTTCCGGTCAGGATCCGCACCATATTTTGCAAAAATCCATTGCCCCGGTAATCAATCCACAGATCATTGCCCTTCTTAGTAAAATTAATCTCGTAAATTGTCCGGACAGCCGACTTTTTCATCTTCTTATTTCCGCAAAATGAAGTAAAATCATGTGTTCCGATCAGATAGGAAGCGGCTTCTTTCATGCGCTCGACATCGAGTGTTTTCTCATACTGGTACTCATATTTCCGCTTGAAAACATCCGAGATCTCTCCCATATGGATGTGATAGCGGTAGGTCTTTTTCTTTGCGGCGTAACGACTGTGAAAGCGCTCGTCCACCTGCTCAATCGCAATGACTGCAATGTCATCCGGCAGATAATGATTCAGATAGGACAGGATTTTTTCCTCCGTAAAATGCTCCTCAATATGAAAATTTGCCACCTGGCCTTTGGCATGCACGCCCGCATCCGTTCTCCCCGAACCAATAACTTCCACCGCGTGTCCTACCATCTGTCCCAGCACTGCTTCTATTTTTCCCTGAATGGTCAGACCGGTGCTGTTCTGCCCCTGCCAACCCTTGTATCTTGTCCCATCATACTGGATTGTGATTTTATAGTTGTTCATACTTTTTATCCCTGCTTTACTGCAATTTAAACTGTCTTTTAGTTTAACACATTTTCCACTCAAATCCTAGTCTGCGATCTGTCCTGAAACGTTTTTGTGCCGGGAAACTGAAAAATACCAATCCCCCGGCACATTTACTCTGCATTTTATACCAGTTCTGCAATCCTTGTCACCGCAACATAGATCTCCGATATTTTATACCAGGTACGGTAATCTACCACTCCCGTCACAGGCAATCCAAAAATAGACTGGAATTTTTCTACTGCTGCCTTCGTTGCTTCTCCGTAAATCCCATCCGGTGTGACCGTCGGGATTGCCGGATAAGACTGTGAGATTCTCGCTAACTGTTCCTGGATCTGCCGGACCTTATCTCCGGCAGAGCCCACCTCCAGATTATACCGCGGCCAGGATGCCGGGATACCGGAAATCTCCTCCGCTGTATTGATAAACATATTATCACCATAATAATAACGGAGAATTTCTATCGTTTCGTAGTTCTGATCCCCAAGATATTTGCTTCCCCACTGACTCAGCCAGTTGCTGCACGTCACGCGCTGTCCGTCACAATACTGTGTCAGGATTGGCTGTCTCACATTCGGTCTGGAAAGATAATTCTGAAACATTTCATCTACCACATCCGAGATACTCTGAAAAATATTTCTTCCATATACGAATTTCTGGTCGTAAGCAGTGGATGTTGTGATGGTGAAGTTATAGCCTTTGTTCCGGTACCATTCCGTGTAAACCCTGTTTAATGTAAAGGACATGATCGCAAGGATATTGGCGCGCAGCGTGCTGTCCGGCCACGTGCTGTATATCTCGCTGGATGCCACATTTTTGATGTAATCCCGGTAACGGACATAATAATTTGCCGCATTGGGATCCGATGGTGGTCCGTCGTGAACAACGACAAATTCCGGGATCACCACTTTACTCAGCACGATCTCCCCGGAATCTGAGACAGGTTTGATCTCGGACTCCGCTATTTTCGGCGGGAAATTGCCAAACAACGTATTGACCGGAATCACAATGGAATCTATTTGATTTTCTTCCTCATTTTCTTCCGCCATCCGCACCTGTTGCAATGCGAGCTGCTCTGAAAAAACCTGAACGCCCGAAATACTGACGGGACGATATCCCGGTGCGGTAACTTTGACTGTATATTGGGCAAATGGTTGATTTTCGGAGGGTTCCATCGAGTATTCAAGTGGAGGCGCATCAAGCGTAAGTTTTTCCGACATTCCCGAATCATCCGCGCTTACCTCCTCCACTTTGGAATCCGGATCCCCAGAATAGGAAATGGTGATTCTTGCTCCCTCAATCGGTCTTCTGGTCCGGTTTGTAAGTACTTCTACTTTGAGGCTTCCTTTATCTACAGCCTCTGTCTGGGCATATTTGATATCTGGCATGAACAACCTCTTCATACATTTCCTTATATTATATGCTCAGACATGCAATCCTGTTCTGCTTCCTGTGCAAAACATTCGATTTCCCAACTTCTCATTTTCTATTTCCGTTCTTTATCCAAATCCCCCAAAACTTAATTCTTACTCTACCGTAACTACCTTCGCCAGATTTCTTGGCTTATCAACATCAAATCCCTTATCGGATGACACGTAATATGCTAAAAGCTGTAATGCAACCGATGCAGGTAAAACCATAAATTCATCCTGCATATCCGGAAGCTTGATCACCTGATATTCGGTATCAAGATCACCGGAAAGTGCCTCTTTGATAAATAATACAATATCTGCACCTCTGGATTTTACTTCCTTAATATTGGAAAGCTCTTTTGACATGAGTTTTTCCTGTGTTACCGTTGCAACAACCGGTGTGTTAGTCGTGATCAGTGCAATTGGTCCGTGTTTTAATTCGCCGGAGGCATAAGCCTCAGAGTGAATATAAGAAACCTCTTTCAGTTTCAATGATCCTTCCAGTAAAATAGAGTAATCCAGTCCACGTCCGATCATAAACAGATCCTTTGCTTCCAGAATCTTCTTTGCGATCACATGGATGTCACGTCTTTTCTCCAATACTTTCTGCATCACTTCCGGAACACGCTCTAATTCTGCGATAAAGCTCTTTGTCTGCTCCTCTGTGTAGACACCTCGCAATAATGCCATTTTTGCAACCACAAGATAAAATACGGAAAGCTGTGTTGTGTAAGCTTTTGTACTTGCCACTGCAATTTCAGGTCCTGCTGCGGTGTATAACACATAATCGCTTTCCCTTGCAATGGAAGAACCTTTTACGTTGATAACGGATAAACATTTTGCGCCCTGTCTCTTCGCATATTTTAATGCTTCCAAGGTATCAATTGTCTCACCGGACTGTGATACTGCAATCACCAATGTTTTCTCATCAATGACCGGATCGGAATACATAAACTCTGATGCAAGTTCTACGTCCATCTGCACATGAACGATAGATTTTACCAGAGCCTGTGCCACAAGTCCCGCATGCATGGCTGTTCCGCATGCTACCACACAAATTCTGTCACAGTCTGTAAAAAGAGAATCCGGCACACCATCCGCGGTAAAATCAGGCAGACCGTTCACGATACGGTCTTTGATCGTATTCTTGATTGCTTCCGGCTGCTCCATAATCTCTTTTTCCATATAAAATGGATAACCATTCTTTCCTGCGCTGTTTAATTCCCAGTCAACAGACAAAAATTCCGGTTCTACCACATTATCATTTAAATCCGTAAGTACAACATGATCTTTGTGCAACTCTAAAATGTGGTATTCCGGTACAACAAAGTATTCATTTGTAAAACGGCAGAGTGCAGTCAGATCTGATGCAAGCATTGCTCCCTCTTTGCATATGGTTGCAACGATCGGGCTGACATTCCGGATCGAGTAGATCACATCCGGCTGATCTTCAAACAGGATCACAAGCGCAAATGTACCCTTTAATTTGCTCACTGTTTTTTTGATCGCTTCCTTTGGATCTCCCTTGTAATAATGATTTAATAATGCAGCCGCAACTTCACTATCTGTTTCAGAATGAAGGATTTCCTGCAAATCGTAATCGGCGATCAGCTCACGATAGTTTTCGATGATCCCGTTATGAACCATAGTCACTTTTCCCTGCTGATGCGGATGTGCATTCTGGTCTGTAACTCCACCGTGAGTTGCCCATCTTGTATGTCCGATACCGCAGGCAGACAAAATCTTCTTCGAATCACAAATTGCTCTTAAATCACTTACTCTTCCGGCACATTTATAAACATTTGTCACATGGGAAGTTTCGTCTTTCACTGCAATACCCGCACTGTCATATCCACGATACTCTAATAATTCCAACGCATCTAACAAAACATCTTTTACGTTTTCACTGCCTGTATAACCTATAATTCCACACATATTAAATTTCCTCTTCTTTTCTATTTAAAATTTAAATCATATTCAAATCTAATTGTCCCATTATACCGTATTTGTTTTGCAGTCACCTGCATATTTGCCGGCATATCTCGCACTGGGAGGTACGAAAGGGCGTCCGCCGAATTTTCGATAACCCTTTTCCTCGTTAACCTGTGTATGGTCGTCCTCACAGGTACATGGCGCTAGAAGAGAAACCTAAATGTCTGCAATCAGTCACAGACAGGATTGCATATCTGAAAATATAAACCTTATTCGATTATCAATGTGCTATATATATTGTAAATGCCTTCATAAATGCTGCTACATCTATGAAGGCATCTATAACATGATTACTATACTATGATATGCGAAAAATGTCCAGAAGTTATTTTACTTCTACTGTCCAACCATATTTATCCGGGATTCTTCCCCACTGGATGCCGGTTAAGGTATCATATAATTTCTGTGTCAGTTCTCCAATCTCAAAGTTGTTGACTGTCACAACATCATCTTTGTAACGGAGTTCTCCAACTGGTGAGATAACGGCTGCTGTACCTGTACCAAATACCTCTTCCAATGTACCGTCATGTCCGGCTTTCATCAGATCATCTACGGAAAGTCTTGTCTCATTTACTTTGTAGCCCCAGTCACGAAGCAGATGGATCATGGAATCTCTTGTAACACCCGGAAGAACGGTTCCTTCGATTGGTGCTGTGTAGATTTCACCGGCAATCTTGAACATGATGTTCATGGTTCCAACTTCCTCTACATATTTACGATGCTCACCATCTAACCAGAGAACCTGTGCATAGCCAAGCTTCTCTGCTTTCACCTGTCCCAAAATAGAACCTGCGTAGTTACCACCACATTTTGTAAAGCCTGTACCACCTTTTACAGCACGGACAAGTTCATCCTCAACCAGAATCTTAACCGGATTAAGACCTGCTGCATAGTAAGCACCTACCGGACAACAGATAATCATAAACTTGTATGCGTTTGCCATATGTACGCCGAGTGCTGCTTCTGTTGCAAACATAAATGGTCTGATATAAAGGGAAGTGTTTGGTTCAGATGGAACCCAGTCAGCTTCTACTTTTACAAGTGCTTCCACTGCTTCGACAAACATATCAACCGGGAATTCCGGCATGCAAAGTCTTGCGTTGGAATTGATCATTCTCTTTGCGTTCATCTCTGGACGGAACAGCTGGATTTTTCCTTCTGCTGTACGGTATGCTTTCATACCTTCAAATGTTTCCTGTGCATAGTGAAGTGTCACACATGCCGGATCCATTGTGATAGGTCCTTCCGGAACGATTCTTGCATCTTTCCATCCGTCTTCTTTTGTCCAATCCATGACAAACATGTAATCTGTCATATACTTGCCAAAACCAAGATTCTTCTGGTCTGGTTTCTCCTTTAATACCGGTCTTTTTTCAAATCTGATATCCATAATATCCTCCTTTTCCCATTACACTTTTCAGGCAATTGCGAAACTCATCCTACTCTTCTTTTAATTGTTCAAAATTAACAAAATTTTCGAAAACACGCTCTCGCTACGTGTCGCTGGTAACGGTACTAAGAAGCCAGTCACGATTGACATCGTTCCTGCCTTCTAAGTACCGACCGCTCCCCAGTGTTTTCTCAAGCTTTTGTTAATTTTTCACAATTCAATTTAGATTTTCATGAGTTTCGCAATTATCTATTATATTTTTGGGAAATTAACTTTGACAACCATTATGATACTTTCTTTTTTTCATGTCAAGATTATTCCGAAGCCTTATGTTATGTATAACTATCAGTTATTATCTGTTTTATTTTCTATAACCTGATTTTATTTTCTTTTTCAAGTGACTTTTCCACTCTCCTGTAATATAATAAAACTACCTAAAAATTTTTGAGAGGTGATCCCTATGCATACATTTCAGCCAATTCCAGTTGACATGCTGGACATGAATCCATTTACAAAAATCGGCAAAGAATGGGCGCTGCTCACAGCCGGAAATAAACAGGAATCCAATACAATGACCATTAGCTGGGGCGGTGTTGGTGTTTTATGGGGCAAAAATGTGGTCTATGTTTTTGTCCGTGATTCCAGATATACCAAAAAACTGATCGATGCAGGAGACTTTTTCTCCCTTACATTTGTAAGCGACCAGTACCGCAATGCCTTGAATTACTGTGGCTCCCATTCCGGCCGGAACGAGGATAAGATTGCAAATGCAGGGCTTTCCGTGGACTACCGTCATGGAATCCCATACATTGACGAGGGAAATCTCGTCTTGGTATGTGAAAAAATGTCTGCTACCAGAATCACGGATGATTCCTTCCTCGATTCCGAGATTACTGACAAATGGTACAAAGACGGCGACATGCACACCATGTACGTTGGTCAGATCATTGATGTGCTCGCAAGATAATCATTTCTGATAAACTCTGATTTTTTGCAAAACACTGCATTCATAATTCACAAAAAGCCTCCCGACAAAAATGATCCGGATTGCCATTCATCGCAATTCTCACATTTTCATCGGGAGGCTTTTTTACTCATGAAGCTGATAACCGCTTCTTATTCAACAAAAAATTTATTTTATTTCAATGGATATTTCTCTGTCAGAGATTTCACGATTGCCTTTGCCCTGTCGGCTGCCGGCTCACCCTCTTTGATCATCATTGCGATTGCCTCTGCAATCTGATCCATATCTTCTGTGTTCAATCCGCGGGAAGTTACCGCCGGAGTTCCAAGACGTACACCACTTGTCACAAATGGAGATTTCGGGTCATTTGGAATGGTATTCTTGTTGCAGGTAATGTTTACAGAGTCCAGAAGTTTCTCAACTGCTTTTCCGGTAAGATCATAATTGGTCAGATCTACGAGCATGAGATGATTGTCTGTTCCACCGGATACAATCTTAATTCCACGATCCATCAATCCCTTGCAGAGTGCCTGTGCATTGTCAATAATATTCTGCTGATAAACCTTAAATTCCGGCTGCAATGCCTCTTTGAAGCAGACTGCCTTGGCTGCAATCACATGCATCAGTGGTCCGCCCTGAGTGCCCGGGAAGATTGCCTTGTTAAAGTTATACTTATCCGCAACTTCCTGACTGCTTAAAATCATTCCACCTCTTGGTCCGCGCAATGTCTTGTGTGTCGTGGTCGTCACAACGTGTGCATATGGAATTGGGCTTGGATGAAGTCCTGCTGCCACAAGTCCTGCAATATGTGCCATATCAACCATGAGCACTGCACCACATGCGTCTGCGATCTCACGGAATTTCTTGAAATCAATAGTTCTCGCATAAGCGGATGCTCCTGCAATGATCATTTTCGGTTTACATTCCATTGCAATCTCTTCCACTTTATCATAATCAATAAATCCCTCATCATTGACACCATATGGTACTACATGGAAATAGCTTCCGGAAAAATTGACTGGAGAACCATGTGTCAGATGTCCGCCATGGTCTAAGTTCATTCCCATGATCGTATCACCCGGTTTTAAAATTGCAAACTGTACCGCCATATTTGCCTGCGCACCGGAATGTGGCTGCACATTGACATACTCACACCCAAATAATTCTTTTGCGCGCTCTCTTGCCAGTTCTTCCACAACGTCCACGCACTCGCAGCCACCGTAATATCTCTTTCCCGGATAACCTTCCGCATATTTATTCGTCAGGACACTTCCCATTGCTGACATAACCGCCGGGCTTACCCAGTTTTCGGATGCGATCAGCTCAATATGACTGTTCTGTCTGTCAAGTTCATCGGTAATTGCCTGTGCGACTTCCATATCCACTGCCTGAATATCTTCTAATGTGTACATAAAATCCTCCTTGTCTTCCGCCAGATTTTAAACTTCATTATAAAGGACTTTCTGAAAATATTCAATTGCTAATTTATTTTTCTATTTCTTATAAAACATCGCAAACCATGCATTTATCACATCCCAAACCCATGCATATTCCCGATCAATGCCGTAATGCATATCTGTAAGATCAGAATAAGTGGCATTCCCACCACAAAATACCAGTGCTTTGTCTTATGATGAAACAGATACATGCCGGCCCACGTTCCGACACTGCCGCCTAAAATACTCACAAGGAAAAGTGTTTTCTCCGGTATCCGCCATGCATGATGTCTCGCCTTGCTTTTGTCCATTGCCATCACTGCAAGTCCAATGAGATTCATAACGATCAGATAGATCAAAAGTCCTTTTTGCATTCTCCTGTCTCCCTTCGTTTTTTCTGTAAATGTGAAATGCAAAAACGGCCGCCAGAAGGCAGCCGTTTTCCTATTTCACAACTATTTTGTTGCTTTATTTTTTCCAAAATGTACTTTCATGACATACCACAGCTCTGTTGCGATGCAGATAGAAGAATAAGCACCACATACAAGACCTGCCATAAGTGGAAGTGAGAAATCGCGGATACTTGCCACACCTAAAATGTAAAGCATTACGACCATAATAAAAGTTGTAATAGAAGTATTGATACTTCTGGATAATGTCTGAGTTAAACTCTTGTTTGCGATTTCTCTCAAATCCTCTGCAGTCTGTTTTCCAATCTTTAATGCCAGGTTCTCACGGATACGGTCAAAGATAACGATCGTATCATTGATCGAGTAACCTACGATGGTAAGAACACATGCAATAAAGGTACTTCCTACAGAAATACGCACAAGTGCATATACTGTGATCACAACAAGAACGTCATGAACTAATGCAAGGATCGCACTTGCTGCAAATCTGATATCCTTAAAACGGAACCAGATGTAAAGTAACATAAAGATACAGGACACGATAACCGCTTTCAATGCATCGGAACGCATCTCACCACTGATGGTAGAACTGATACTCTGGGAAGTGATGGTGGATGCATCCACATCACAATTTTCTGCCAGTGTATCTTCCAATTTCTGACGCTCATCAAGACTTAAGGTACGTGTCTTAATTGTAACCTGTGTTGTTCCTTCTACTTTTGTTGCCTGCACATCGGAATCCCCGGTTACTTTTTCCACATAAGGAACGATGTCTTTCTCGATATCCTCGATGGACATATCTTTGCCAAAATCAGCCGTTGTGGAAGTTCCACCCATAAAGTCAAGACCATAGTTCAATGCCTTGCCCTCTGTTGCGGAATGTACTCCCATACTGATCAGTCCGGCAGCGATAATGATACCGGAAATTGTAAAGAATACTGCTTTTTTTCCAATAAAATCAATGCTCTTTCTCTCTTTTGCACGGCCGTAAAGTTTTTCATCCTTCAGTCCTAATGCATACAGAGAATAAAGAATATATCTGGTAACAACCATCGCTGTAAAAAGGGAAAGGATGATACCGATCATTAATGTATAGGCAAAGCCTTTTACGGTACCGGAACCTAACGCCATAAGCACAACTGCTGCGATCAAAGTTGTAATGTTACCGTCTAAGATAGCGGACATCGCTTTCTGGAAACCAATCTTCATAGAAGCCTGGACTGATTTTCCGGTTGCGATCTCCTCACGGATACGTGCAAATACGATAACGTTCGCATCCACCGCCATACCGATACCAAGGATAATACCTGCAATACCAGGAAGTGTCAGTGTGATCTCGAACAGATATAAGGTTGCGATCACTAATGTTGTATAGATTGCAAGTGCTAAAGATGCTGCAATACCCGGTACTGCGTACATAATGATCATAAATACCATGACGATTGCAAGACCGATCGCACCGGCTTTTAAACTGGAAGAGATTGCCTGGCTTCCCAACTGTGCTCCTACAACAGAGGACTCTAACTCGGAAAGCTGTAAAGAAAGAGAACCGATACGGATCTGCGTTGCCAGATTATCTGCCTCTTCAAAAGAAGACATTCCTGTGATCTGTGCTTCACCACCTGTGATTGCACTCTGCACCTGCGGATAACTGATCGTCTCCCCATCATATACGATTGGAAGGTTCTTGCCAATATTCTCGCTTGTTACTTCACCGAATATCTTTGCACCTTCGTCTGTTAACTTTAAAGATACAATATATTGTTTGTTTCCATATCTGTCGGTCGCTGTTGCTCCCTGAGCATCTTCCACCATGTCACCGGTCATGAATACCGTTCCATCCGGCATCTGGAACTCTAAAGATCCCGGATTTCCAAGATCCTCTAAAATCTCATTTGCATCCTGCACACCAGGGATCTCAACCGTAATTCTGTCGTCTCCAACCTGATATACGGAAGCTTCTGTACTGTAACTGTCTACACGTTTCTGAAGTTTATAAATGGTATCACTCATATCTTCAGCACTTGGATTCTCGTCCACTACCTGATAAGTAATGGAAACACCACCGGAGAGATCCAGTCCCAGAGGAATTGACATATCTTCGCCGATTCCGGTGGATGAAAGAATAATTGATGCATAATAAGCAAGTCCCACAAACGCTGCAAGGATCACTGCCAATATGACTGCTGCTTTACTCTTTTTCATTGTTTTACCCTTCCTTTATTCTTCGTCTGCCTCGGCAGCCTTAATCATGATTGCGCATTCAATACGCTTTTTCTGAAGTGCACATCCGATGTCGTATGCATTGTGGATATCTCCATGGAAATTGTAGGAGTTTGCTGCACATCCGCCACTGCAATAGAATTTTGCAAAACAGTTACGGCATTTTTCTTTCGCATAAACATTGCAGCACTTAAATTCATCACAGATATCCTGACGTTTGATACCCTCATCCACATTTCCAAGCAGGAAATCCTCATTTCCAACAAACTGATGACAAGGATAAAGGTCACCCCAAGGTGTCACTGCCAGATACTCTGTTCCTGAACCACAGCCGGAAAGACGTTTTGCCACGCACGGTCCACCCTCCAGATCTATCATAAAATGGAAGAAGTTGAAATCATTTCCATTTTTATGTCTCTTTACCATCTCAGCAGACAGCTTGTCATATTCCTCATAAAGCTGTGGAAGGTCTTCCTCACGGATTGCATAATCCTCGGTTGGCTGTGCCACTACAGGCTCTACTGAAATCTGTTTGAATCCAAGATCTGCCAGATGCAGCACATCATTGGAGAAATCAAGGTTATTGTGTGTGAAAGTACCTCTCACATAATACTTGTCCTGATTGCGGCTCTCTGCAAATTTCTGGAACTTCGGCACGATCAGGTCATAGCTTCCTGCTCCCTTGCGGAATGGTCTCATATGATCATGGACTTCTTTTCTTCCGTCAATGCTTAAAACCACATTGCCCATTTCTTTGTTGGCAAATTCCATGATCTCATCATTTAATAAAACGCCGTTTGTAGTAAGTGTAAAACGGAAGTTCTTGTTGTGGATCTTCTCCTGCTCTCTTCCGTAGGCTACGAGGTCTTTTACAACCTGCCAGTTCATAAGAGGTTCTCCACCAAAGAAGTCCACCTCTAAGTTTCTTCTGTTACCGGAATTTGCGATCAGGAAATCCAATGCTTTTTTACCGGTCTCAAAGGACATCAATGCCCTTCTTCCATGATACTCGCCCTCTTCTGCAAAGCAGTAACGACAGGCAAGATTGCAGTCATGTGCGATATGTAAACAAAGGGCTTTTACAACGGTCGGACGCTTTTTGAAATCCATCATATAGTTTTCATAGGTGTCCTTTGTGAAAAGTTCCTCATTTTTGATCAATGTCTGAACTTCGTCAATCGCTTCTTCTACTTCTTCTTTTCCATATTTGCCGGATAATGCAGTTACAATCTCTTCCGCAGAGGTATCTGCTGCGTTCTCACGTGCAGCATACATCTCAATGACATCATATGTCACATCGTCAACTACGTGGATTGCACCGCTGTTTACATCCAGAACAATATCATAGCCGTTGTTCTTATACTGATGAACCACTATAATATTTCCTCACTTTCTATCATCTTTTCCTCATAATATGTGCAATCATTACACATTTCTATAACGTACAAATGACCGCACGCTGCGCGAACGGTCGTTTGTGAGTGTCATTATTCACTTTTGAGTTAAAACTTATTTGTTCTCGCAAGTCTGGTTTCCTACTGTGCAGGATGTCTTACAAGCAGACTGGCAGGATGTCTGACATTCGCCGCATCCACCTTTTTTTACTGTGTTCTGTAATTTTCTAGTATTTAATGTTTTAACGTGTTTCATGATTATTTCTCCTTTAAAAATCTTTTTTCACTATTTTATAGTATAACACATAGTTTTTCATAAGAAAAGCATTTTTTTAACTGATCATGCCGCCGGCAGTTCCCGCACACGCACAGAGCACCCAGGTTGTGATCATTTTCACCGGTTCAATGCCTGCTCCCCCCTTTATGATCAGTGAGACGGCAAACAAAATTCCAAAATAAACCGTTCCTGCCACAAATCCCCAGAGGAACTTTTTATCCCTGATCTTTTTTCCCATCAGAATGCCTCCAGTCAGCCCCGTTATGATATAAATAACGATCACTGCCACTTTGACAACTGCCTCCGAGAGCTCAAGCCGGTATAAAAGCAATGCCAGAAGCAATAACAATAACGCACTTATGATAAACATGATAAAAAGAACCATTGCCAGCACTTTTGCCGGGTTTTCCTTTGCATCTCTCGCCCTTAATCTCAATCCTGTTCCCAATCCGCCACCGCCAGACTTTCACTTCTGTCTATATATATGAAGCAATCCGGCTGCTTATGCGGATTTTTTTCAAAGCCCGCTTATGTTATTCCGGGATAGATGAAATCTTTCTCCCTTTTTACAGGTAACGGATGCTGTAAGAAGCCTCAAATGCCTGCTCCGGCTCCACTGCGTTCTCGTATGCCCGTTCCTCTAATGTGCCCTCAAAATCATCCGCATCACATCTTCCATACCAAGGTTCAATGCAGACAAATGGCGCATCTTTTCCTTCCGGTGACCAGATTGCAAATAAAGGTGCATCAAAATCCATGGTCACATAAGGCTTTCCATCCGGTGTGACCAGTGAAACTTCCCCGGTCTGTTTTCCTTCTACCATATAAGTGCAGCGGTCAAAAAATCCCGGTGTAAAGTATACTTTCTCATCCTCCAGCGGGATTACAATATCTTCACTCATTACTGCCAGTCCGGTATCCGGTGTATTTCCATGATGATGCACTTCCTTTAGTCCTGCAAATTGCAGACCATATCCAAGCTTATTTTCTTCGCCGTTAAATGGGCATAAGAAAGCCGGATGTGCTCCAATGGAAAAATATAAGGTCTTTGTGTCCGGATTTTCCACTTTCCACATAACTTTTAATTCATTGCCTGCCAGTTTGTATCCAATTTTCAAAACAAACGCGAATGGATACTTTTCCATCGTTTCCTCATTGGAATGTAAGGAAAACCAGATGGTGTCCGCTGTCTGGGATTCCATGGTATGTTCCATATCCCTTGCAAAACCGTGCTGTCCTATTGCATACGTTTTTCCGTCATAGCGGTACTCTTTATTTTTGCAGTTCCCCACAAACGGAAACAACACAGGGGAGGTTCTTCCCCAATATTTTTTGTCCGCATACCACATGTACTCTTTATCGTCGGATTTTCTCTTTACGGATTTTAGTTCTGCCCCAAAAGAATCGATTTCCACGCGCAATGTGTCATTTTCCAAAACATATCTCATACAATCCATCTCCTTGTCATCTAAATATCGTTAGGCATTTGCAAAACTCAATTTTACGTTATGAATATTACGAAAAGTTAACAAGATCAACGAAAACA
>OKRU01000357.1_pt1 | contig 45143 bp, 44 predicted proteins | sample 1601131 | NCBI WGS metagenome assembly OKRU01 (sample SAMEA3541558, study PRJEB24748) | human gut metagenome | biome: human gut; feature: human-associated habitat; material: faeces | place: China | collected 2012
GGTTGCCTCTACAACGCGCTTCGCTGCCGCAACAACCTCAGGGCCGCTGCCGTCCCCGGGGATAAGAGTTACTTTATGTGCCATATTATTTTGCCTCCTTTGTATAGTTCAGCAGACCGCCTGCGAGCAGAATGTCGCACTGTCTTGCGGAAATATTCAGTCTTGTGGGAATTTCTTCGCCGGTACGCACCAGTGTTACCATTACGTTCTGTCCCTCTACTGCGCCTTTGATCTGGTCTGCGGCATATTTGATGACAAATTCGTCCCCAAGGCGAATGTTGTCATAGTCCCATTCGTTTACGAATACCAGAGGCAGGATACCGTTGTTAATCAGGTTTGCCATGTGGATACGCGCGAAGGATTTTGCGATGACACCCTTTACGCCAAGCTGCAGGGGAGCCAGTGCTGCATGCTCGCGGCTGGAGCCCTGCCCGTAGTTCTGCCCTGCGATGATAAAGCCGCCGCCTGCCGCCTTCGCTCTTGCGGGGAACTCAGGATCACAGGGGGTCAGGCAGTAATCTGCCAGATAGGGTACGTTGGAACGGAAGGGCAGAAGCTTCGCATTGGAGGGCATAATGTGGTCTGTTGTGATGTTGTCCTCTACCTTAATCAGCGCGCCGCCCTTGATTTCCTTGGGTACCTTTGTATTCTTGGGGAAGGGCTGAATATTCGGGCCTCTGACAACCTTCACACATTCGCCTTCGGGTGCAGGAGGAATGATGAGGTTATCATTTACCATGAAATGCGCAGGCATGGAAACCAGAGGGGCTTCTCCCAGTGTATGAGGATCTGTCACAACGCCTGCCAGTGCGGATGCAACCGCTGTTTCGGGGCTGACGATATAAACCTGCGCGGATTTTGTCCCGCTTCTGCCTTCAAAGTTTCTGTTGATGGTACGCAGGGAAACCGCATTCGTTGCAGGAGCCTGCCCCATGCCGATGCAGGGACCACAGCCACATTCCAGAATACGCGCGCCTGCGGAAATAATATCTGCCAGTGCGCCGTTTGCCGCCAGCATATTCATAACCTGCTTGGAGCCGGGCGCGATAACCAGACTGACATCGGGATGAACGGATTTTCCTTTTAAGAGTGCCGCAACCGTCATCATATCGGTATAAGAGGAATTGGTGCAGGAGCCGATTGCAACCTGATCCACCTTCAGACCTGCAACATCCTTTACCTGCTTGATATTATCGGGGGAATGAGGGCAGGCAACCAGAGGTGCGATTTCATCCAGAGCAATTGTTACTTCCTCATCATAGGTCGCATCTGCGTCAGCAGAAAGCTCGATCCAATCCTCACCGCGTCCCTGCGCGTCAAGGAATTTCTTTGTTACCTCGTCAGAAGGGAATACGGATGTAGTTGCGCCCAGTTCTGCACCCATGTTTGTGATGGTTGCTCTCTGGGGAACGGAAAGCGTCTTTACGCCTTCACCTGCGTATTCCATCACCTTGCCGACACCGCCTTTAACGGACAGGCGGCGCAGTACCTCAAGAATAACGTCCTTCGCGGTTACCCAGGGGGAAAGCTTGCCTGTCAGGTTCACGCGGCAAACCTTGGGCATAGCCAGATAATACGCACCGCCGCCCATGGCAACGGCTACATCCAGACCGCCTGCGCCAATCGCAAGCATCCCGATGCCACCGCCTGTAGGGGTGTGGCTGTCAGAGCCAAGCAGGGTTTTGCCGGGCTTGCCGAAGCGCTCCAGATGCACCTGATGACAGATGCCGTTACCGGGCTTGGAGAAATAAATCCCATGCTTGCTTGTCACTGTCTGGATATATTTATGGTCATCTGCGTTTTCAAAGCCTGTCTGCAGGGTGTTGTGGTCGATGTAAGCAACAGATTTCTCTGTTTTGACACGGGGAATCCCAATGGCTTCAAACTGCAGATACGCCATGGTGCCTGTGGAGTCCTGTGTCAGTGTCTGGTCGATTTTGATGGCGATTTCCTTCCCTGCCACCATTTCACCGGATACCAGATGGTTTTTAATCAGTTTTTCGGTAATATTCATTCCCATATTCTCTTCCTCCTAAGAAAACTGTTTGATGAAGTTTTATTTTTTTAACAAATCCTTCTTACAGAAGCCCTGCCTGCTTTGCCAGCTCCGGCAGAAGCGCGCATGTGGCTGCCTCCATCTCTTCCTCACTGATGAAGGTCATACGCCCGTCGCTGTACTGCTTATCTACCCATTCCTTGAGGATAGCGGTGCGAGGGTCATTCTTGCTGATTTTGCTTTCGCCCTCCAGATGCAATGTCTGGTTCAGCCAGTATGCAACACCGGCAAGACCGGAGTTTTTGTTGACCTCTACGCTGAGGGGGCGGTTCAGCAGCTTTGCTGTATTGAAGATGTTATAAATTTCCTCATCCTTCGCAACGCCGTCTGCGTGAATACCGGCTCTGGTTACATTAAAGTCACGCCCGACGAAGGGGGTGCGAGAGGGGATTTTATAGCCAAGCTCTTTTTCATAAAATTCTGCGATTTCCGTAATGACAGTAGGGTCCATGCCATCTAATGTTCCTCTCAGGGAAGCATATTCCATTACCATTGCTTCGAGAGGGGTGTTGCCTGTGCGTTCCCCGATGCCTAAGAGAGAGCAGTTTACGGAGGAGCAGCCATACAGCCATGCCGTTGTGGAATTGACAACCGCCTTATAGAAATCGTTATGCCCATGCCATTCCAGTAATTCGGAAGGGATCTGCGCAAAGTGGTTTACACCATAAATGATACCGCCGACAGAACGGGGCAGGGTAGCACCGGGGTAAGGCACGCCGTAGCCCATCGTATCACAGAAGCGGATTTTTACGGGCAGCTGATATTTATCCATCAGCTTTTTCAGCTCCGTTGCAAAGGGAACCACGCAGCCATAGAAATCGGCTCTTGTGACATCCTCAAAATGACAGCGAGGGGTAATGCCCATATCCAGAGCAGCCTCTACAATTTCCAGATAGCCGTCGATTGCCTGCTTTCTGGTTTTGTGCAGCTTATTGAAAATATGATAGTCGGAGCAGGAAACCAGAATCCCACATTCGGGCATCCCCATTTCCTTGACCAGCTTGAAGTCCTCCTTTGTGGCACGAATCCATCCTGTGATTTCGGGGAATTCATAGCCCAGCTCGCGGCATGCTTCGATCGCCCTGCGGTCATTTTCGCTGTACAGGAAAAATTCACACTGTCTGATTTTGCCCTTGGGGCCGCCTAAGCGGTGCAGCATATCATACAGCGTTGCAATCTGGTCCGCATCTCCTCCGGCACTCATTTTTGCAATCAATGCCAGCAGTGACTTTCTCTCCTCCATGCGTCCCTGCTGCAGCCCTTCCTTTAGACCTTCCTGTAACCCCTGTTGTAAACCCTCTTCCCTTCCACACTCCCGTTCAGCCTTGCGGAGCTTCTTTTCTTCTTTTTCTTTGTCAACTTCCTGTTTCTGATATTTTGCAAGTTCAATTTCAGAGCTTAATTTAATAAAATCATTGGCAAGTTCTTCAGCCTGAGCATCTTTTTTAAGGACAACTCTTGCTTCCTGTAATTTTTTAAATTCATGGCTTTCTTTTAATGCTTTAGCCAGTTCGTTAGCGCAATCATAAACGTTCATTATATGTCACCTCATAATTAATTATGTTTTTTCGTAAATATTATAACACAAAATACTTCATTGTAAATCCTCATTAAATCTTATAAATTTTAATAGTCAACTTCAGATAAAACTTTTAAATATTTAAAACTACTAACTTCATATCCACGCAAAATCATCAAAACAGGTACTATTTTATCGTCTTTTACTTCTGCATTAGCTAAATAATAAACACTTTTCCCACTTGCTGTTGCCATTCCAGGTCCTTCTTTTGTATCAACAACTTTCCAACCTTTAGGAAGTTCTGCCACAACCTCTTTAATTGCAGTACCATCATCTTTTAATTTAAAATATAAAGGCTTACCTTTCTTATTAATTGATAAATACAATTTTACTTTTGCCATAATATCACCTTACATATTTAATTTATTTACGGTTTTACATTCAAATGTGCAAATCCTTTAATATCGCCGTAATCAAAGTGCCACCACTCTGTTTCGCTTGCCGTAAAGCCTGCCATCTGCATAGCGCTGCGCAGCAAATCACGGCGGTAGCGTTCAAGCGTTGTGCCGCCCGCAAAAGATGCGTACTGACGCACGGATGGTTCATCAAACCCGCTGATCATACCAACATTTTCGCCTGTTGCAAGCAAATACAGGCTTACATCAATGCTGCGCCCGGTATTATGGCTGAAACCAGCCTCCGGCGCAGGCAGCATGGATTTTTTATCTGCCGGCAGGGCGTCATAGGCAAGTTTGGAAACAGACCACGGGCGGTAAGCCTCCCATACCAGAATACCGTAGCCATAGGGTTTTAAATATTGCTGTGCCTGCACCAGTGACTGTGCAGCGTCTGCATCCAAAAATGCACGCTGGTCATCGGTAAGCGCCTGGCCGAAGCAGTTATCTGCCTGCGCATAACGCAAGTCAAATTTAAGCCCCGGTACGGCCTGTGCCAAATCAACAAGCTGTGCCTGCTGCCCGGCGCCAAGCTGCGCCGGCATTACGGCAGCGTCTGCCGCAGTTTTTAATGCCTGCCAATCACTTGCAGATGCAAAGCGGAACGGTCTGCCGTTTTCGCCGGCAAAAAAGCGGCGGCTGTAACGGTTGCCGCCAACACTGCAGCTTACGCCGTAGCCTTCGCGGCTGCGTTCAATACGTACTGCGGCATCCAAATGATTTAGCGGCCCGCTTTCATTTATGGTATACGAATCGAAATGTTCCTTATAAAGCGGGTAAACATTACTGCCGGCAAAAGTGTAATCATTCTGCCCAAAACGGTAAACCAGCTCAACTTCTCCGTTATTTTCGCGCAGCAAAAACATTTCGCCGTTGCCGTAATACATACCCAAAATATATTTTAAATCTTTCGGGCAGTCTTTAGGTTCAAAAGCAGGCGCTGCCAAACCATGCCCGGCCGCAAAAAAGCACAGGCACAGCAGCATGCTCAAAATTCTGTACTTCATTTTATCAGCTCCGGTCTAACATCTTTTAACACATTCATATATTCATTGGCTTTATCTACCTGCGCCAGGTCAATATCGCAGTAAATAATTTCTTCTTCTTCGCCGCCAACGGCAAGCACTTTGCCGAACGGGTCTATTACCGAAGAATGTCCGTAAAATTTCTGGTCATGAAATTTACCGGCGCAATTTACGCCGACAATAAAGGTATGGTTCTCCAGTGCCCTTGCACGCAGGAACAAATCCCAGATAGCGCCGCGTATTTTCGGCCATTCCGCCGGAACAAAAATTATTCTTGCGCCCTGCATGGCCATGTGGCGGTATAATTCCGGGAAGCGCAAATCATAGCAAATTGTTGAAGCGCATGTTACGCCTTCCAGTTCGTACGCGCTAAAATCGCTGCCCGGCTTAAAGAAACGCTGTTCATTAAACATGCTGAACAAATGCATTTTGCTGTAACAGAAAACAATCTCTCCGTTTTTATCTATAACAACGGTAGTGTTATAAACATTGCCGTCGCCCTTGCGCAGAGGAATTGAACCTGCAACAACGGCGCAGCTGTTTGCGGCAGCAATGCGCCTGATTTCTTCAATTACCGACCCGTTCAGATATTCCGCTTCTTTGCTTAAATGCCCCAACGAATAACCCGTTGTCCATATTTCCGGCAGCACGGCAATATCAGCCTGCGGCGCGGCCTGCTTTAACAAATTATAGGCTTTTTCCACATTGCCCGCTTTATTTTTCTCCAGAACTTCCATCTGCAATAATGCAAGTTTCAAGTTTACCCCTCCAATCACTCCGAAATAACTTTATCTTTAGGGAATGTAATTTCAAAACGCGTGCCTTCGCCAAGTTTGCTGAATACCTGCACTTTGGCGCCGTGCATACGGATAATTTCCCTGGCAATGGCAAGGCCAAGCCCTGTACCGGGCACGTTGCGCGAATGTGATTTATCAACTTTGTAAAAGCGTTCCCAGATAAACGGCAAATCTTCTTCCGGTATGCCAGGTCCTTGGTCGGAAATGGTCATTTTCACGCTGCCATCCTGCTGCAGTTCGGTTACAAACGTAACCGTGCCATTTTCCGGCGTATACTTTAATGCGTTATCGCCGATAATCAGCACAAGCTGCACCATCTGGTCGCCCTGACCCATAATTTGTATTTTTTCATCAACATGCACCAGCAGCTTAACGTTTCTTTCAACGGCGTTCACCATGAGTTTTTCCGCTACATTGCGCACAATAGCACCCAAAGGCAGCGGCTGCATTTTGGCAGGCGCAAGTTCATCGGCAGCCTGCATGCGGCTGATATCCAGAAGTTCCCTTATCATGCGCTCCAGACGCATTGTTTCTTCGTTAATCAAAAGGCGGTAACGCTGAATCATGTCCTTGTCGGTAACGGTGCCGTCGCTTATCGCCTCGTTATATCCGCGGATAATGGTCAGCGGCGTGCGCAGTTCATGCGATACATTGGCAACAAAGTCGCGGCGGATTTTTTCGGCACGTTCCGTTTTGGCAACAAACGCACTCAAATCGTTGCCGAGGGCATTAAGCGCTTTGCCGAGCTGTGCCACTTCATCCTGCCCGTGCACGTTAACCTTGCGTGTATAGTCACCGGCAGCAATAGCCATGGCGCTGTCTTTCATGGAAACCAGAGGCTTGATAATTGTTCTTGCCAGGCTGCGCACCATAAACATACTTAAAATAAGTGCCAAAATAGCAACGATAGAAGTGTATATGTAAATGTCACGCAAAAAGCTGTCGAACCCGCTTAAAGGCTGCGCCAGCAAAATTGCCCCGCGCGCCTGCCCGGGCTTGCCGTAAGGAACGCCTACCAGCATTACCTGCTCTTTGTAATACGGATGGTAAATCTGCGACTGAACGGATTTACCGCTGTATACATCCTTCAAAATGGTTATTACTTTGGTATCCAGCTTGCCGCTTTTTATTTCCCTGGCAATTTCGGCAACAGAGCCTTCCAGCATGGTTAAATCCTTAATGCCGGGGCGTGTGCCGTCCTGTTTATAATCTGTATTGATGTTGGATGCGGCCAAAAGCTCAAACTTATCGTCAAACAGCCATATTCTGGCGCCAACAAGCCTGTCTACGGCAAACACATAACGGTTCAGCATTTCCATGCTGTTGGAAAATCCCATAAAATATTCTACCGTAGCGGCCATTTCATTGCCTTTTTCTGCCAGCTCCTGCTCGTTGGTTTTAAAAAAATAATCGGCGATAAGATAGGAAATACCTGCCGTAACGCCGACTACTATAACCATTATCAGAGCCATGAAGCTGTACATCAGCCTTGTACTCAGAGATTTATTCATTTTTTATCTTTAACCTCAAATTTGTAACCTACGCCCCAAATGGTTGTAATATCCCAATCGGAATCGGAAGGAATATTAAGTTTTTGCCTGATACGTTTTATATGTGTATCAACCGTGCGTGTATCGCCGTAATAGGAATAGCCCCAAATTGTTTCCAGCAGCTGGTTGCGCGAAAAAGCCTTGCCGGGATTAGATGCCAGGCACCACAAAAGTTCCATTTCTTTCGCAGTGAATGTCATTTTTTTGCCGAAAGCAATAACCTGGTATTTTTCCATGTCAATGCTGAGCCCGCGGTATTCAATGTGCGAACGCCCGCCTGCTTCGTCTTTCTTTACGGCAGAGCTTCTGCGTAAAACTGCCTTAACCCTTGCAATAACTTCGCGGTTATTAAACGGTTTGGTAATATAATCGTCCGCACCTATTTCAAGGCCTAAAATGCGGTCATCGTCATCATCTTTAGCCGTCAGCATAATAATAGGAATATCGCTCATTTTGCGTACCTGTTTGCAAACTTCCAGTCCGTCAAGCACAGGCATCATAATATCAAGAATGATAATATCCGGTTTTTCCGACTGAACCTTTAAAATGGCTTCTGCACCATCGGCAGCTTCTATTACATCAAAGCCTTCTTTTTCGCAGTAAATTTTTAATATTTCCCTAATCGGTGCTTCGTCATCAGCAATCAAAACTTTTTGTTTATCCATCTTTACCACCGCCATTAACTGTTATTAGCATTATTATACAATAAATCACGCTGTTTTGGTATTTTTGCAATATGCTTTCACAAAAATATTACAAAACAGAGATATAATCACGCTGATAAAAAAATAAACTACCAACAAAGCAATGCTTTATTGATAGTTTATTAATGTTTTTAAATAACGCGGCATGCGCCGTAATAACGCGCGCCCCAATAACCGGTAAATGCGGAGGATACCGTTACGCCGGTACTGGAACCCGCATGGATGAATTGTCCGTTGCCAAGATAAATACCGCAGTGCGACGGGCCGGGCTCATAAGTGCTGAAGAAGATTAAATCGCCCGGGCGCAGCTGGCTGGCACTAATCTGGCGTCCGCTGTACATCTGCACATCAGCAGTACGCGGAAGGCTGATGCCTGCACGCGCGAAAGCATACTGGGTAAAACCGGAGCAGTCGAAGCCATATACACTCGTTCCGCCAAAAACATAAGGTGTACCGATTACACCATAGGCAGCACGAATAACGTTTCTTACAGTAGCACTCCTGCCGGAACGGTTAGGAGGCATAGGTTTCTGCATCAAAGCCGTATAGGTAGCTTCACCGATTATTCCGTCAACTTCTAACTGTTGATCCGCCTGGAAGCGTTTGACAGCGGCTTCCGTTTCAGAACCGAAATCACCGTCAAGCAATTTGATTTCATACTTCAATTCAACCAAGCGTTTTTGAATAGCCAGGACTTCCGGACCATTATCCCCGTATTCAAACGAGGCTAATGCGGTTGCCATGTTTGCTAAACAGAATACACATGTCAATGCCAAACAAAGGAACCCTTTTTTTATCACCCGCATCACTTCCTTGTGCTTTTATAAACAACTAAATTATAGCACAAAATGCCGCTTTTGTAAACCAGAACTACCGTTTGCCAAGGTGTCTGCCTACTATATACAGTGGTCTTTGCTTTACTTCCTCAAAAATGCGGCCTATATACTCGCCCAAAATGCCGATGCCTACAAGCTGAATGCCGCCAAGAAATAGTACACTGGCCGTCATTGTTGCCCAGCCGGGCACTGCGTCATCTGCAACATATTTTACATAAAGAACGTGTAAAATTACCAGAAAACTCATTAAACCGAACACAATACCGATATAAAATGCCCAGCGCAGCGGCAGATTTGAAAATGAAGTAATGCCATCCAGAGCAAAATGCAGCATTTTGCGCAGATTGTATTTAGAATGGCCCGCAAAACGCTGCGGAGCGGTAAATTCAAAAGTTGCCACTTTAAAGCCCAGCGTATTAACCAAACCACGGATAAAACGGGCACGTTCGCGGTAACGCCTGAACGCCTCCACCGCAACTTTGTCCATCAGGCGGAAATCGCTGCCGCCAGGTGTAATTTCCACTTTGGACATGGAATTAATAATTTTATAATAAGCCTTTGATGTAATATTTTTAAAAAAAGAGGCGTCTTCCGTTGCCGTACGCACCGTCTGCACAATCTGAAAACCATCCTCCCACAGCTTTAAAAGTTCCGGCACAAGTTCGGGCGGATGCTGCAAATCACCGTCCATGGTAATAACAGCGTCGCCGCAGGCATTATCAAGCCCGCAGGTCAGCGCAAGCTGGTGCCCGTAATTGCGCGAAAGGAAATACACCTGCACATGTTCGTCTTTTTCAGCCAGTTCTGCTAATATTAAATGGCTGCTGTCGCTTGAGCCATCATCAACAAAAATTAAATCGTAATCATAGGGCAGGGTTTCCATAACTTTGCCCAGCCTTTTATGAAACTCATGTAAATTTTCTTCTTCATTATATACAGGAACAACAAATGAAATACGTTTCACTGTCAAGACCCAACCTTTAGCCAATAGTTTTTTTACATTAATTTTAATTTCTTATATATTATAACATCTTATTTTGAATTTCTGCTGAAAATTTGCAAAAAATAAGGCCGGCATTTCTGCCAGCCTTTTAATTTCTTAATACGAGTGCTCAATAAGCCGGGTTCTGTTCCGCAAAGCGGCAGCAATCATTTATCTAGGCCGGCAATTACTTGCAGGCTCAAGCGACACAACCCGGAAGGATCAGCGGGCCGCTTCATCCCTTCCCTATTTGGTCTTGCTCCGAATGGGGTTTACCTAGCCGGCCGGTTACCCGTCCGCTGGTGCGCTCTTACCGCACCGTTCCACCCTTACCTGCCGAAGCAGGCGGTACACATTTCTGTGGCACTATCCCTGAGGTCACCCTCGCCGGACGTTATCCGGCATTCTGCCCTGTGGAGCCCGGACTTTCCTCTTACGGCAAAGCCGTCAGCGATTGCTTTTCACACTCATACTGTCAGTACTTTAGCACAAAGCCTGTAATTAGTCAAGGGTTAAAATTCAGGCCGCAGGCATTTAATTTTTAACCTGCGCCAGACGCGAAGCGATTACTCCGCTGATTTTGGCATTAACCGAATCAAGCGCTTTTAACGCGACAGATTTGTTGCCGACATCGCCGATAACGGAACTGTCTTTGGCAAGTTCCGTAAATTTGCCGTTATAAAGGTATTTGCCGCTCTTTACATCAAAAATTTTAAAAGGCACAACTGCCGTCATCTCTTTGCCAAGCGTAAACACGGTTACTTTTTCCTTGCGGACGAAAGGTTCTACCTGCACCAGCACAACGTAGTCAACGCCGCTGCCTTTAAACACGTCTGCAATATCAGCTCTTTCGGCCTGAGTAATATCGGCAATGCCGTTTTCGTTAAGCTGCCCTAAAAACTCAGTTCCGTCTATATACTCACAGGCAGAAGTTTTTAGTGCTGCCTGCACGTTTTCCAGAACTGCCCTGTCTATATCCGCGTCATAAGTTGTGTTGGCATTATTAACATACAGCACCGCCGCCTTTGCGCCGTTTTCTTCAGCAGCAGCTTTATTCAGCCGTTCGCTGAACGGACGAGGCGCAGCATTTGCCGCGTTATTTTCCGCAGCAGGCGTACCTGCCAAAGCAGCTGCGTTCAAACAAATTAAACCAAGCATCATTAACAACATTAAAAACTTTCTCACCTTGATTCCTCCAATGAATAAAATATTTTGCTGTAATTTTATATAATAACCATTAAGATTTTTAATTTATATAAAATTAACTTCAGCGCCGTTATTATAGCAACTTTAAGATAACTTTGCAACTTTTTCATTTTAATTTCATGTTTTTTGTTATTATGTAACATTATTAACAATATATATTAAAAATAAAAACAGGTTTTCCACACTCGTACATTCACGCCGGAAAAACCTGTTTTTTAAACTTTTAAATATTATTTAAATCTTTCGTCTTCGCTTATTTCGTACTCAAATTCTTCCCAGTCTTCGCTGTTTTCGTTTTCGTAATAACGCCCGTTCTTGTAAATAATATCGTCCTGAGTGTACGGGTGGTCATTCGCAACTCCGCCACTGTTGTCTGCGGGGCTGTTTTCCTTCCCGGCATTATTTTCCGTGCCGCTGCCCGAAGCGCGCATCATAGCAGCAAGTTCTCCCAAATCCCTTATAAGTTTAGCAAACGCTGTCAGCATAGCTGCCAGCAATCCCAAAACAATTATAATCAAAAACAGGTAAAGCATAATATCACCTTATTTGCTTACACATTACTCATTAAAAAACGCTGCAGCATTTTATTGTATTCCCACGGATTTTTATTATCCGTCTTTTTAAACTGGTTCATAACTGCGTCCAGTTCATCCGCATAATGCACTATAAAGGCCTCTTTGGTTGCACAGGCAACAGGCGAGCCTTTTTCCGGTTCGCCGTGGTGCGACAATATAATATGCAGCAGCTGCTGCAATTTAGGGCCGGTAACCCGCGCTTTGGCAGCCGCTTCCTGTACTATTGCCGCGCTCATGCTGATATGCCCCAAAAGCCTGCCTTCCGTTGTATACGGAAAACCCATGGAGGCAGAAATTTCACGCAGTTTGCCGACATCGTGCAAAAGCGCCCCGGCAACGATTAAATCTTTATCAACGCCGCCGATGGATTCCGCCATAGCAGTTGCCAGCACAGCCACATCAACTGAATGCTGCAGCAGCCCGCCGATATAAGCGTGGTGCAGCCTCATTCCCGCCGGATTGCGCAAAAACTGCTCGTAAACCGCGCCTTCAAAAACATTATCCAAAACAAGGCGCAGCCCCGGCGTTAAAACGCTTTTTATAAGGCGGTCAAATTTATCTTTATAGGCATCGTGGTCAAAATCGCCTTCCGGCAGCAGGTTGCTGATATCATCCTCCGGAACGATATCGCTTAATTTTTTTATAACCAGCTGCAAAGCCATTTCACCGGAAAATTTGTTAATATCCACGCTGCCGCTTACCATTACCGGCGAAGGGCCGTCCATCTCGCGCATTTTTTCAACAATGCCGGCTTCAAAAGTAATAAACGGTATTTTGCCGCTGTTATCTTCCGCAAGCCCGCGTGCAAAAGGCGCTCCGTTGGAAGATGTGCCCACGCGCTGAACACGAAGAAGCACCGACTGGCAAATTTTAGCCCCGGCTTTAAAATCACTAATCATTTATTGTACCTCAATTCATTAATATTGTTTAAAAAGCAAAGTTTCGCGCGCCGTTAAAACCTGCGCCGCAAAGCCTGCCGCCGCCAGCCTCAGCGAAAGTTTGTCGGCCAGCACCGCCACAACCGGCAGCTCCGTACCCTGATGCGTGGCGTCAATAAGGTTCAGCCCGCTGAATACGGCATTCTGGGCTTCATGGTATTTAATATCGCCGGTCACATAAGTATCCGCACCCTGCTCAAGTGCTTCGGCAATAAAATCAATGCCGGCGCCGCCGCATAAGGCAACCTTGTAAACCGTTTTTCCTGCACTTATACCGGTAACAAAAGAGAGCCCCAGCGCCTCTTTTACAACCTGCGCAAATTTTTCAAATTCCATTTTTTGCGGCAAATAACCTACGCGCCCCAAAGCACCGCAGTTAGCATCATTTTTCACCAACGAAACGGTTTTCTCCAAGCCGAGCTTTTCCGCAAGCACATCGTTAACGCCGCCGAGCACGCTGTCAAGGCTTGTATGCGCACTGTATACGGCAATGCCGTTTTCTATGCACTTTAACAGCAAATCGCTTTGCCAGCTGCTGTCGCAGATGTTTTTAAGCGGTTTGAAAATCGGCGGATGATGCGTTATCAGCATGTCTGCTTTTTGCCCAACAGCCTGCTGCACAACTTCCGGCGATACGTCAAGCGCTACCATTATTTTTTTTACGGAACTACTGCCGCGCCCGATTAAAAAACCGGCGTTATCCCACTCCTCGGCAAGATTGCGCGGAGCAATGCTGTCCATAATTTTTACTATATCATTCACAGTCGCACTCATGCTTATATTCCTCCAATCCGGCAAGAAGCTCCTGCATTTTTTTATATTTGCCGCTCTGCTGCGCCTTGCTGCTCTGCGCCATGCTTTTAAGCATTCTTGCGTAAGCGGCGTAAAGTTTTTCAATGTGCCTGCCAAAAAGCGTCGGCCGCTTTTCAATAAGGCGCGGCCCAATTTCATATTCTATTCTGCTGTGCGGAGGCTCGCTGCCGGGCACCAGCATAATAATTTCGTATAAATGCTGCGGTTCTTCCGCCAGCGCTTCGTCTGCAATGCGCCAGCCGTTTTCGCGCGCCCACCTGCGCAGCCCCGGCGCGCCTGCCATTGGCTGAACTATTAAAAATTTCAGTGCTTTGGCTACTTCCGGGCTTTCTTCCAGAATTTGCACAATAGTGCTGCCGCCCATTCCGGCAATAACCGCGCCGTCGGCCTCGCCCGGCTTTAAAACGGTAAGCCCGCTGCCGCGGCGCACTTCTATTTTATCTTTTAATCCATACATGCCGATATTGGTTTGTGCCGCCCTGCACGGCCCTTCGGCAATATCCGCCGCTATGGCAGCTTTAATTAAGCCCTTCTGCATAAGCCACACCGGCAAATACGCGTGGTCCGTGCCAATATCTGCCACAACACAGTTTTGCGGCACCAGCGCCGCTATGGCTTCCAATCTTGCGCCTATATTCATAAACCCTCCGGTAATATTGTTATTTACATAACTAAATTATAACATACAGGAGGGTTTTTATAACATTTTCAGTTCAATGTTTTTACAAATTTTTTAATGCTTGCACCAAGCGTCAGCAAAATAAAAATTACCAGTGCCATTACCTGCGGCCACATAATTTCCAGCCCGTTGCCTTTTAACAAAATACCGCGCAAAATTTGCAGGTAATACGTAAGCGGCAAAAAATTTCCCAGGTAATAGAAAAAGTCCGGCATTGATTCACGCGGGAAAATAAATCCCGACAGCATAATGCTCGGCAGCAGCACAAACACGCCCATCTGTATGGCCTGCATCTGCGTTTTGGAGCAGCTGGAGATTAAAACCCCCAGCGACAGCGATGCCGTAATAAACAGCGACGACAGAACATACAGCAAGGTAATGCTGCCGCGCACCGGCACGTTAAAAACTATAATGCCCGCAAACAGCGCAATTGTTATCTGCGCATAGCCGACAAAAATATAAGGAATAATTTTGCCGAGTATCAGTTCCCATGGGCGCAGCGGGCTTACAATAAGCTGCTCCATCGTACCGTTTTCCTTTTCGCGCACAATTGCCATGGAGGTTATCAGCACCATGGTCATTGTCAGCACAACGCCGATAATGCCCGGCACCATATAAAACGCCGTTACAAAATCCTGATTGTACCAGGCGCGTACACGCACATCATACAGAGAAGTCTGGCTGCTGTGAAGGCCGTATTTTTCCTGCAAAGCCTCCTGCGATTTTACATTGCCGATAGACTGCGCCGCCGCTATGGCCGAAGCCGCCGACTGGGAATCGGTAGCGTCTACAATAACCTGCACCGGCGTCTGCCTGTTATGCTTTAAGTTTTCTTCCAAATCGGGCGGAATAATTACGCCCACTTTGGCGTCGCCTGCATCAACCCTGCGGTTAACGTCTTCAAAACTGTCTTCTATGTAAATAAGGTCAAAATATTCGCTGGCGGTAAAGCTGTTTAAAAGCTCCCTGCTTTCGGCAGATAACGACTGGTCGAACACTGCCGTTTTTAAATGCTTTACATCCGTATTAATGGCAAAGCCGTATATTATAAGCTGCACCACCGGCATAATCAGCAAAATTACCAGCGTCAAACGGTCGCGCCGCATCTGGATAAATTCTTTTTTTAATAAAGCGAGCAGCCTGTTCATACTTTGCCACCGCCTTTTTTATCAAGATAGTACGAAAATACATCTTCCATTGTCGGTTCAATAATTTTATATTGCCAGTCCGAAAGCAGCGGCAAATCCTGCGGGTCAACCAGCACACGCAGTTCGCGCCCGAAAATATAGGCATCTTCCACCGGAATACGCTTTTTAATTTCTTCGCGCAGTTTAATGGAATCGTCACTGGCAATGCTTACCAGCGTGCCTTTAATGCTGTCTTTCAGCTTTTTGGGGCTGCCTTCGGCAACCATTTTTCCGGCATCCAAAAACACCATTTCGTCGCAGTGTTCGGCTTCTTCCATAAAATGCGTCGTTACTACCATCGTAGTGCCGCCGATTGCCAGCGCGTGGATTATCTGCCAAAAGCTGCGGCGCGAAATGGGGTCAACGGCGCTCGTCGGTTCATCCAAAAACAGCAGCCTGGGTTTGTGCAGTATGGCGCACCCCAGCGCCAGACGCTGCTTTAAACCGCCGGAAAGATTGCCGGAAAACTCATTGCGTTTGTCCTTAAGATTCATCTGCTCAATCATTTCTTCAATGCGGGCATATTTTTCTTCACCTTTCAGCCCGTACATACCGGCATAAAAATCAAGGTTTTCAAACACCGTCATATCAAGGTACAGGCTAAACTTCTGCGACATATAGCCAATATTTTCCTTAACTTTTTCCGGTTCTTTCACAACGTCGTAGCCCAGCACAATGCCGGTTCCTCCGGCCGGTTTTAAAATGCCGCACAGCATGCGGATGCTTGTTGATTTGCCGCTGCCGTTGGAACCAAGAAAACCGTAAATTTCGCCGCTGTAAACCTTAATGTTAAGCCTGTCCACCGCCGTAAAATCGCCGAATTTACAAGTTAAATCTTTAGTTTCTATTGCCAGTTCCCGTACCGTCATTTTATTAAAACATCCGCCACCATGCCCGGCTTAAAGATGCCCTCCTCATTCGGCAGCGCCACTTTAACGGCAAACACAAGGTTTGCGCGCTCGCGCTTTGTTATGCTGTTGCGCGGGGTATACTCGGCGCCGTCGCTGATTTCCTTAATTTTACCGGTAAAAGCCCTGTCCGGATAAGCGTCGATTTTTACACTGCACTCCTGCCCCACTTTGATAACTCCAAGCACATCGGAAGGCACGTAAACCCTTACCCAGCAGTCACTTAAATCCACAACCGTAAGCACCGACATACCTGCGCTTACGTATTCGCCCACTTCATAATTTTTTGTCAGTACGACGCCGTTTACCGGGCTGTATAAAGTCATATCGCCCAATGCTATTTTAGTATTTTCAAGTGCTGCTGCCGCACGCTGTGTTTCACGGCGCTGCGCTTCAATTTCATCTTCACGGTTGCCTTCAATTAAAAGCGCTTCCTGTTCACGCGCCGCTTTTAAACTGTTTTCGGCAACTACGTCTGCCGCTATTGCCTGGTCAAGCAGCTGGCGTGCAACGGCGCCGTCCTGATACAGTTTTTCGTAACGCAGGCGGTCGGTATGTGCCTGGTTATAATCTGCCAGTGCTGATTCTGTTTTAGCTGCCGCCTCGCGCAGTTCCTGCGGGCGCGCGCCCTTAATTAAATCGGTCAGTTGGGCCTGGGCTTTGGCTAAGCTTGCTTCATCTTCGGCAAGCTGGGCCTCAAGCTCACGCGTATCAAGCCTGGCAATTATCTGCCCGGCAGTTACGCTGTCGCCCTCTTTTACGGTACGTTCACGCAAATAGCCGCCCAGCCGCGGAGTCACATCGGCTTTTGTCGCCTCAACCGTTCCGGTAAGTATTTTGGCTTCTTCGCCCTGCAAATACAATTTATAGGCACCTGCTGCCAAAATGAGTATTACTGCAATAACGGCGGTAATAATTTTACGTTTTGTCATGGCCTTTTACCTCAATTCCGCGCAATAAAATATCTAAAACCTGCCGCAGATAGCTTTCGGTAAAACTTTCGTCCTGTTCTATAACCATGCTGTGCAGCGGCTTGGTTAAAAAATAAAGGTTAATGATAGAAATAAGCATCAAAAGCACTGTTTTTTCATCCAGTGTTTTCAAAAAAATTCCCTGCTCTTTGCCGCGCTCAATCATTTTAAGCAGCACGGCAGAATTGCTTTTAAATTTGTTTAAAACCACGTCTTGAAATACCTGCGACGGCTTAATAACCTCGCGGTATATCAGTTTAACATAAGCAGGCGGATACTTGTGAAAAATATCGCTGATAGAACGTGTATAAATCCTCAGCCCTTCACGCGGGTCTAATTTTTCATCGCGCAAAACGCCTATAAATTCATCAAAATTATTTATCAATTCACGCAGAATTGCTTCATAAAGCCCCTGCTTACTGCCAAAGTAATACGAAATCATCGAACTATTGGCGCCTGCATCTGCCGCAATCTGCCTGATGCTAACCTTGTCGTAACCGTATTCTGCAAATAAACCGATAGCAGACATTATTAATTTTTCTCTTTTTCCTGTTTCGTTTTTCATATCATCACCGCTCTTTTCAATCAATCGTTTGATTAAATATTTCGGCATTTTTCTCTAAATTCCTGCCTGCACACAAAAATAAAACCGTATTTTTATAAATTATACTGACATAACAAAAAAGCCAAAGGTTTATGCTATGAAACAGCTGATAAAAACTGCGGCGGCTAAATTTTACAGCCGCTTCGTCCGTAAGTCCAGCCAGCGAAGCCTGGACGGAATCGGAGGAGCCGCAGCATTTTTATGCTGTTGAATAGTATAACCTTTGGCTTTTTAAATTTTTATTATTCTTGCGCTGCCGTTTATTTATTGTAAATCAAATCTACAAGTTCCAGCGTCAGTTTGCAGGATTTTTCCATCGCGCCAAGCGGCAAAAATTCGCAGTTGGAGTGGAAGTTATGCCCTGCCGTAAAGTAGTTCGGCGTTAAAATGCCTTTGGTGGAAATAAACGAACCATCCGTACCGCCGCGCATTGCAAGCGTTATCGGCTTAATGCCGAGTTTTTCCATTGCGGTGTACAGATAATCAATGCAGTATTTGTTATCTTCCGTTACGGCATCGTTAATATTGCCGTAAGTATCGCTCATGGTGCAGGTAACTTCGGCACGCGGATACATAGCCTGCAATTTTTCGGTATTGGCGGCAATTTCCGCTTTGCGTTCTTCATAACGTTTTTTGTTATGGTCGCGAATGTCGAGCGTAACGGTGGCATAAGTATCGTTGCTTACGATGCTCTTAACCCAAATATACCCTTCGGTGCCTTCCGTGCATTCCGGGGTCTGCGTGCGGTCAAACATATTCACAAGGTCAACGGCAAGCAGTGTCGGGTTAATAAGCACGCCTTTGGCGCTCATCGGGTGCGCGCTTACGCCTTTAATTTTAACAATGGCAGTGCCGGCGTTAAAGGTTTGGTAAACAACCTCGCCAAGTTCACAGCAATCAATGGTATATGCAAATTTAACAGGGAATTTGCTGAAATCCATTTTTTTAGAGCCGCGCAGGCCAATTTCTTCATCCGGAACAAAAGCAACGTAAATATCGCCGTGACAGCGTTTTTCGTTAACAATGATTTCCAACGCAACCATAATGTTGGCAATGGCGGCTTTGTTATCTGCGCCAAGCACGCTGGTGCCATCGGTAAATACAATATCCTCGCCAACGTATTTTTCAAGTTCAGGGTGTTCTGCCGTGCGAATCCAGATATCTTTTTCTTTGTTCAGGCATACATCGCCGCCCTGATAGTTTTTTACAACCTGCGGATGAATTTCCGGCGACATATTAATATCAATAGTATCAAGATGAGCGCACCAGCCAACAGCAGGCACTTCTTTGGTGCAGCCTTCCGGCAGATAAGCCGGCAGTTTGCCGGTAAGTACGGAATATTCGCTGATTTCAAGGTCAACAAGGCCGAGTTCAGCCAAGTCCTGTTTTAACAGCTCTGCCAGTTTGCGCTGCCCTTCGCTTGAAGGTACATTGGCATTGGCAGCGTTGCTCTGGCTCGGTACTGCCACATAACGCAAAAATCTTTGTAATAATTTTTCCTGCATAATTTATTATGCCTCCTTAAATATTACATTCGCCGCGGATATACATAATCTGCCTGGAAGCCCAGAGGAATATCGAACCACCAGAAGAAGTAAAGCATGAAGGTTAAAGCTACAAGCAGCGTAATGGTATACGGCAGCATCATGGAGCTGAGCGTACCGATGCCGGCTTCTTTAACGTATTTCTGGCAGTAGAGTATAATCAGCGGATAAAACGCAAACATAGGCGTTACAACGTTTACGGCACTGTCACTTACGCGGTAGGCAGCCTGTGTAAGTTCAGGCGCAATGCCCACTGCCATCAGCATAGGCACAAAAATAGGCGCCAAAATTGCCCATTTTGCAGATGCAGAAGTGATGATAAGGTTCAGCAGGCCTACAAAAATTATAATGCCCAAAATTGTAATCTGCGGCGGCAAAGCCAGCGATTTTAAAAATTCTGCGCCGGATACCGCAAGCAGTACACCGATATTGGATGCACCAAACGCATACAGGAATTGTGCTGCGAAGAAGTAGAATACAACCATCTGCACAAGGGTTTTGGTAATTTCTTCCATAGCGGCGGTAACGTCTTTAGGAGAACGGAATTTGCCGCACAAAATACCGTATACAAGGCCGACAGCGGCTGCAAAAATAAAGATTACGGCTACAATGGACTGCATAATAGGAGCCTGGAAGCTGGCAATTTCGCCGTTAGGCGCACGCAGCAGGGAATCTTCCGGATAAAGGGCTGCAAACAAACCGATAATCATTAAAATTAAAATGCCGGTAGCAATCATAAAAGCACGGTTTTCGCGCGGAGTAATATCGGTATTGTTTTCGTTGCCAAGGTCAAGGTCATCCGGCAGCGGATAAGTTCTCCACAGCCAGGGGTCAACTACTTTTTCGGTAACCCACCAGCAGGAAGCAATTACAAGGAAGGTAGAACCCAGCGCATAAAAATAATTGCAAAGTACGTTAACCTGATAAGTCGGGTCGATAATCTGCGCTGCGCTCTGCGTAAAGCCCTGAATTACGGGATCGATTGCAGACGGGGTGTAGTTGGCGGAAAAAGCACCGGCAATACCGGCAAAAGATGCCGCAACGCCGGAAAGCGGATGCTTGCCCGTTGCATAAAACATATATGCCGCAATCGGGATAATGATAACATAACCGGTATCCGGGCCAAGGTGGCTGACCATACCGGCAAGAATTACTACCGGAGTAATTAAAAACTTAGGTGTTACAGACAAGAGTTTTTTCAAACCCGTGTTAATGTAGCCGGAACCATCGGCAATACCGATACCGAGAGTTGCCACAATAACCATTGTCAGCGGCGGGAAGTTAGCATAGTTGGTAACCATTTTGCTCATTAAAGTTACCAGTTCCTTACCGCTTAACATGTTGTTAACCGTAATTTGTTTGCCAGTTGCGGGGTGCACATAGTCGAAACTGATTTGCGACAGAATTGCAGAGACAACGCAAACAATTACAAATGCGCCGATGAACAAAACGGTAATATCCGGGATTTTATTGCCGACACGCTCAATCAGCCCCAGGATGCCTCCCATTTGTTCTTTTTTAGCATATTTTTCCAAATAAAGCGCCTCCTTTATATTTTATGCCGCAAAAAATACTGTCCCCAAAGCGTGTTACCTTTGGGAACAGTACCAAGGGCAGCATATTATTATATACTAATAAATTTACAACGATGACAGCATATCGTCAACATATTTTTTAATTTTTTCAAGTTTTTTGCGTATATCTTTAACTTTTCCGCTGTCGCGTGCAACAACCTGCTCAATTTTGGCGCGGTGCTGCAAATATGTGCGCTCCAGATTTTTAAGATAATCTTTAAGCGCTGCAACTTCCGGAACATCGCTGGCAACAGCAGCTTCCGTTACCTGCCATTCGCTGCCGCTGATGTTTATGCTGTCGCCATACTGCGGTATATAAGCAGCCGTGCCGATACGGCGCTGCAATTCTCCGGCAAGTTCCATGGAAGCATCCACTTCACCGTGCGTTACAAAAAACGCTTTCGGCTTCTGCGCCATTTTGCCGTACCAGTTCAAAAGCTGTTCCTTATCGGCATGAGCCGAAAAGCCCTTTAAATTGTAAATGCGCGCATTAACGCGGATATCCTCGCCCATAATTTTTACCTGGCGCACGCCTTCAATAAGTTTGCGCCCAAGGCAGCCGTCCGCCTGATAACCGGCTATGATAACGCTGCTGTCCTCACGCCAGAGGTTGTGTTTTAAATGGTGCAGAATACGTCCGGCATCACACATGCCGCTGGCAGACAAAATAATTTTGGTGCCGGGCATTTCATTAATCATGCGCGATTCCTGCGCCGTGGCTGTAAAATGCAGTTGCTTCATTGAAAGCAGGTGCCTGCCCTGCATTTCGTAAATGGCGCGCGCCTCGTCGTCAAACTCCTGCGGGTTGCCAAGCACAATCTGCGTAGCTTTATTAGCCATCGGGCTGTCTATGTAAATAGGTATATCGCTGGAAATTTTTCCTTCATGCGCCAGCTTTTGGAAATAGTACAAAAGCACCTGCGTACGCCCAACGGCAAACGCCGGAATAATGATATTGCCGCCGCGCTCCGCCGTATCGTTAACAATCTCGGCCAGTTCAGCAGCTTTATCGTAAACTTTATGCACGCGGTTGCCGTAAGTGGATTCCGTTATGATAAAATCGGCGCCCTGAAGTTGTTCCGGGTCTTCCAGAATCGGCGCGCCGGGCTGGCCGACATCGCCGGTAAAAATAATTTTTGTTTTTTTGCCGTCTTCCTCGGCAAAAATTTCTGCAATGGCAGAACCGGCAATGTGCCCGGCTACTTTAAATTTGGCCTTAATGCCGGGAATAACGTCAAATTCTTCGTCAAAACCGCGCACTGCAAAATTTTTAAGCGCAGCATAGGCTTCATCAACCGTATAAAGCGGCTTAACGAATTTGCGCCCTGCACGCATTCCCTTACGGTTGGCAAACTCAGCATCCGATTCGTGAATATGCGCACTGTCCGGCAATAAAATGCCGCATAATTCCAGCGTGGTTTTTGTGCAGTACACCGGCCCTTTATAGCCCTGCGCAACCAGTTTCGGTATCAGGCCGCTGTGGTCGATATGCGCATGCGTTAAAACCATGGCGTCAATTTCACCGGGGTTAAAAACAAAATCACGCTCATTAAAAGCGTTTACAAGTTTAGAACCCTGAAACATACCGCAGTCAACCAGCACTTTCCTGCCGCCTGTTTCTATAAGATAGCATGAACCGGTAACCATCCTTGTGGCACCCAAAAAAGTAATTTTCATCGTCACGCCTCCTTCGAATCCATATTAAGAATTCTGTTATATAATTCTACAAAAAAATATTATTCCCTGCTTTAAGAAGATAAACAAAAATACAGCCAACTTCAAATAACTGTTAGCTGTATTTAAAACAATCATAATTTATCTGTGATAATGCCCTATGTCCTTTACTAAAATTACCTGTATTCTCTCATCGTTTTTTATTTCTTCGCATTTCTTTCGTAACAGTACTTCATACCATGTGTATCCATCCAACCAGGTTAAAAGTTCTATACGGGGGGCAATTCAACGCTCTTTATGAAGTCATAATAACCGCCATAAAAAGATACCGCATCTACATTACCAGATAAAGCAATTTCTTTCGTTAATTTTTTAGCATTTTCAATTTCTTTATACGTCATTTTATCTAATTTATAATAAGGCAGATAGTAACTCGTGCGATAACCGTCATCATGAAATATTTTTAACGCCTGCCAGTTACCACTTTCAATCCAAAGTAAATTTTTATCAATTTTATATTTCGACATAAGCTTATCCAAAGTATCTTTAGCGGCAAATTTATTACTTTCAGTAAGATTTTTAAAATCAAGCCATATTCCTTTTGGCAAACCGATATCCTGATAAGCTTGTAATTGTTTTTCTAAATTATATTTGTTTAAATCTTTTTTATCGTGAGAATTTTCAAAAGCATTTTCGTCTTTATAATAAATAATATCAAATTCAATGCCTTTGTATTTATTAGTAAACTCATACTGTTTTTCAACAGAATCCGTCCTGTGCAACCAAAATTTATCTGGCATATATTGTTCTGCTAAATAATTTTCAATAGATATTGGTAATTTCTTTATTACTTTAGCCGCTATTTTATCATAATTATATATAGAAAAAGTTATACCGATTATAACTAATGCAATAAAAAACTTTTTATACTTATCATAGAACTTTATCATTGTTCACCAATCCTTTTTTTACCATATAATGTTCTAAATCTTTCTGGATTCGAATCATATTGTTGTGAAGAAATATCATTTTCCGCTTCATACATGCCATTAATCTTAATGTTCATTAATGATAAAAGCGTATTAAAAATCAAATCATTAGTAAAATATTTATCTTGAGCAATTTTCAATCTTGCGATTTTATCTTGGTTTTCTTGCATATAGCTTTCAGAAAAACACATATAAAAAGGTATATCCGTCATTTCTGGAATATAACGGCTTGCGTCATGTCCTAAATGTTGCCTGGGCGCATCTGCATGATCAGCAAAATATATCATGCATTTAAAATTCTGCAATTTACTAAGTTTTTTATACAAATTTTCTACCACATAATCATTATATAAAATACTATTATCGTAATCATCTACATCTTTATCGCCGCTAAATTTCTCAAATTCAACAGGATAGCGCTCACTATAAGAACCATGATTACCCATTAAATGTATTACTATCAGCATTTTTTCAGTATATTTTATATCATCAAGAGAATCTGCTAATTTTAAATCATAATAATCTGTTCTTGTTACTTCTCCTGCGTTTTTATTTATCCATTCCTGCTGATTTGCTTCACTGGCAATTACAGTTATAGGAGTATCCCAAAAACCATATCTAACTTGATTGCTAAGCCAAACCGTTTCAAAGCCAGCAGATTCAGCTACTTCTATTACAGAAATCGCCTTAGCTAAATCTATATTATTATATTGATTTTTAGCCGTCAACGCATACGTTAATACTGGCACTGTATGTGTATGGCATGAATGTGCATTACTAAAAAATATAACATTAGGATTATTTTTTATACTTTCAAGCCAAGGCGTAGTTAACCGGTTATACCCATAGGCCGACATATAATTTTTGTTTTGCGATTCGCCTATTATAAGTACATATATACCTTTATTTCCGCTGGTAATACTAATATTTTTATTAATATTTTGTTTACGTATTTCTTTATATTTATTGAAATCATCATAACGCTGTAAATAAACATATGTATCTTTAAAAATATGGGTTAATAAGTTGCCTTTTCCTTTGTATACGGAAAATATACTGAAAATTAATGTCGCCGACAGTAAAATGTAAAACACTTTTCCAGTTTTTGAAAAACTCAATTCACTTATTTTTTTGTTCAGTAAATATAAAGCAATAATAAAGACTAAAAGCACAAAATAATATTCTATCGACAAATAATCCGCCAAATATTCTTTAGCTTCCGTTAAATTAGTCTGCATAATTGCTAAAACGGCATCCGTATTAAGCCAGGCTGAAGCAGAAAAATAATAGCCCCAAATAAGAATCACCGGGCTGATAACCAATAATAGGCAAATAAATCTTGCTAACATAAAGTTTTTTAATAGTGATGTAAATAAGATAAAAATACTACTTACACCAACAGAAAAAATTAAATATTTTATTATTTCAACATTACCTACTTGAATATTTAAAATTTTTATTTTTAATATAGCCAAGGAAATAAAAATTATAACAAACAGGATATTTAAATAATTATATATTTTATTTTGATATAATATGCTGCCACATGCTATGGCTACTGAAGGCAGTAACAAAAGTTCTGTACGCCTTAAAATAAAATTATCGTTTAAATATGCTGTTAACAATAATAAAATGATATAGGTTATTGCTAAAATACTAATGAATTTAAATAAAAATTTCTTGTTCATCACGTGTCCTCCCTGTATCTCATGATATTTTAGCATACCTTTACCCCCCCGCAAGACATTTCAGTTTGCGTGAGTCTAACTTTTTCTGGTCTTGTGGAAACTTTATCCCTACCAGGTTTGAACACGTTTGTTAGCTTTTTATAGAACAAATCAAATTATTAAACTTACAACAAAAAAAGACTACGCAAAATATTTACGTAGCCTTAAAAATTCTTTTCACTATTCTATTTCAGCAATTCTTCGGCCGCTGCCGCAGGGCACAAATTGGAACCAACCGCGTGGTATTTTTCGGAATAAATTCCGTGGCAGTCGCTGCCGCCGGTACAAAATAAGCCGTAATCTGCCGCTGTCTGCAATACAATTTTCTGCCAGTAGGCATTATGCACCGGATGCTTAAGTTCTATACCCCATAATCCTGCCCTTTTTAATTCCGGCAGTATTTCAAAATTGTTTTGCTGCCCCGGATGCGCCAGTACCGCTTTGCCCCCGCTTTCCGTTATTACTTTTACAGCGTCGGCGGCATTTACATATTTTATGCCAAAATCTCCCGGCCCGCCGTCGTGAAAAATTTTATGATAAACATTCCCGAATATTTTATCTTCCTGTCCGCTTTCAAATAAATAGCGGACTATGTACTTTTTAAAAATATATTTATGGGCATAGGGCAAAATATCTGCTGTCGTTATTTTATATACAAGTTTTTGCAGCACCTTTATTTTTTGCAGTGAATTTTAGTGCCGCGCTTCGGCAACGGGCCTGCATAAAGCGTTTATGGCTTCTGCACTTTTAAAACCGTAGCCTAAAATATGCACTTTTTTGCCTGTTTCAGTGTCACATGCAGATATTTCCACGCCTGGCAGTACAGTTATTCCGTACTTTCTGCCAAGCACAATGCTTTCCTGCCATCCTTCTGTTGTGTCATGTTCAGTAAATGCCAAAACTTTAATTCCAACAACAGCAGCCTTTTGCAAAATACTCTCCCGGCTGTCGCTGCCGTCCGAAAATACAGAATGTATATGTAAATCCGCCTTCATTTCCGCACCTGTTTCCCATAGCTAACTTTATTTTTATCTTACAAATCTTTTTCCGTATCTGCAAGCTCCACAGGGCATTTTTTACCAAGGTTTTACTTTAGCGTATTTTGTTTGTTTTGTTTTTAATACTGCTTTATTTTTACTTAACTTAGCGCAAAAAATACCGGAAACCGTATAAAGGCTTCCGGTATTATATTATTTACGTTCTATACTTGTTGTTCCGGCAGTTATAAGTTTTTCAATGGCCTCCTGCGGCCATAAATCGCACGACCAGGTAAATGTTTCCGTTTTGCGCTTTTTAAAAATTCTGAACGGCTCGTCCGAGTTATCATACATATGCACAATATCGCACACGCCGATAAGTTCCGGCACCAGCCCCAGCGCTTTATGCCAGCGCGAAATAATTTTATCTTTCGGCACAGGATGCCCGCCCGATGCTACGCGCGAAAACACGCGGTACACATTAATTGCCGGGTCAACCGTTAAAACATAAATGCACCTTATAAAATAGCCCTGTTCTTTGGCGCGGTGCAGCAAATCAAGGTTGCGGCGTGTTGAAAGCACTGTTTCAAACGTAAAGCTCTGTTTTTGCGCCAGTGCTTTTTCACGCAGACCTTCGGCAATTTTGGCCGCTTCCAAATCTTCGCACTGCAAATTCTTTTTTATTTCATCCGCATTAATATACGGCTGAATTATTTTGGCAAGCATGGTAACGGTTGTTTTGCCGCTGCCGTTGGGACCGGCAAAAACAATTATTTCCGGCTTTTTATCATTGTTCATCTTCATACACTTTTCTGCCGTCGGGATATTCAAGATATGCGCGGCGTTTTTCTTTATCGTAACGTGCCACAGGTATGCCAAGCAGTTTTTTCTTAACACGCTCAAGCATTACCGCATTGCGGAAGCGTACGGTAAGTTCATCCGTATTATCAGTTTTGCGCTGTAATAAATCCAGCACTTCCTGTTCAATTTCTTCCATTTTAACCTCCGCACTTATTAACCGCGGGTTTGCCCACTGCCGTTAATAAGGAATTTATACGAAGTAAGTTCCGGCAAAGCCATAGGCCCGCGCGCATGCAGCTTCTGCGTGCTGATGCCGATTTCCGCACCGAAGCCGAACTCAAAGCCGTCCGTAAAACGCGTTGACGCGTTGACATATACTGCCGCCGCATCTACGCAGTCCTGGAATTTACGCGCCGCATTGTAATCTTCCGTTACAATGCATTCGGAATGTTTGGTACCGTATTTGGCAATATGTTCCAGCGCTTCGTCAATATCTTCCACAATTTTAACGGAAAGGCGCAAATCGCCGTATTCCGTTGCCCAGTCTTCTTCCGTTGCAGGCTGTACGCGTTCATCAAACTCCTGCGTTGCCGGGCAGCCAAAAACAGTTACGCCCGCTTTAAAATATTCGTCCAGCATCTGCGGCAAAAATTTACCTGCCACATCTTTATGCACCAAAAGCGTTTCCATAGCATTGCATACGGAAGGACGCTGCACTTTGGCATTAAAGGCAATTTTGCGCGCCATAGCGCAGTCTGCCGCTGCATCCACGTAAGTATGGCATACTCCGCTGCCGGTTTCAATAACGGGCACAGTGGCGTTTTGTACAACAGCCTTAATTAAGCCTGCACCGCCGCGCGGAATTACTACATCAACAAAATCGTTAAGTTTAATTAACGCTGCTACCGCAGCACGGTCGGCAGTATCAATAAACTGAATTGCCCCCTGCGGTATGCCTGCTGCTTCAGCGGCTTCGGTAAGCACGCCTGCAACCGCCATGTTAGACTGCATGGCTTCGCTGCCGCCTTTTAACACAACCGCGTTGCCGGATTTTAAGCACAGGCCGATAGCGTCTGCCGTTACGTTGGGGCGTGCTTCATAAATAATGCCGATAACGCCGAGCGGCACACGTACTTTAGTAATTTTAAGCCCGTTGGCCAGCGTTTGCCCTCCTATAACATTGCCGACAGGGTCAGGCAAGGCCGCTACCTGGCGCAAGCCTTCCGCCATGCCTTCAATACGTTCGGGCGTAAGGCGCAGCCTGTCCTGCAGGGATTCTTTCATGCCGTTTTCTCTGGCAGCTTGCATATCCCTGTCATTGGCTTCAATAATAAAATCCGTTTTTGCCAGAAGCGCATCCGCCATAGCCAGCAGCGCTTTGTTTTTTACAGCTGCCGATACTACGCCCAGTGCGCACGCAGCTTTATGAGCCGCTTCTGCTTTAGCTTTTACCAGTTCAAATGTAGTCATCATGTCAGCCTCCTAATTTAAAATTACCAAATCATCGCGGTGAATTACTTCATCAAAATTCTTGTGGCCAAGGATTTTTTCTATATGGTATGTTTTGCAGCCCTTTATCTTCTGCAATTCATCAGAAGAATAGTGACATAAACCCCTTGCCAGCTCAAACCCGTCCTGCGTAATAACGCTTACGGTGTTGCCTGCTTCAAAATCACCTTCCACGCCGCTTATGCCTGCCGGCAAAATGCTGCATCCGCCAGCTTTTTTAATTGCTTTTACGCAGCCGTCATCAACAATAATTTTGCCCATAATGCGCGCGCCGAACGCCAGCCAGCGTTTGCGGAACTGCAGCCTGTTTTCTTTCGACGCAAACAGCGTGCCGATTTCCTCGCCGTTTAAAATACGCGCGATAACATCTTTTTCGCTGCCGCTGGCAATAACCATGTTAATGCCGGAGCTTGTGGCATTTTTGGCCGCCTGCAGTTTGGTAAACATGCCGCCCGTGCCAACGGAGCTGCCTGCACCACCAGCCAGTGCTTCTACCTCAGGCGTAATTTCTTCAATCTGGCTGATGAGTTTTGCTTCCGGATGCGTCTGCGGGTTGGCCGTATAAAGCCCTTCCACATCCGATAAAATTATAACCAGATCGGCGTCGGTAATTCCGGCAACCAGCGCTGACATATTATCGTTATCGCCTATTTTCAGTTCATCCAGCGCAACTACGTCGTTTTCGTTAACAATAGGAATAACAACGTTTTTCAAAAGCTCCATAAAAGTGTTGCGCGCGTTGGTGTAACGGTGGCGGTCAATGGCCTCCATACGCGTTAAAAGTACCTGCGCCACAATCTGCCCGTATTCGGCAAAGAACTTTTCGTAAGTGTGCATTAAAATGCCCTGCCCTATTGCGGCAGCAGCCTGCTTTCCGGGTATGGTACGCGGCTTTTCGGGCAGCCCCAGCCTGTCCACCCCAACCGCAACCGCACCGGACGTTACCAGAATCATCTCGCGTCCCTGATTCTGCAAATCAGACATCTCGCGCGCCAGCCTGTCAATACGCCCAAAATCACGTTTGCCGTTTTGATGGGTAATTGTGCTTGAACCTACCTTAACAACAACCCTTTTGGCTTTTTTCAAATCACTCCGCTGTAAAACCATACCCCTCACCCCATTTAATATTCTTTAAATTCAAATACCATGTCGCGTATACGCACAGTCTGTCCTTCGGTAATGCCTGCTTCCTTCAGGGCATCATCAATTTTCAGGCTTTTCCAGATAAGCTGGAAACGGTACAACGCTTCATCATTGTCAAAATTCGTCATGGCAACAAGGCGCTCAATATTTTTGCCGCGCACCTCAAAATCAGTATCGTTGCCGGGCACTACTTCAAAGCTGTCCGGGTCAATTTCTTCAATAAGCAGGTTTTCTTCTTCGTCTTCCTCCGGAACAAAATCCTGCAGCATTTCATAAGCCTTAAACATCAATGCCTGCAAACCGTCGCCCGTTGCCGCCGATACCGGCATAATTTCAAAGCCTTTTTCTTCCACGTATTTTTTTACGCGCTCAAAATTTTCCCTGCCTTCGGGCAAGTCCATTTTATTGGCAACAACAAGCTGCTTGCGGCGTGCCAGCTTATCACTGTATTCTTTCAGTTCAAAATTAATTTTTTCAAAATCGTCAATCGGGTCGCGCCCATCCGTACCGGAAACATCAAGCACGTGCAAAAGCACCTTTGTGCGTTCCACATGGCGCAAAAAGTCATACCCAAGGCCAACGCCCTGATGCGCTCCTTCAATAAGCCCCGGAATATCTGCCAGCACAAAGCTGCGTTCGGCATCGATACGCACCACGCCAAGCACCGGGGTCAGCGTGGTAAAATGGTAAGCCGCAATTTCCGGCCTTGCCGCCGATACCTGTGCAATAATACTTGATTTGCCTACGCTGGGATAACCCACAAGCCCTACATCCGCCAAAAGTTTAAGCTCCAGCTTAACCCAGCGGTTTTCACCGGGTTCGCCTTTTTCGGCAAAAGTAGGCGCACGGTTGGTAGACGTTGCATAGCAGGCATTGCCTTTGCCGCCGCGCCCGCCTTTGGCAACAACGTATTCCTGCCCGTCCTCAATAAGGTCAGCCAGGCGTACACCGGTTGCATCGTCGCGCACCAGCGTGCCCATAGGCACCTTTACAATAACATCATCCGCCCTGTGCCCGGTGCAGTTGCTGTTGCCGCCCTGTCCGCCGCGTTTCGCAACAAATTTGCGTTTATAGCGGAAGTCAATCAGCGTATTAAGGTTTTTATCGGCACGCAGAATAACGCTGCCGCCGCGCCCGCCGTTACCGCCGTTAGGGCCGCCCTTTTCTACAAATTTTTCTCTGCGGAAGCTGCTCATGCCGTCGCCGCCGGCGCCTGCCTCCACATAAATTCTCGCTCTGTCAATAAACATTATAAAATCTCCTGTATCATATTTTAAGGCCTGTTAAAGCCATTTTATTATTATCTATTATTATACCCCATGCCGCCTCTTTAAAGCAAATCATTCGCCTTTCAGCCAGCCTGCCAAAAGCTGCGAAGCGCACATACCCAGTTTTTTATAGGTTGCTATGGTAGGATGAATGCCGTCAAAATATGCAGCCTGCAATTCTCTGTCAGTTTCGCCAACAGCCTCCTGCAAATCAAGCAAAAATACTTTCCCGCCGAACTCAAGCTGCATACGGCGGCGCAAAAGCTCTGCCCTTGCGTTAAAATCATCATCAGCCGAAAACAGCGGCAGCACAAAAGCCAGCGGCCATTTTTTTACCGCGCAAAATTCAGCCGCACGTTTCAAATCATCAATAACAAAACCCTGCGGACGTCCGTTTAAAATGTCGTTGGCTCCGCCCCAAAATAAAACAGCTTCAACCTGCTCAGGCAGATACATATTTTTCAGGCGGTACACAATATCATCACAGCAATCGCCGCATACACCATAATTAAGCATGGTTACGCCGGTTTCTGCCTCAACTTCCGCAATCCATGATTCTTTAGGGCCATACGGAAAACCAAAAATTAAAGAATCGCCAAAACAGGCAACTGTACGCATAGTTTTTCTCCTTAAAAAATTTTTAACTCTTTTTATATTTTTAATTCTATCAAATTTTTCTACATTTTTCGATTAGCAATTTTAAAACTTTTGCATTTTCACTTTTCAGGCCGATGCCAGAAAACTTTAATTGTTTCTGCCAAATTCTTTTTGCAGTTCATTAATAAAACGCTCGGCAATTGGCGTAAATACCTGATATTTCTTCCAGATAATAAACATATCCGTCGTCAGCTCCGGATACAACGGGCGGAACACCAGCCCGCTTTCACTGCTGGTATTAACCAGATGTTCAAAGGTTAATAAATAGCCCAGCCCTTCCCGAGTAAAAACAGAAGCATTGTACGACAGCCGGAATGAACCTTCCAGCGTCAGTTCGTTAATGCGCTCGCCGCACCACAGCGGTAAATCGACATGCCAGCCCTGCCCGGAGCAAAACAGCGGCAGCCCGAGCAAATCTTCAAAAGTAATGCAATCTTTCTGCGCCAGCGCGCACCCGGCAGGCATTACCAGCCCCCAACGGTCCGATTCCGGCATTTTAACAACATTGTATCTTGCATAATCCGGGCGCTCCACCAGCACGGCAAAATCTAAAAGCCCTTTATCCAGCTTTTCCGTTACCTGCTCTGTATCGCCGCTGGTAATATGGTAATGAAAACCCGGGTACTGCTTTTTAAAACGCTTTATTAAAGCCGCCAAATGCCGCAATTGGTACGATTCCGCACAGCCGAAATAAATATTGCCGCCGATAATGTCGTCCATTGAGGCAAACTCCGCCGTTATTTTATCCGCCATCGAAAGCAAATCTTCCGCGCGTTTGCGCAAAAGCATCCCTTCTTCCGTCAGCTCGATGGAAAAGCTATGACGCACAAACAGCTTTTTGCCCAGCTCCTCCTCCAACCCTTTTAACTGTTTGGAAAGCGCCGACTGCGATATGTGCATCCGCTCCGCCGCTTTGGACATATTTTCTTCGCGCGCCGCCTCTAAAAAATAGCGCAGGGTTCTGATTTCCATACTAAAACCTCCATAAGTTTATTATAGCATGAATTGAATTTATTTCATATCACGATATGAGTTTTTACCATTAGCGCAAAAATCGCCGCCAAGCTATAATAAAAACAGAAAAGAGGTGCGCAAATGCAGCAGATAAAATTAGCAGATTACCAAAACAGCCTGCGGGAGTTAGGGTGCAGTGCCGAAGTGACCGATACTGTTATGCAGCTGCTGCGAAGCGGCGATACCCAAAACGCAGCCCATGCTAATATGTAAGAAAGGATGAGCAGTATGAAGCTTTTTACAGCACTCGGCCTATCGCTTTTGCTTTGCACAGGCGCAGCCGCAGCTTACGCCGCACCGGCAGGCACGGCAATTACCGCAGAAAGGACTGATACGAACATGACAGCACAGCTTAATTTAACTCAGGAATGGGACAAAATTTTTCCGCAAAGCGATAAAGTAAATCACAGTAAAATAACCTTCCGCAACCGTTACGGCATTACGCTGGCAGCAGATATGTATGTTCCCAAAAACGCGCAGGGCAAACTGCCTGCCATAGCAGTTTGCGGCCCGTTTGGCGCAGTTAAGGAACAGGCATCCGGCTTTTATGCGCAGGAAATGGCCGAACGCGGCTTTTTAACCATTGCCTTCGACCCTTCCTTTACCGGTGAAAGCGGCGGTCAGCCACGCTATATGGCTTCGCCCGATATTAACACCGAGGACTTTCAGGCAGCTGTAGACTACCTTGCAGCAAATGAAATGGTTGACACCGATAAAATAGGCATTATCGGCATTTGCGGCTGGGGCGGCATGGCACTGAACACCGCCGCGCTTGATACCCGCATTAAAGCTACCGTAACCAGCACTATGTATGATATGTCGCGCGTGAACGCCAACGGTTATTTTGACGCCGAAAACAGCAGTGATGCGCGCTACGCCAAACGCCAGGCGCTGAACGCGCAGCGCACCGAAGATTACAAAACCGGCACTTATAAACTTGGCGGCGGCGTAGCAGACCCGCTCCCGGCAGATGCGCCGTTTTTTGTAAAGGATTATTACGATTACTACAAAACAAAACGCGGCTATCATCCACGCTCTTTAAACTCTAACGGCGGTTGGAACGTTACCGCCACCATGAGCTTTTTAAACCAGCCTATTTTGGCATACAGCAACGAAATCCGCAGCGCGGTACTGATTATTCATGGCGAAAAAGCACATTCCGTTTACTTCAGCAAAGACGCCTACAAAAATATGATTGACGGCAACCCCTACACCGAAAATAAGGAACTGTTAATCATACCCGGCGCAGTTCACACCGACCTGTATGACGGTGGCGGCAAAAACGCCATTCCGTTCGATAAAATTGAAAACTTTTTTGATAAGTATTTGAAGTAAAAATAAGAAATAAATAAAAACGAACACTCCCATTTTATCAGCTAAAAATCAGTTGAATAAAAAGGGAGTGTTTTTGTTATTTAAATAATTTATATATTTTGTTTTCAGGCAAAAATACAGATGTTTGAATTATCTGCGGAAAATGCGGCCATAGTAACATAATTTACTACACGCTGCTTATACGTGCTGCAACAACGTGATTGATAATGTGCATGACATTGTGATATTTCAATCCACGCAGCCCGGGCAGGATTTTCAAATACTGACTTTACGCCTGCGTATGGTGTGCTTCTGCACGGTTAATTGCACAGAGTATGCCCTGAATTGCCGCTACGTTGATGTTGGCGTTGATGCCTACGCCAAAGATATGGCCATTGCCGGGAACTTTGAGTTCAATATAGCAAATACCGAGCGCATCACTGCCGCGGCTAATAGCGTGTTCATGGTAGTTTACAAATTCGTAGCCGGTAATGCCGATGCTCGAAAGTGCCTGGAAGAAGCTGTCAATCGGGCCGTTGCCGCTGCCGACAATCATCTTGATGGCGCCGTTTTCGTTAATATATCCTTCAAAGCGGGTTTCCGTGGTACCGTCCATATCGCGCAGTTCCGTAAAGCGGTGCTGAAGCAGCGTGTATTTGCCTTTAAACTCAGTATATTCTTTATTAAAGAGCTCTACAATCTGCTGTTCTTTCAGTTCGTCGCCATAAGCATCCGACGCCGCCTTGACGATTGCGCCAAATTCCGGGTGCATTTCTTTCGGCAGGCGGTAACCGCAGGCATGTTCCAGCACAAAGGCTGCGCCGCCCTTGCCGGACTGGCTGTTAATGCGGATAACGGGTTCATATTCACGGTTAACATCCGCCGGGTTAATTGGCAGATACGGTACTTCCCAATACGGAGTTTTGGAATTTTCCATATAATCGTAGCCTTTGCGGATGGCATCCTGATGGGAGCCGGAAAAAGCGGTAAAGGCAAGTTCGCCGGCATAGGGCTGGCGTTCATGCACGTGCATTTTGGTGCATTTTTCGTAAATATTTTTAATTTCCAAAATATTACTGAAATCAAGCTGCGGGTCTACACCCTGAGTAAACATATTGAGCGCAACTGTTACAAGGTCAAGGTTGCCGGTACGCTCGCCGTTGCCGAACAGCGTGCCTTCCACACGTTCTGCGCCTGCCATGATGGCAAGTTCTGCCGAAGCAACCGCCGTGCCGCGGTCATTATGCGGATGAATGCTTACAATAGCGGCTTCCCTGTTATGCAAATTTTTGCAGAAGTATTCAATCTGGTCGGCATAAGTGTTGGGTGTGGACATTTCTACCGTTGAAGGCAGATTTAAAATAACCGGGTTTTCTTTGGTTGCGCCAAGTTCACGCATAACTTCTTCGCAAATGCGGATGGAAAAATCTATTTCCGTTCCGGTAAAGCTTTCGGGAGAATATTCGTAACGGATGTTCATTCCGCTTTTGGCAACTTCTTCTTCCGTTAATTTACGGATAAGGCGTGCGCCTTCCACGGCGATGTCTACAATGCCGTCCATATCTTTTTTAAACACTACTTTGCGCTGCAAAGTTGAGGTAGAATTATAAAAATGTATAATAACGTTTTTAGCGCCTTTAACGGCTTCAAAAGTTTTTTTGATAAGTTCGGCACGGGCCTGAACCAGTACCTGCACGGTTACATCATCGGGAATATAGTTGCCTTCTATTAACGTGCGCAGAATTTCATATTCCGTGTCGGAGGCAGAAGGAAAACCAACTTCAATTTCTTTAAAGCCGATATCGACCAATGTTTTAAACATTAAAAGCTTTTCATCAAGCTGCATAGGCGTAACCAGTGCCTGGTTGCCGTCGCGCAAATCTACGCTGCACCATACCGGGGCTTTGGTAATTACTTTATCCGGCCATTCGCGGTTTGTCATTTTTACAGGCTGAAATGGAATGTACTTTTTGTTTGCATACTGCATTTTAATAACCTCCGTTCGTTTTTATTTGAGCGGAGAAATAAAAATCCCCGCTCCCTACAAAGCATAGGGGCGGGGAATAATTCCACGCGGTACCACCCTAATTTCAGCCGCAGACGCGGCCCTCAGCAGCCTCCAACAAGGCCCGGCTTTATAACGCTGCCAAACGTCCGGCCCTACATATCGGGCGGGCAACTCCGGGATGAGCTATACATAAACCTTTGCCGCTACCTTGCACCTTCCGGCAGCTCTCTGAAGGCGTTGGGGTTTATCTTATTCCCTTCACAGTTTTTCAGGTGAAAAATATGTTGTTGGAAATTATTATAATTAGTTTTAAAAATTATGTCAAGCCTTATTGCTCTTTTTGAATTTGGGCTTTGCTTTTGCTTACGGAATAAATGGTTTCAACCGCTACCAGTACGGAAAGTATTACCAAAATTACAGATACTACCGGTACGGCAGGATGGCCAAGGCCAAGTACCCAGCCTTCATAAATGCTGAGCAGGAGCGCCCAGTTGGACATTAAGAACATAAGCACGGCCGGAATGCACGCTGCCATCCATACCTTGGAGTTGCGGCGGGTATTGTACAGCCAGATGCTGATGCCGATAAGTGCCAGCGCTGCCAACAGCTGGTTGGAAGCACCAAAAGTATTCCAGAAGGTTTTCCATGCAGGAATCACGTTGCCTTTGGCATCCGTCATGGTTTGGAAGATGAAGAAAATAGGCACTGCGGAAGTAAGCACGGTTCCCAGCACTTTACCTTTCATATCGCGCCAGCCGGTAAGTTCTTCAATAACGTAACGGCCAAGGCGGGTGCAAACGTCAAGCGTATCGTAAACAAAGGTAGTAAATGCCATCAGGCCAAAGCTGATGCCGAACGCAGCCGGAATACCGATAAGTTCCATAAAGCTGCCGATGCCCATAGCGTAAATAAAGTTAGGCGCTTTGGTAATAAGTTCGGAATCTTTGGCAAGAATCATAACGCAGACGATAGAAACTACCGCAACCATGCCTTCAAGCAGCATTGCGCCGTAGCCAATGGCAGTTGCGTCCGTTTCTTTGGCAAGCTGCTTGCTGCTGGTACCGGAAGATACGAGAGCATGGAAGCCGGAGCAGGCACCGCAGGCAATGGTGATGAAAAGTATTGGGAACATCGGCGTCCAGAAATGTTCGCCAAGGCTGCCGTCGGGGTTAAGATTGGTAAAGGCGGGGTAATTAATTTCATAGCCGCCAAACATAATGCCGATTGCCGCTACAACAAGGGCAATGTAAAGGAAGTAACCGCCAAGCGCGCCGCGGGGCTGCAGCAGAAGCCACATCGGCATCATTGCCGCAACAAGGCAGTAAACCAGAATTAAAACGCCCCAGATTTTCTGGGCAGTTGCCGGGTCTGCAACAGGCAGGCTAAGCGGCAAAGACTGGCCTGCCCAAATGGCAACGCCAACCAAAGGCAGGAAAATCGCTACTGCCAAACCTTCTTTTAAACCGCCAAAGCGCATTAACAGGCCCATAATAATCGGCAAAGCCAGATACATTGCAGAGGAACTTGCAATGCCGGCGCCGGAAACAACTTCGCCGTTTTCCAGCGTTACGTTGCCGACAAAAGACGATGCCGTAATATCGGTAAATGCCACAATAACATAAACAAGCGTAATCCATACAAAAATCATAAACAAAATCCACGCGCGCTGAGATACATTAAGGCGCACAACTTCGGTAATGGATTTTGCCTTATGGCGCACGGAGGCAACAAGGCTGCCCATATCATGAATGCCGCCGATAAAAATGCAGCCCAAAATTACCCACAAAAGTGCAGGCGCCCAGCCGTAAATAACTGCGGCCAGAATAGGCCCGTTAATAGGCCCTGCCGCGGCAATGGCCGAAAAATGCTGGCCCAGAAGCATGCCTTTTTTGGCAGGCACATAGTCAACGCCGTCTTCCATTTCCACGGAAGGAACGGGATTTTTGTCATCCAGCTTAAAAACTGTGTTGGCAAGGAATTTGCCATAAGTAAAATATGCAGCGAGTAAAATTATTGCACTTGCAACTACAATAAAAAGTACCAATTACGACTCCTCCCCACTTCATGACACCATTGTCATTTAATGTTTGTTTTAATCTTCATCATCAGCTTCCGGTTCCTGCTGCGGTACCTGCGTAACCATTACTTTATCAACGCGGGTGCCGTCCATGTCAATAACTTCAAAACGGTAGCCTTCCCAAACAAAGTAATTGCCGGCCTGAGGAATATGCCCGATATTTGTAACCACAAACCCGGCAACCGTATTATAGCCGTTCTTTTCTTCCAGCGGCAGTTCTTCGAATTCAAAATAATCTTTAAATTCCGAAACAGGCAGCATGCCGTCTACCAGCCAGCTTCCGTCATCACGTTTTACAATTTCCTGCTTAACGTCTTCATCGTAAGAAGGCAAATCACCAACAAGATGCTCGATAACGTCCCTTAACGTTACCATACCGGCCAGCCCGCCGAATTCATCCATAACCAGCGCAACTTTAATGCGCTTTACCTTAAACATATCCAAAAGGCTCTGCGTATGCATGGCCTCCGGAACATAAAGCGGCTGCTGAATGAATTTGCGCAGGTTGCGTTCGCCGCCGTGCAGCCACGACGCAAAAACTTTTTTGGTATAAACAACACCGGCAACATGTTCCAAATCATTTTCTGCCACAACAAAGCAGGAATACATCTTGTCTGACATTTCAGAAAATTGTACATCTGCCGTGTCGTTTAAATCAAGCCATTCAATTTTGGTGCGCGGCGTCATAATTTCGCTGACGCGCAAATCATCAAGAGCAAACACGTTTTCAATCATCATTTGCTCACGGTCATCAAAAACGCCGTGTTCGCGCCCCTGCTCAATTAAAACTCGCACTTCTTCTTCCGTTACGGGCGGTTCTTCGTTAGGCTTAACGCCGATAACCCTTAACAGAACTGTTGTTGATACGCTTAAAAAGATGGTAAGCGGGCGGAAAACCGTAATTAAGGTTTTAATAAAACGGGCAAAGAACATTGCCATTTTTTCGGGATTGTTCAAAGCCAGTTTTTTCGGCAGTAGTTCGCCCAAAACAAGGCTTAAATACGTTACCAGCACAACAACCGTTGAATATGATACAAATGCGGCGTAAGGCACCATAAAAGGAATTTTACGCAGCAGAACTTCAAGCGGTGCCGCCAGCATGGCGCCGCTGTATACGCCTGTGCCAATGCCGACAAGCGTAATGCCTATCTGCACGGTAGATAAAAATACAGTCAGCTCCTCTGCCAGTTTGCTGATATAAGCAGCGCTTTTGCTGCCTTCTTCCGCCAGCTGTTCCAGACGGCTTTTGCGCGAGGACACCACCGCCATTTCCAGCATTGACAATAAACCGTTCAATAAAATAAGGACTAAAACAATAATACACTCAACCACAGACCCAAGAGGATCCATATATTAACCAACTCCTGTTAAAACAATTATTTAGCCCATACAAGGCTCATTAAATTAGGATATTCTTCCGTTAAATGCCTTAAAATTACATCAATAACGGTATGTACAAGACGCGGGTCAAAGCTTTCTTCCGTATCGGTAAGGCAGCTGTCCAGGCAGATATCGCCGTTATCGGCAACATAATATTTAAATACTTTGTATTTGCCGTTCATGGCGTTGATATGCTCCAGCACAGCCTGTTTGTTGCCTTCATTTACTACGGAAGCAGCAACACGAACCTGTATCATTGTATAAATGCTGTCATCGGCAACAACCATTGTCGGCAGCATTTGCCCGCTTACTTCCATATGCGCACGGTATACAACGGTATGCAGGTCGTTTTTTACCTCTTCTTTGGAAAAGCAGGTAATTTTATTTTCTTCCAGAAACTTGTCAAACTTTTCAGCTTTGCTCATTTATAAAAGCCTCCCTAAATTTATAATTACTAATATGATACACTATATCAGAAAATTTGTACAGTTTTTAAATGAATTTAACCAAAATGCTAAACTGCATCCGCTTAAAAACGTAAAAAACTTAACAGTATGTCTTTTTAATCCGTCAATTAGTACATTGTACGGCAGATATTTTTGCCGGCCTTTGTTTTAAAAATACGGCTGTACGCTGTTTTAACGGCTTCAAGGCTAACGTTATCTTCATACAGGTTTACCAAAAAATCTGCTTCCACCAAAATTTGGTAATCATTACCTTCAATATTGTTATATGTGTGGTGGTGCGCAATCAGCCAGCATACGCGCTCCGTAACGTCAGCACCAAAGCCAAGGCTTTGCAGCAGCTTTTCCGCTTCAGGCGGGCCTTCAACTTCCTGTTGTTTGCCGGTACAGGTGCCGTATTTCTTTTCGCTGTTGCGGATGCCGATATCGTGCGTCAGTGCGGCGGCTTCCAAAATATACAACGTTTTAGCGTCCAGTTTTTCTTCTTCACCGATGAGTTTTGCCAAGGCGTGAACCTTTATAAAATGCTGAATGCGTTTAGCGTCGCCGCTGTTGTAGGCAATCATCGCCAACATTAATTTATGCAGTTTTTCTTGCATTGTTCTCCCCTCTTACACAACCTGGAAAATATAAAATTTTAAATAATAGGTTTCCGGCACATTCCATAAAACCGGATGGTCCGGCGACTGCTGGCGCGCTTCAATCTGGCGCAGGCTGACGCTGGCATCACGCGCGGCGTCCTTAAGCATCTGCACAAAATACTCCTCTTTCATAAAATGCGAGCAGGAGCAGGTTGCCAGATAACCTCCGCGCGGCAAAAGTTTCATGGCTTTTAAATTTATTTCTTTATAGCCGCGGATGGCATTTTTAACCGTGCTGCCCGATTTTGTAAAGGCAGGCGGGTCTAAAATAATAAAATCATAAGCGTGGGATTTTTCTTCTGCCAGTTTGGTTAATAAATCAAAAACATTTGCTTCAAGCGGCTTAACAACGTCTTTAAAACCGTTCTTTTCAGCATTAATGCCTGTCATGCGCACAGCTTCGGCAGAAACATCCACCGCCGTTACTGACGCCGCCCCTCCGGCAGCGGCATTAAGCGCAAAAGCGCCGGTATGCGTAAAGCAATCAAGCACATGCTTGCCTTTGGCAATGCGTGCAACAGCCTGGCGGTTATATTTCTGGTCGAGGAAAAAACCTGTTTTCTGTCCGTTTTCAACATCTACGCTGTAACGGATGCCGTTTTCAACTATTTCGGTTACAGTATTTTTATCCTCCACTGTTTCGGGCATAAACCAGCCTTTGTTTTCTGCCATGCCTTCCAGTTCGCGTATTTTTACATCGTTTCGCTCATAAATACCGCGGATATTTTCACCGCTGCTGCGCAGAATCTGTATCAGCATGGGGAAAATTTCTTCTTTGCGCAGTTCTATGCCCAGAGAAAGAGTCTGCGTTACCAAAATATCGTTAAAGCGGTCTACCGTAAGACCCGGAAACATATCTGCCTCGCCAAAAATAAGGCGGCAGCATTTAAAATCATCGCCCGGCATTACCGTGCGGCGGTAATCGACAGCATACTGCAAACGGCGCTGCCAGAAAGCTGTATCGAATTTATCATTGGTATTGGTGGAAATAATGCGTACTTTAATTTTGGAATTATCGTTAATAAAACCCGTGCCAAGATATTTTCCTTTATTGGTTACAACATCAACCAAATCGCCATTGGCATAAGCTCCTTCGATATTGGTAATTTCATCGGCATACACCCAGGGATGGCCGCTTCTTGCGGCACGCTCGCCTTTGGGGGTAATATATATTTTTGTGTAATTGCGCATAAGCTGCTCCTTTGTTTTTTACAAATATTATACAATAACGCGGTAAAATAAAAAAGCCTCCACACCTGTACGGCACGGAGGCAATTTATTTATATCAGTGCAGATGGCATACGCGGTCGGCAACTTCAGCCTTTTTGGCATCGTTAAAGCGCGGCAGTGTACTGAGATAGCCCGTAATTCTGCGGACTCTTACGATAGTATCATAATGCGGTTTTACAACAACATTATCACCTTTAAGGCTTAAATCCAAAGAAAGCAGGGTTTCATGCGGGCGTACCTGCAGCTGGTCTTTTAAATAAACAGCGGCTTCTTCTTTTGAAATACCTTCCGCACAATTAACTTTAATACCGTCCATTTCGTATGTCATAAAACTCACTCCTCAAACTTGTTTCATGACCTAATTATAAAGCAATAATAATTATTTGTAAAGCCCTTTCTACAAAATATTGTATATTCAACTTTTTAAAAGCGCAATATTTTGTATGTTTATTCTATAATCGGGCGTCCTTCCATCAGGTTCACCTGTTTGCAGATTGCCCATTTCATAATGTCCACCGGGTCTTTCTGGTTGCCCATAGGCTCTACATCACGTTCGTAAATTTCTTTTTTGGAGAACCTGTTGCCGTCGTGCCTGTATACATAAATATCCGCATTGGCAATAGTTTCAATGTAAGTATCGTCAAAATCATCATGGAAGCCAAAAAACCTGTTAACCATATAAGAATCGAGGTCATCAACCATAACAAGCACAAGGGCTTCTATCTGTGCTTCTTCGGCAATGCTTTTCATTACATTGGCATCAATTTTTACTTTTCCCTGCGGCGTAAAAATTTTTTCGGCAGCGGCGGCTTTAGCCGGAGCGTTGTCTACCATTTTAAAATCCGGGAAATGATAAGCCCACCTTACAGGTTCGCGCCAAATGCGGTACACATCCTGCGTTACGTTGCCGCTGCGGTCAAACACTACAAGCGTGGCGGGCTGTTCTGCAAAGGCAGCAAATGCCTTTGGCGCAGCGCCGGTAAAAGTTAAGCATATTACAGCAAGCATAAAAAACAAATTAAGCTTTTTCATTATTTTTCACCCCTCCGGTTTATTTAAATGCTGCGGCCGTGCCATGAGCAAGCGGCGCAAGCCCTAAATGCGCGGCTATTGTCTGCCCAATGCAGGAAAAAGATGGCATAGGCTCTAACTGCTGCGGTTTTATGCCGCTTCCGTAAAACAATACCGGTATATGTTCGCGCGTATGGTCACTGCCTTTCCAGGTCGGGTCGCAGCCATGGTCCGCGGTAATAAGCAGCAAATCGTCTTTTTTAAGCTGTGCCAGTATTTCCGGCAGGCGGCTGTCAAAATATTCCAGCGCTTCGCCATACCCCAAAGCATTGCGCCTGTGACCATACGAAGAATCAAAATCGACAAAATTACTGAAAACCAGCGTATTATCCGGCGCATCTGCAACGGCACTGCTGCTGGCGTTAAAAATATTTTCCAGCCCTGCCGCCGGGTAATGTTTGGTTATGCCGCGGTGGGCAAAAATATCGGCAATTTTGCCGACAGCATAAACATTTCCGCCTGCTGCCGTCAGTTTATCAAGCAAGGTAGGTTCCGGCGCAGGCACGGCATAATCATGCCTGTTGCCGGTACGCACAAAATCAGCGGCGCAGCTGCCTACAAACGGGCGCGCAATAATGCGGGCAATGCGGTACGGTTTAACAAGTTCATAGCAAATTTTGCACAAGTCATATAAGCGCTCCAGCCCGAAAGCAGTTTCATGCGCGGCAATTTGCAGAACGCTGTCGGCACTGGTATATATTATCGGCTTGCCGGTGCGCATATGTTCTTCGCCAAGGTCTTTAATAATTTCCGTTCCGGAAGCATGTTTTTCTCCTAAAACTCCCGGCAAACTGCCTTTTTTTATAATTGCTTCCACCAATTCCGGCGGAAAACAGTTCGGTTTATCGGGGAAATAACCCCATTCAAAATCAACGGGCACACCCATCATTTCCCAATGGCCGCTTAGTGTGTCCTTCCCGCGGCTTACTTCCTGCGCGTAAGTATATGCGCCGGTAATTTCTGCGCTTTCACCGGCAATAGTATGGGCAAGGCGCTGACCTCTGCTCAGTTCGGCAGCTTTTTCAAGCCCAATGTTTGCCATATTTGGCAGATATAAAAATTTAGGGCTGCCGTCCTCATTTTTACGGTTTTCAGCCATCCAGCTGCAAATATGCCCAAGCGTATCGGCGCCTTTATCGCCAAATCTTTCCGCATCTGCTGCGTGCCCAATGCCGAAAGAATCCAACAAAAGAATTATTGCCCTTGCCATGCTCATTCCCCCTTCAGCAAAGTTTGCAGCGCCTTTTTGGCAACAGCGCCAAACCGTTCGGAGGCCAGCGCGTATATTTCCGGCGGAGCAATGCTTTCACTTTGCGTGCGTTTGGCAATAACGCCGCAAATTGAAGCCGCATTAAGCCCGAAAGCCTGCGCCACAACAAACAGCGCCGCCGTTTCCATTTCATAATTAAGCACGCCAAGCGCCTGCCACTCTTTAAGCGTTCCGCGCAGACCATTGCATACGTAGCCGGTAAAACTGTCATAACGCTCCTGCCCCGGCCAGAAAGTATCGGAAGAAACGGAAATACCAACATGATGCGGTACATTTAAAGCTGCGGCCGCATCATTAAGGGCATTGGTAAGTTTTAACGACGCTACAGCTGGAAAATTAAGCGGCGCATAATGCGCGGAAGTTCCTTCCAGCCTTACGGCAGCGTTATTAATAATAACGTCGCCAAGGTTGATATTTTCCTGAATACAGCCGGTTGTGCCTACGCGGATAAAGTTTTTGATGCCAAGGCGTGCCAGTTCCTCCAGCCCGATAGCGACTGAAGGCCCGCCCATGCCGGTAGAACAAACAAGCACATTATTCCCTTCAACCACTGCCAGCCAGCTTGTGTATTCGCGGTGCGTATTTAAATACTGCGCAGGGCCAAGCGCTTTGGCAAGTGCTTCCACACGGCCGGGGTCACCGGGCAAAAGGGCATATTCCGCGCCTTTCAACATTTCACGCGATAATCCAACATGATATAATATTTCATCCTGTGCGGCATAATTTTGCATTATATTACCTCCAAACAGGCTTCGCCTGAGATTTATAATATAAATACTTCGACCAAATTCAAAGCACTCCTGCATGACAAAAGCAAAGGTTATGTGAAATGCCGCCGTAAAATACAAAAAATCCCCAAAAGCCATAAGGCTTTCGGGGATTGAATTTTGAAGCAATATCCAAATATTAGCGTTTGGAGAACTGGCTTGCTTTTCTTGCTTTCTTGAGACCGTATTTCTTACGTTCTTTCATTCTTGGATCACGGGTCAGGAGACCTGCGACTTTC
>OKRU01000372.1_pt1 | contig 44495 bp, 36 predicted proteins | sample 1601131 | NCBI WGS metagenome assembly OKRU01 (sample SAMEA3541558, study PRJEB24748) | human gut metagenome | biome: human gut; feature: human-associated habitat; material: faeces | place: China | collected 2012
GTTGCTCGCCCCACGTCGGAGGGTAGACCGCTAGAATTTAATGGTGACATTGAATCCAGATAAATGACAGACACCTCTTTCGGGAGGAACAGAACTCGGCTTACAGACCGACTGCTTTTCTTTTGTATCTATACATTATATATATAAATACCAATGAACGAAAAAATAAAAAGGCTTTGGACATTCGTAACCTACGATATTTGGAGGATTACGGAAAATGAGGTTAGCCGGGGACGTTCTTCGATATATTTCATTATAAAGACTTCCATTATCTCTATCCGACGGTTCACGCAAGACCGGATTATGAACAAAGCATCTGCCTTGACTTATAGTACCTTGCTTTCTATTGTTCCGATTCTTGCCATTATATTTGCCATTGCCCGTGGGTTCGGTTTCTCCAACCTGATGGAGAATGAGTTTCGCGGAGGACTGGAAGGGCAAAGTGTAGCGGTGGAAGCATTACTTCAAATGGTCGATTCTTATTTAAGTCATACCAAAAGCGGAGTTTTTATTGGTATCGGTTTGGTAATGTTGCTATGGACGGTCATCAATCTGGTATCCAACATAGAAATAACATTCAACCGTATCTGGGAAGTAAAGAAAGGACGTAGTATTTACCGTAAGATTACCGATTATTTTTCCATGTTCCTTCTCCTGCCTTTGCTGATTGTCATCTCTTCGGGGCTTTCCATTTTTATGAGTACAATGGTGAAGTATATGGATGATTTTGTTATCCTCGCTCCTATCCTGAAATTCCTTGTAAGGTTAATCCCATTCGTTCTTACTTGGTTAATGTTCACCGGACTATATGTTTTCATGCCGAACACGAAAGTCAAACTAAAATATGCTCTTATCTCCGGCGTGATTGCCGGTTCGGCTTATCAGGCATTCCAATACTTATATATCGGTAGCCAGATATGGGTATCCAAGTACAATGCGATATACGGTAGTTTTGCCGCCATCCCGTTGTTCCTTTTATGGTTGCAGATTTCATGGACGATCTGTCTTTTCGGCGCGGAACTTACTTATGCCGGACAGAATATTAAGAATTTCAACTTTGAGAAAGATACTAAGAATATCAGCCGTCGTTACCGGGACTTTATCTGTCTTCTGATTATGTCACTCATTTGCAAACGTTTCGAGCATAACGAAAAGCCTTATACAGCGGAACAAATCTCATTGGAACACCAGATTCCTATCCGATTGGTTCATCAAGTGCTCTATCAGTTGCAGGAGATACATCTCATCCATGAAGTTGTAACGGAAGATTCCAAGAGCAATGCTGCGGTTTTCTTACCTTCGATGGACATTAATCAAATGAACGTGGCTTTATTGCTCGATCGCTTGGATACGTACGGATCGGAAGACTTTAAAGTAGACCGGGACAAGGAGTTTCACGGACAATGGGCCGCACTGATGCATGCCAAGGAAGAATATTATAGGAGCAGTAGCAAGATTCTATTAAAAGATTTATAAAATAATATGAAAATCAAATTTTTAGTTTACCTATTCTCCTTATTCTTGGCTATTCTAAATATAAATTATTTAAATGCTCAAGAAAAAACGATCTTTGTTTGGGGAGGAGATATAAACTTAAAATTCACTCAGTACATAGTTAACTTAACCCAAAAAGAAAATCCTAGACTTTGTTATTTGCCAACAGCAAGCGGAGACAATGCGGATAATATTAAACTTTGGGAGAAAATCTGTACTCAATTAAGAATAGACACACTTGTTTTTAAAGTTTGGGTAAGTTCTTCTGAAAACAACAAATCATTCGAAGATATACTTATGCATTCGGATGCCATTGTTGTTGGAGGTGGCAATACGTTGAATATGCTTGGTATTTGGAAAGCACAAGGCATTGACCACATTTTAAAAAAAGCTTTAGACAAAGGTATAATCTTAGCCGGAGGGAGTGCAGGAGCTATATGTTGGTTTATAAATGGAATTAGTGATTCTCGTCCCGTGAAATTGAGCTGTGTGGATGGACTAAACTTACTTCCCTACAGTACTTGCCCTCATTATGACCAAAACGAACGGAAGGAATTATATCATCAAATGATAAAGGAACAAAAAATGCATTCCGGATATGCTCTTGACGAAAAAGCAGGAATACTTTTTAAGAATGGAAAGGCAGTAGATTTCGTAAGTCAAAGTGATAAACACAATTCATTCTATATTTGTGTGCAAAATGGGGAAGTAAAATCAGAAAAAGTTAAATCCAGAATACTGCTACAAAATAATGCACTTCCGGAAAACTCCTATAAATCATCATCAATTAATAAAAGAATAAGCGAAATATCAGAGTATAAAGAACAAACTCCTTTAGAGGCATACGCTTCCGAAATCAAGACTATATATCAGAATAAAACACAAGTTCCTGATATAAAAATAGAAAAGACTTTTACCTATAACGATCAAATAGCAGGAATTGTAAATGATACCTACTTAAACTCTATGGGACTCTATAGCTTATGGTATTTTTATAATCACAATGGCACATGGACAAGTATGGGTGAAGATATAGGAGGCGAAACTCTTTTAGAATGTGAAATTACATTTCGAGAAAAAGCTCAAACCATAATAAAAAGAGCAAAAGAAAAATTCAATATGTCTAACTAAAAGAACGATCTAAAAACTTATACATTTTTCCTTTAGTCACTGATTATGGGGTTTCTATTTAGTTATCCCTTAACAATCAGTGCCTAATAAATTATTTTAAAAGCAAGTTTGTTACATTTTCTTAAACAATCTCTTACTAATACTTATTATAAGAAATGACTTTCTCTTTATCCTTTCTTGACTTCTTCCTTTTCTCTTTTACGGGATAACCGATTGTAATATCCAGCAATAACCGTTTGGAAGAAGGGATTCCTGTCAACTTCTTGATTTCTTTTTCATCAAACCAACCGAGTATGCAGGAGCCCAACCCTTCATCTTCTGCCGCCAATGAGATATGTGCGGCCGCGATGCCGATGTCTATCAAAGGAAAATGCTTGTCTTTAACCTTTCCGCCGAGAATAGAAGTGAAATTGGCCGACTCTTCCACGATGAGAATATGTACGGGAGCAGTAGCGGCAAATTTATTCATTCCCAGTCCGGCAGCAGCTTTGCCAACTTTCTCCGAGAGACCAGAATCGGTTATCACCACAAACCTCCAAGGCTGTGCATTGCAGGCGGAGGGGGCAAGGCATGCCGCTTCAAGAATGCGTTCAAGTTTCTCCGCCTCTACCGGACGAGTCGTATCATAAGCCCTGTCACTCTGACGTGCTTTGGCCAAAGACAAGAAATCATTCATATTGTTTCATTTAATTGAATTGAATCATACGGCTGATATACTTCCCGATGATGTCGAACTCTACATTTATCACACTTCCTACCTGTATCGCGTGGAAGTTCGTATGTTCGTAAGTATAAGGAATGATTGCCACCTGGAATGTATCATCCGTAGGATTGCATACAGTGAGGCTCACCCCGTTTACAGTTACCGAACCTTTGTCTACCGTCACGTAACCGCGCTTTGCCATCTCCGGATCCATGCGATACTTAAAAGTATAATACCAACTGCCATCGGCATCTTTCACTTCCGTGCATACAGCCGTCTGGTCTACGTGTCCTTGCACAATATGCCCGTCCAAACGTCCGTTCATCATCATGCTGCGTTCCACATTCACTTTATCGCCTACCTTTAACAAACCGATATTGGAACGGTCGATCGTTTCTTTCATTGCCGTTACAGTGTAGGTATCTTCCGTCATGCTGACAACGGTCAGGCAAACACCGTTGTGTGATATACTTTGATCTATTTTTAGTTCGTTGACAAATGAGCACTTCATGGTAAGGTGCAGGTTTTCACGGTCTTTTACGACTGAAACCACTTCTGCATATTCTTCTACAATTCCTGAGAACATAGTGTCTTAATTTTAATGAGTTATTAATTATACGAATATCAAAAATACAAAGAAAAAACGAGAAAGACGTTGCCTTTTATATTTTTTTGCGCTTGCCGGCCAGTAACCAATGCTGCTTTAACCATTCGCGTACAGGTTCATCATACAGTTTAAGAGAAGCATAAGCTATACCGATGGCCAGGAAGAAGATGGAAACCGCAAGGAATATATGCACGCCAAGCGGTGCGTCCGGATGATTGCTTGCCCAAGCTACTTGCATATATATCAACGGGTAGTGCGTGATATAAAGAGGATAGGAAATTTCTCCCATGAATTTGCAGACTGTTACAGAACGTTTACCCGTCACCTTGCTCCCCGCTCCCATGATTACGATCAACGGAAACATAATAAGGATACAGAAAGCCTCATAAGTACCGTTCATCCACATATTTGTTTCTCCGCCGATACGCGGCATCACAAGAATGGCCGCTACAAGGAGCGAACACCAATAGAAACCTCTCTTTATCGTAATCAGCCTGTTGACGCGAGAAAGAAGCAATCCCATAAAGAATGGATAAAGTAATCGGGAGGCTCCGATATATAGCTGAGTGGGAGTTATACTCCAACCGCCAATGACCGTATATGCTGCATACTCCCTTGTAGCCAACACTCCGAATACATCTATATTAAGGGCTAAATCAATGGTGAGACAGGCGGACAAAGCGACAAAGATTCCCAAGGCCACCTTCGAGAAGTGACGGATAAACAAAGCATATAAAATATTGGCTATATACTCCCACATCAGCGACCATGTAGGCCCGTTCAGCGAATTGGTCTCTGTCCATCCGCGAATGTCCCACGCAGTTATGGCAGGAATCATCAGGCAACCCAATATGAGCATCAGGATTACTTTCCACCAAGGTGTTTCCATTATAGAAGGGAAGACGGAACAAGCACCGAAATAGAACAGCGCGGCACCGATCAATGTACCCATTATCACCATCGGATGCAGACGTACCAACCGTCGCTTGAAAAAGTCTTTCAACGACATCCGCCCCCAACGGTCATCATACGCATACCCGATAACAAAACCGGAGAGTACGAAAAAGAAGTCCACCGCCAGATAACCGTGATTCAAGAGTTGATAAACCGGTCCTGCAGAATACGTTTCAAACAAATGGTAAGCTACTACAATCATTGCGGCCACACCGCGAAGCCCGTCCAGTATCTCGTAACGAGGCTTAGATGCCAAATAGGTTGTCGTCATTGCCTTTTATGCCTAATATCTATTGTTAATATTGAGCGGGCAAAGTTATCATATATTCCTATTCAAACCAAGTATTGCCGCTGCTATTCGTTTATGTTTTAGAATATAACTTCCGGTATCGTCGATTCGTTTCACCCGGGGCAACCTGTCGTTTAAGCATGGTCAAACGACAGGCTTACCTTGGTAAAACGCAAGGATGGGCATGGTGAAACGATTCGATGAATAAGACATTCAGGATGAGCGGAACGGGAGTATATAAAATAAAAAAGGAGTCACGCCTGACTCCAACCTTTGTTAACCTTAAAATCTAATACTATGAAAAACTGATGCAAAGGTAGTGATTTTCCGGTAAACTGCAAGTTTCGTGCTCGAAAACGCATGTTTTATAACATGATTTAATAGTTGCAATTTACCGATTAACATTTCTGCGTCGATTACTTCTTTGCATCACTTTCTTAAAGTTACTGCTGATTTGTTCGCCCATATTCATTCGGGTACTGTCTACTTTATGTATTTCGGTAGGTGTCACCGCATTTTTGTATTTAGCTTTACCTATGCGGAACTTCATCTTATCCAGATTGCCCGTGATGTTAACGCCGGCTTTGAACGGCAACGGTGATTTCAGAATGGAGATATGGTAATCGAAATTCATATCCAAACCTTGCTGACCACCTACGGCTGCCTTATAACGGTCTATTTCCACTATAAACGGATAAACGGTGACATTACCGTCTTTTACGGTTATATTGACCGATACACTGTCGAATACATTCTTTTTCTTATTCTTGAACATCAACATTTTGGATATTTCCGCAAAGGTTTCCCCATCCATCAGCACAAGACTGTCTCCTTTGATATGGATGGCAGATTTCAGTGAAGGTATCTTGATGTTCAGGTTGGAGTCCAATACCGCTTCCGCCGCTACATCAAAATTAACGAGCCCTTTGAATGAGCGCAACATCGGCACTACCGTATCCAACGCCGGGATAAAGTCTACCAACTTGCCTATGTTTATATCCTTTATCCTAAAGTCAAAGCCTGCATATCCTCTCGATTTACGTGCGGCACGATAAACGAGCGCCGTCTTCATCTCCGCTTCCAATGCCCGCATACTTAAATCTTTGAGATGAACCGCCTGATTACGGATATCCACATCACCGTGAACATTCTCAAACACCATCTTCTCATAAACAACCTTCTTCAAGTTCGTCTGCAATTCAAAATCAATATTCTTCGGTATCACAAACAGTTTCAAATCACTCGGCACAGTGTCCGTCTCAACCTGCAATGTGTCTTCCGGGAAAGAGAGCGCGTTAATCAACTGATTGCAATCCAACATATCCGAAGTTATTTCCAGATTAGCATCCAGCATATCCCCTTTCTTCATCGCTCCATATAGATTGGCTACCGAGCCGCTTGCTTTCAAATTGGATTTACCGATACGCATGGAAGCATTTTTCAGCGTAATCTTCTTATCCCCCACGGTCACTGCCGTTTTCTTCATACGGATAGGTAAACCAAACTCCGGAGTGGAGAAAAACAAACGGTTAAACCCGATGACACCTTTGGGCGTCCAGACAGAATCCCGTACCTTCTCCGCACGAATCTTAAAGCCTGCCACATCCAACCCCATCTTAGTCTTATTCATCCGACAGAACAGCGAATCTGTTTCCATTGACAGCCCGATAAGCGGCTTCGTAACATCCGCTTTACCCGGTTCGATGGTCATTTTAGCGGTAGTCTTACCACTATACACGAAGAGGGAATCACCCATAGAAGCCTTCATCTTATTCATTCCGAAATCACATTTCAACTCTACAATACGTGTAGTATCCTGCGGATTAGTCGTCTTAATGCGTGCCGATAGTTTTTCGACAGTAGAAGATAATCTCTTGGATTGTAACACCAAGTGACGTATCTCCGCCTTAGCCGCCAGTGTATTATCACCATGGAAACCCAATGAAGCATCTGCGGTGAAGTCGAAATCCTTCTTAGCATCTTTCAGTTCAAATCCTTGCAAGTTGAGCTTGCCTCTCAGGTTGATACGGCCTATATCCTGCTTCTTCAAAGAAGAAAGGCGGCATTTCAATTTCAGGTCGGCATCCAGCTTGCCATTGATGCTCACCCCTTCCTGCAACGGGAAAGTCTTGGACAAGGCAGTAAGATCTACGGTGGACTTGGTATTGAACGTGATATTCGGATCTGTGAACAGGTCCTCTACTTTCGCATCTGCCAATATATCGGTATGCGCACCTTGAAAGCGGAATATTTTCAAGTCTACATACGAAGGTTGTTCGTACATCAAGTCTACAAAAGCGTAGAAATCCGCCGACAGATGATCAATCCCGTAAGGCAATTTATCATATTTCGCCGAAGCCTCTATAATCTGAGCCTTGAGAGAAACTACCGGAATCTTCTTGTCTCCATACAATCCTTTCAATGTTCCTTCCACCTTTACTTCTCCTTTGGCAGACACCTTCTCTTTCTTTACGACGGATTCCGGTATCATGGCAAGCACCGTCTCTACGGAGGGTGCATGAAGACTGTACTTTATATCTACATCCACCGTTTTGGCCACAGTGTCACGTTTCATTGTTCCCCCAGCATCCAGTTCTATCCCATTGACCGACAAACGTGTGTCTTTCAATGTCCATGTCATCGTGTTGCGGTCTACCTTTATATCCGTCTTTACGGATGTAGCCACTTTGTTGACCAATAACTGACCTTCCTGCCAGAAAAGAATATTTTTATTATCGAAATCAAGGTAGAGCGAAGATGAGTTTTTGGTAAGAGAAGCTTTCACCTTCAGGTTAGCATCCTCCAAACGGGCATACACTCTTGTATCACGGTCTTCAAAAATCAGATTCGCATGCTTCAACTCTACATTCTTAATATCTATATCGCCATCAAACTTAGCTGTGGCGGTGGTATCTTCCTGTACCGTCACGGTATCCGGCAGCATGATGTCCCAGTTACTGTTCCCTTCCTTGTTCCTGAAAGCATAGACGGAAGCATTCTCCAACGAGATATTGTGGATGCTTATTTTATTCTTTGACAGATAGGCAACGGGATTGACCGTCACTATACATTCTTTAAAAGAGAGCAGTGAGTCCTTTTTATTCCACAGTGTATCATTCAGCGATTTTGAAACGAGTGTTCCGTCTGTTACTCTCAACCCAAACTTCGGGAAAGTGGAAAAGAACGTCAGCTCTACACTCTTCATATCCAAATGCGCATTCATGGATTTATTTGCCACATCCAGCACTACCGGAGTGAGTTTGACAGGGGTGAACACGAAGTTTATGGCAATGGCAATGGCTACGAATACCAAAACTAATAGAGACGCTAGTGTTATTGCTGTTATTTTAATAGTCTTTTTAAGCTGCTTTTTCATTTTTATATAGTAATAAGGCGCAAAATTAAAAAAGAAAAACCGGATTATGAAAATCCGGTTTCCTTTTTATCACATTTTGTTACCTGTCACTCTTATTTCTTCATAATCTTCATTCTTGTACCATTCACTTCTACAATATAGAAGCCAGCGACTAAGTTCGACATATTAACCTGACGTCCCACTGTGCTGATTAGCTTAGCACCCTGCACGCTATATACGTTAATCTCGGCATCTTCGTTGGAATTGATAGAAAGAACATCTACTACCGGATTGGGATATACAGAGAACGCATTCTCATTAACATTAGTAAGATTGGAAACTCCATCCTTTGAATAATGGTAAACAAATGTATTAACCTCCCAGTCAGTACCTGCTCCCACATAATCATAAGCTTCAATGATCTTATATTTATCTGCCAATTCCGTTGGCAATATCAAATCGGAATTAAGTATGGAATAATCATATTTCATACCTTCTCCCCAATTAGCAATCCAATGATCCTCATTCCACATATAAGCCATTTTTTCTATTCTCACATTATTTTCATAAATGTATGTAAACCTGCTTACATTTATCCAGTCATCCGCACCTGTTCCCTGTCCGAAAGCATGATGGGATTCAATCACATTATTGTCGGTATCATAAACATACTCTTCAGCAATATAAGCCAATTTCTGTCCATCCACATACTCCCAATATTGGGAACCTAGCAAATTTCCGACTGTATCCCAAGAGTATGCTTCTTCATATAAGCTCGTCCATACACCGTCTATCAGATGTTTCTCAATAACATAAGTTTCAAGGCCCAAAGTATTATATTCTACCCAAAGATCTTTTCTAAACTCTTTGTTATCAGCAGATGTATAATAGTACATCTTTTGAGATAGGTTAGCGCCTTTGTCTGTCTCAGTCCATGTTTTTTCTATATCAACTTCCTTCTGCCAACCGTTTTCTTTATTCATCTGATACAATTCATATATTTCCCTTCCCTTATCATCATACTCAAATGTTGTCTTACCGCAATACATCATTACACCATTATATTCTTCAATTCCACTCCAATCTCCTTTTGTCTTATTCCAAAAGGATTCTGTTTGCATATCGATTCTTCCATTTTCAAAAACATTTTCAAGTTTATAATAGCAAAACCAGTCCTTAGTTGCCGGAGCCCATAAATATTGTAAATATAATTCCGTATCACCATCATTATTAAATACGAAATATTGCTTTGTCAGCCCTTCCCATTCCATACCGGTCCAATAATAGCTTTCAAAAGCATTCTGTCTGTTTTTCTCATCATATTCGGCTATTAACTTATCCGATGGAATCCATTCGGATGCATCCGGATCATACATGAGAATTACTTGTTCGGAAATATTGCCTCGATTATCATATTTATATTCTTCTTTTGAATCATAAAACCACACTCCGTCTAGCATATAAGAAATAGTACAGGAGATACCCAGTTTCATTCCATTAATTACCTCATATACGAATTCTTCTTTTGAACCTTCATTCCATTCCGGATATACCAACTGTTGCGACAGCACATAGCCTTCATCATCTCTTGCGAAAGTATAGACTTCCACTTCTGCCCATGAAGAAGTAGATGCATCCCAAAGAGAATTAATGCGTTTTATAGACCAGTGCTGGTCATTATATATAAAATACTGTCGGCTTACTTTCTGATTGGCATTATTATGCATTACTACGCTATCTATCTGTTCCTTAGAATCACTTTGCGCATTGGCTCTTACAGTTCCGGACTCAAGCCAGCCATTTATATTATACTTTTCTTGTGCTCTGTTTGCTTCAATGGACGCTTTAGCTTTCAAGGCTTTGGCAGACGAAACAGAAAATGCTCTTTCCATAAATGGAACCGGAGCTTCTATTTTTTGTATTTTCCTCTCAACAGCAACTTTGTTCGTTAACCGATGCGGTCTCTTATCATTCTTATTTTGTGCAAAGACTGATACTGCAAGACATAAACTTAAAAGTAAAATTGTTCTTCTCATACCTGATCAATAATTAGATTGTTAAACGTATTCATTCAAACTCAGCCTGTTAATTATGTGACATGATCTTAACAGGATAAAAGATCTTATTGCAATTAGTCATTGCAAACCTAAAGAAATCGCATTCATTATCCAAATGCGATAATTGTCAATTCTTGAATTGACAATTAATCAAGCTGTTCTCTAGCCATTTTCTGGTAAATGGAAGGAGGAATACCGGTTATCTTTCTGAATACCTTGATAAATGAAGAATGAGATTTATACCCTACACTCTCGGCTATGGCCTGAATGGTATAGTTGCCATACTTGGCCGTATCCATCAGACGAACACATGCTTCCTGTATTCGATATTCATTTATGAAGTTACTGAAATTCTTCTGATAAGTTTCATTGATAACCTGCGATACATATTTGCTGTTGGAGTTTATCAAAGACGCCAACTTCTCCAAGGAGAAATCATCCTCACAGAATGCCTTGGTATTTTCCATAACATCCTGAATTGCTTCTATCAATGCCTGCTTTTGAGTATCGTTCAGCTTGCTTGCCTGATATTTGGCATCACTTGAACCTTCTTTGTGTACCTCCCCGCTTTCCTGACTTTGGGATTGATTCAGTTCATGTTGCAGAACCTTAATCTTCTGTTCATATTTCAGGCGAAGATCTTTATTATACTTCTCAGAAGCGATCACACTCTTATTCATATTGAATAAGTCGCGGTAGGATTTCTGTATTTCCTTCTTTTGTCTGTACATCACAATCAGCAGTGACGATATGATGATCAACCCCACCAAGATTCCGGTAAGAATCTTCTGTTGTAGTCGTATTCTCTGCTCTTTCATCTCCTGCTGTATATGCAAATTAGAGATTTCCCTATTCGTCTTCTCCACTTCATAAAGAAACTGCTGATTCCTTATCCGGTTGAACTCACGCATATTATACACCGAATCGGTGATAGAGAGATATTTACTTTTATAATATTGGGTTTTCTCCGTATCTCCCTTCATATCGTAATAATCCGAATAGACCTTTAAAGTTTGGGCAAACAGATGAATCATATTGTTTTTCTCTGCCAGTTCATTACATAAATGGAGATAATAGATGGTAGAATCTTCTTGATTCATTAACTGATAAGTCTGGAATAATTCTTCATATACAGAACACAAGTATTCCGTACTCATCTGATTTTTTTTGGTAAATTCTGCCGCCTTATGGAAAGTTCGTATAGCCTCCGGATACTTTGCTTCACTGACAAGAATCAATCCCCAATTATACAACGACATATAGGCTTTTACCGTATCTTGCGGTTCTCTTATCTCTTCGGATTTATAATAGTATTTTCTCGCCTTCTCTGTATCTTTAAGTTGGCAGCACACACCGGTAAGATTGGCAAGTAAATTAATTTCCACTTCTTTATTAGGATAAAGTCCGCGAAGTTCATATCCTTTTTCATAATAATCTATCCCCCGCTCATAATCATCAAACATACAATAGATGTTACCTATATTATTATAGAATTTCATCAACTCTGTCTTATCATTACAGGATTCACATATTTTCAACCCCTTGATATATAAGTCCAAAGCATCTGTGTAGTTACCTTGCAGATAGTATACATTGCCGGTTTTAAGATAGCCGACGGCGCAAAACTTTTTTTCTTCCTCACTTATCCCGTTATGAAAACGGCTGAAAGCAATCGTATATAGTACAATAGCCGTATCCTGATGCTGTTTTGCCAGAAAGGTATCCCCCTTTTGAATGACTTGCTCGACAGATAAATCTTGTACCCGGTTCAATAATGAATCATAAAGCATCTTATCCTGTGCCCCAATACCCGTACACACTAAAAACAGACCAATCAAAATATAGAATAGTTTAATCATATTTACCTCACTCAGCTGAATAAATCACGGTAAAGATAAACAAACAGCTTGAAAAAGCCATATTTATATTGCTTTTTTATAGCAAATTCACCTATATAAGGAACAATAGATTAGAAAACCGATGGTTCGCGAATGACACCGATTATGATGATTAAAACGGATTAATGATAATAAAATCCGTCTTCATCCGCTCAATTGGCGTCATTTGCGAACCATCGGTCTTTATAAAATGAGAATGGAGAGTTTATACCAACTCTGTCATTATTTTCATTAGTAAGCGTGTCCGTCGTCTTTCAATTCCTTCTCGGTTATCTTCTTCTTATCGATCGCCCTCCATGCATAGAAGATATAGGCAAGAACAAAAGGTACAAGAATGGAAACGTATGCCATTACTTTCAGTGTGAATTGGCTGGAACAACTGTTTGCCAATGTAAGCGAACTTTGCAAGTCGGCAGTAGACGGATAGTAAGCGGTATTGTTATACCCTGCGCAAAGCAGCAATGCCAGTACCGTCAATATCGTTCCAATACCTGCAAACCAGATACCTTTTATATAAGTCTTACCGAATAAAGTACGGATAATGCCATATAGCACCAACACCACTCCTATCAGGAATACGCCGAGCACCACCGGTATCTCGATGAAATTCATCAGATATTTGTAGGGCTGCATAAAGATTTCTTTTGTCTCCGGATTTACGGCAAAACCATCGGCAACCAACGTACGAATAACGAATGAGAGGAAAAAGACTAAAAACAGAATCGTATTGCCCCGCAGAGCACGACGGCATTTCCTGTTCAGCTCTTCATCTTTGATATTATTCAGGAAATAAAGAATACCCAAAATGCGTGCAAGAAAGAATACAGCCAAACCTAACACTACATTCCAAGGGTTCAACAAGGCTTCCAAACCATGCCACGGACTTGCCCAACTACTGATAACAGGCATAAATTCATTTGCCATATTGGCTTTATTTACATAGAACCCCGAACCGGTAAAGAATGTTGCCACTGCACCTCCCAACAATACCGGGCCCAGCACTCCGTTGATAACGAGAAATGTCTGATAAGTCTTCTTGCCAAGCAGATTGCCCGCTTTCGACTGAAATTCATAACTTACTGCCTGAAGCACAAAACTGAAAAGAATAATCATCCATAACCAATAAGCTCCGCCGAAACTGGTACTGTAGAACAATGGAAAAGACGCGAAGAAAGCACCTCCGAAGGTGACGAGCGTGGTAAATGTAAATTCCCACTTTCTTCCGGTGGAATTGACCATCAAGGAGCGTTGCTCGTCCGTTTTACCCAAGCAGAACAACAAGGAATTGCCTCCCTGTACAAATAAAAGAAAAACTAATATAGCCCCCAGCAAAGAGACCAAAAACCACCAATATTGCTGTAAGAAAATATATGTTGCATCCATATCATCTATAATTTAAGGGATTAATGATTTGTGTGTTCCGATTGAGGGCCTTTCTTTATTTCACGAAGCATAATACCGATTTCGGCAATCAGCATAATCGTAAAGAGTGCAAGGAAGATAAAAAAGGTTGTTTGTACAGAGCCGACACTCAGTTTGGAGATAGCGGCGGAAGTAGGCAGCATATCCTGTATGGCCCACGGCTGACGTCCGGTTTCGGCAACAATCCAACCTGCTTGTCCGGCTAGGTATCCGAACGGGATAGTCCACAAAGCAACGTATTGCATCCACCTCATTTTCGACAAGTCTTTCTTATATACAAAGAACAGTACCACAAGGAAGAAAAGTATAAAGTAACCTCCCAAAATCACCATCACACGGAAAGCATAGAAATTCAAAGGCACATTGGGAACCAGTTCGTTCACATCTTTAATATAGCCGTAACCGAAGTATTTCACATTATCCTGCAACGTCCGGTAAGCAGTTTCAGCAGTGACTTCATCTTTTTCTTTCTTTGCATTGCGGTAATCACTCAATGCCTGTATAGCGATCTTTCCTTTTTCTATTTTCTCTTCGGCAGAAAGGGCTTTCGTTCCATCCGCCATTTCATATCCTCCCTCGATAATCTCTTTGATGCCGGGCACGTAGCCATCCAGCGAACGGGTGGCGAGAAGAGAAAGCAGACTGGGTATTTCCACTCGAAAAGCAAACGGTTCTTTACCGTCATTATATGTTTCTTTATCAGGATTGAGTACTCCTACTCCCACAATTCCCACACTGTTGCCTCCTTCATAGAGTCCCTCTACTGCAGCAAGTTTCATCGGCTGCGTCTTGGCTACCTGATAACCGGATGAATCACCCGACCATAAAGATAGTAAAGAGGCCACCAAACCTACGATTCCTGCTATTTTAATACTTGACAAAGCAAATTCCCTATTACGTTTCTTCAATAGGAACCAGCAGCTTACGCCCACTACAAACACAGCTCCCAATACCCATCCGCTCAACACGGAATGGAAGAATTTAACTACCGCCATCGGTGAAGTGGCCACTGCCATAAAATCCACCATTTCATTACGTACCGTATCCGGATTGAACTCCATGCCTACAGGATACTGCATCCAGGCATTGGCAACAAGAATCCACCAGGCAGAGATTGTAGCACCAATGCCCGTAAGCCATGTAGATGCCAAGTGAAAACGTTTGCTTACTTTGTTCCACCCGAAGAACATCACAGCGATGAACGTAGCTTCCATGAAGAAAGCCAATATACCCTCGATGGCAAGCGGAGCACCGAATATGTCACCCACAAACCATGAATAGTTACTCCAGTTGGTTCCGAACTCAAATTCCAGAATCAATCCGGTAGCTACACCTACCGCGAAATTTATACCAAACAGTTTCATCCAGAACTGGGCGGTCTGTTTCCAAAACTCCTTGCCTGTACGTACATACAGCGTTTCCATAATTGCCATGATAACGGCAAGCCCCAGAGTGAGCGGGACAAAAATCCAATGATAAATGGCAGTAAGTGCAAATTGCGCTCTCGACCAGTCAATCAATGAAGCATCAATGTTTTCAATCATACGTATATTATTTTAAGTTTTAAATGATCTCGATGTTTTTTAAATTCATCTTGATGTTTTTATTCAATCACCCTGATGATTTTAAAAAACATCAGGATGAATTTGAATCTACTCCATACCCCTCTCTATTAACTCTGTTGCCACATACTCCTGCTTCCCTTCTTCCGTCCCTTTCTGATTCAAAACATTCGGGAAGAAAAAGAGCCGCAAAATAAAAAACATAATAAAAAGCTTAATGAGAATAATTGCCCAAAGTGTCTTGCCTAACGTCATCTGACGAAAGCCCTCCACATAAAAACGGTAGATACGAACAGGTAAACTACTTTTCATCTTATTAGTTTTTCATATTTGTAACGAGTACAAATTAAAAGTATTTATAGATAAAAACAAAATAATTGTCGATAAAAATTTAACGAACATATATATATATTGTATAATAACACACACAAACCTATTTTTGTTGAAAATACCAACAAAATTAGGATTATGAAGAAAAAGCCTTTATTGATAGCGATGATAATAGTTTGTTCCTTTCAAAAAGCTGTTGCACAAGACGGTATCTCTACCCGAGTATGGGATTTGGCTTCGTGCATAGACTACGCTCTGGAACAAAACATCCAAATTAAAAAAGACAAGATAGTTATGGAAGAGAGCATGATCGATACCAAAACGGCAAAAGCGGCACTCTTCCCGGATCTTTCATTCTCAACCAGCCACAATGTAGTGAACCGACCTTACAGCGAGCAGAGTTCTATCATCGACGGTTCTAACGTAATCAGTACGAGCCACAAAACCAATTACAACGGTAATTACGGACTGAATGCATCATGGACGCTCTACAACGGAAGTAAGCGTCTGAACACCATCGAACAAGAGAAGTTGAACAACCGTATCGCCAAACTGGACGTAGCTACATCTGAAAACAGTATTCAGGAGTCTATCACGCAGACTTACGTGCAGATTCTCTATGCTGCCGAAGCTGTAAAGGTGAACGAGAATACGCTAAAGGTATCCGAAGCACAACGTGACCGTGGTAAAGAGCTGTTGGCGGCAGGGAGTATCGCCAAGAGTGACCTGGCTCAGTTGGAAGCTCAGTGCAGCACGGATAAGTATCAATTAGTCACGGCTCAGGCTACCCTTCAGGACTACAAGCTACAACTGAAACAGCTTCTCGAACTAGATGGCGAGGAAGAAATGCAATTGACACTCCCTCAACTGGTGGATGCTGATGTACTTTCACCGTTACCCGGCAAAAGCGAAGTTTATAAATCCGCATTGGTACTGCGACCTGAAATAGAGGCAAGCCGACTAAGTGTGGAGACTTCAAAACTGGATATTGACATTGCCCGTTCCGGTTATCGCCCAAATATCAGTTTGAGTGCGGGAATCGGTACAAACCATACAACGGGAAGTGATTTTACCTTCAGCGAGCAAGTCAAGAATGGATGGAACAACTCTATCGGGGTTACTTTGAGTGTACCTATTTTCAACAATCGTCAGACAAAGAGTTCTATTCAGAAGGCTAAATTGCAACAGCAAAGCAGTCAGCTTGAATTGCAGAACCAACAGAAAATATTGTTCAAAACGATTGAAGGACTATGGTTGGATGCAAACAGCGCACAGCAACAATATGCTGCTGCCACCGAGAAGCTACGCAGTACGCAGACTAGCTTTGACCTTGTGAGCGAACAGTTTAACCTAGGAATGAAGAATACCGTAGATCTGCTCACGGAGAAAAATAATTTACTGTCGGCGCAGCAAGAGCAGTTACAAGCTAAATACATGGTAATACTCAACGCCAAACTGCTTCACTTCTATGCCGGAGACGAAATTAATTTGTAAAATAGTAAACAAGCAACAATATGAAAACAAAAAAAATCATCTTCATTGGTTTAGCCGTGATTGTGGTGGTCGGTGGAGGTATATGGTTCTTCAGAGGTTCTAAAGCCAAGCACAAAATTACCTATGTGACAGCGACCGTAGGCAAAGCCGACATCTCCAATTCCGTGACCGCCACCGGAACAATCGAACCGGTAACAGAAGTAGAAGTAGGTACGCAGGTATCCGGTATCATCGACAAGATATACGTGGATTATAATTCTGTAGTGACAAAGGGTGAACTTATCGCAGAAATGGATAAAGCAACTTTGCAGAGTGAGCTGGCATCGGCTAAAGCCACATACGACGGCAACAAGGCGGAATATGAATATCAACAAAAGAATTATGAACGCAGTAAAGGACTTCATGAGAAAACCCTGATCAGCGATACCGATTACGAACAGGCTTTATACAACTACGAGAAGGCGAAGAGTGCATTCGATAGCAGCAAAGCTGCATTGGCAAAGGCGGAACGAAATCTCTCATACGCTACTATCACCTCCCCGATTGACGGAGTAGTCATCAGTCGTGATGTGGAAGAGGGACAGACGGTAGCTTCCGGTTTCGAGACGCCTACACTCTTTACCATTGCCGCCGACCTGACCCAGATGCAAGTGGTTGCCGACGTGGATGAAGCAGATATAGGCGGTGTGGAGGAAGGACAACGCGTTACCTTCACAGTCGATGCTTATCCGAACGATACGTTTGAAGGAAATGTTACTCAGATCCGTTTGGGAAGTACTTCTAGCAGCAGTAGCAGCAGCACAACGAGCGAGAGCGTAGTTACCTATGAAGTAGTAATTTCTGCACAAAATCCTGAACTGAAACTTAAACCTCGCCTGACGGCAAATGTAACCATTTATATATTGGATAAAAAGGATGTTCTCGGCGTTCCGTCCAAAGCATTACGCTTCACTCCGGAAGAACCGTTGATCGGTAAAGAAGACATAGTCAAAGACTGCAAGGGTGAAAACAAATTATGGACTCGGGAAGGTAATACCTTTACGGCTCATCCTGTAGAGATCGGAATCAACAACGGTACGGTTACTGAAATAATCAGTGGCATTGCCGAAGGGACAAAAGTAATTACAGAGGCTAGCATCGGCATACCGGAAGGAGAAATGCCGGACATGCAGTCAGGTAATGAAAATACGGAAAAGAGCCCGTTTATGCCGAGCCATCCGGGAAGTAACAAGAAAAAGAAATAAAATGGGCAAGAAAGTAATTGAATTACAAAATATAAAACGGGACTTTCAGGTGGGAGAAGAAACGGTACGTGCCTTACGAGGTATCTCTTTCACCATCGACGAAGGTGAATTCGTTACGATTATGGGTACATCCGGTTCGGGGAAGTCTACGCTGCTGAATACATTAGGTTGTCTGGATACCCCTACCAGCGGTGAATACCTGCTCGACGGAATTTCCGTACGTACCATGAGCAAGTCCGCCCGGGCCATATTGCGCAACCGCAAGATAGGGTTTGTATTTCAGAATTACAACCTGCTGCCTAAGACAACTGCCGTAGAGAATGTAGAGCTACCATTAATGTATAATCCGAGCGTCAGTGCATCCGAACGACGCAAACGTGCTATCGAGGCTCTACAAGCGGTAAGTTTGGGTGACAGACTGGAACATAAATCCAACCAGATGTCCGGCGGACAGATGCAACGTGTAGCGATTGCCCGTGCATTGGTCAACAACCCGGCAGTAATATTGGCAGACGAAGCAACCGGAAACCTTGATACATGTACGTCATTCGAGATATTGGTACTGTTCCAAAAGCTGCACGCAGAGGGACGTACCATTATCTTCGTGACGCACAATCCGGAGATATCGCAATATAGCAGTCGTACCATCCGCCTGCGTGACGGACACGTGATGGAAGATGTGACCAACGATCATATTCTTTCTGCCACTGACGCACTTGCCGCATTACCTAAAAATGACGAAGATTAAAGAAAACCATAAATATGAACGGAACAAACTTATTTAAAATAGCACTCCGGGCGTTGGCTAATAATAAATTACGTGCTTTCCTCACCATGCTGGGTATCATTATCGGTGTGGCTTCGGTTATCACAATGCTTGCCATCGGACAAGGTTCCAAGAAGAGCATACAAACGCAAATTGCCGAGATGGGTTCCAATATGATTATGATACATCCGGGAGGTGATATGCGTGGAGGAGTTCGCAGAGATGCTTCGGAGATGCAAACGCTCAAATTGGAGAATTATGAGAAGTTGCGTGATGAAAGCAATTTCCTTGCCGCCATCAGTCCCAATGTATCTTCATCCGGACAATTTGTTTCCGGAAACAATAATTACCCTTCTTCCGTCAACGGTGTAGGACTGGAATATCTTGAGATACGCCAATTAAAGGTGGAGAGCGGAAGTATGTTCACTGCGGCAGACATTCAAAGTTCCGCCAAAGTATGTATAATCGGTAAAACCATTGCAGATAATTTGTTCCCCGATGGTAGCGACCCGATAGGTAAAGTGATTCGTTTCAACAAAATCCCTTTCCGGGTAATAGGAGTACTCAAATCGAAAGGTTACAATTCAATGGGGCAGGATCAGGATGATGTAGTCCTCGCTCCTTATACCACTGTCATGAAACGTTTGCTTGCCGTGACCTACCTGCAAGGCATTTTCGCCTCTGCTCTTTCTGAGGACATGACAGACTATGCCACGGATGAGATCACCACCATCCTCCGACGGGAACACAAACTGAAAGATACGGACGAGGACGATTTCACCATCCGCAGTCAGCAGGAACTAAGCACGATGCTTAACTCCACTACCGATCTCATGACCACCCTACTGGCGTGTATAGCCGGCATATCCTTGATAGTAGGCGGTATAGGTATTATGAACATTATGTATGTCAGCGTCACCGAACGTACCCGCGAGATAGGTTTGCGTATGAGTGTCGGTGCAAGAGGCGTGGATATTCTATCGCAATTCCTGATTGAAGCTATCATGATTAGCATTACCGGAGGTATCATCGGTGTCATTATCGGATGCGGTGCCAGCTGGGTAGTCAAGAGTATAGCGCATTGGCCTATTTATATCCAGCCATGGAGCGTATTCTTATCCTTCGCCGTATGTACGGTTACAGGAGTATTCTTTGGATGGTATCCGGCAAAGAAAGCTGCCGATCTTGATCCGATAGAAGCTATTAGATATGAATAGTTGAGAATTCTAAAATTAAATAACTAAATTTGTATCCATGAAAACAAGCGTCAGAAGCCGTCGTTCTATTTATCTGCTTATACATATTATCGTATGGGCACTGTTCTTGTTCTTTCCCATCCTCATGGATTGGGGAAGCAGTACGCTCAACTGGTCGGAATACTTGAGACGCCTGCCTGTGCCACTATCGTTTATGGCGATCTTTTATCTCAATTACCTTTACCTGATAGATAAATACTTGTTTCGTAAACAGCAGACCAGAACTTTCATCTTACTGAATGCAGTCATTATTATTGCCATCTGCGGAGGTATTCATATCAAGAATGAAGCTCACAGACGGCAGGAACAGCAGCAAACGTCTGCTTTCATGCAGCCCAAAGAAAAACAGAAGCCTCGTATACCTCATGAATTTCGTGAACGGGAAAAAGAGCCTTATTTCCATGCACGTATGGTTGCTTTGTTTATCTTACGGGATATGCTTTCGCTGATACTTACCGTCGGTCTTGCCGTATCCATCAAGATGACAAGGCGTTGGTATGAAGCCGAAGCATCCCGGAGAGAATTGGAAAAGAGCAAGACGGAAGCGGAATTGAAGAATCTGAAAAATCAGTTGAATCCTCATTTCTTACTCAATACGCTGAACAATATTTATGCTCTTATCGCTTTTGATACGGACAAAGCCCAAAAAGCGGTACAAGAACTGAGTAAATTACTTCGTTATGTGCTTTATGAGAATCAGGAAATATACGTACCTCTTTCACGGGAGGCTGAATTTATCCGCAATTACATCGAATTGATGAAAATACGTTTGAACGATAATGTCACGGTCAAGTCTTCTTTTAATCTTATCACAGGCAGTAATACGATGATAGCCCCGTTGATTTTTATTTCTCTCATAGAGAATGCCTTTAAACATGGGACGTCTGCCACTGAACCGAGTTTTATAGACATTACATTGGAGGAACGGAAAGAAGGTACGGTCATTTGCCGTATCGTCAACAGTTACCATCCGAAATCCGATGCGGACAAAAGCGGAAGCGGTATCGGACTGGAACAAGTACGCAAACGCCTGGAACTGCTCTATGCCGGACAGTATATCTGGCAACGTGATGTGTCGGCCGACAATCAAACGTATGAATCAATGCTTGTTATCTCCACTCAAAAAATTATAGAATCATGAAACTCACTTGCGCAATAGTAGACGACGAACCCTTTGCTTTAGGATTATTGGAAAGTTACGTAAAGAAGACTCCTTTCCTTGAATTGGTTGGAAAATATTCCAGTGCCGTGCAGGCGATGAAAGAGTTGTCGGATAAGGAAATAAATCTCTTATTTCTCGATATACAAATGCCGGAGCTCAATGGTATGGAGTTCTCCAGAATGGTAGACAAACGTACACGCATTATCTTTACCACTGCTTTCAGCCAGTATGCCGTAGACGGATACCGTGTTAATGCGCTCGATTATTTATTAAAGCCTATCAGTTATGCAGACTTTCTGGAAGCAGCCAACAAGGCTTTGCAATGGTTCGGACTGACACGTACACCAAATGCCGGTTCATCTGAAGAAGTCACTACACCATCTGCACAAGAAAATGAAATAGACAGTATCTACGTCAAAAGCGACTACAAGCTGATACAGATAAAAATAGATAATATTCTCTATATCGAAGGTTTAAAAGATTACCTCAAGATATATGCAGAAGACCAACCAAAGCCCGTCTTGAGCCTGATGAGCCTGAAATCCATGGAGGAACTGCTTCCTGCCAATCATTTCATGCGGGTACACCGTTCTTTCATCGTGCACAAGGATAAAATAAAGGTAATAGACCGCAACCGGATTGTTTTCGGTAAAGTATATATCCCTATCAGTGACAGTTACAAGAAAGAATTTCAGGAATATTTGAATAAGAGAAGCCTCTGACCGACTTGTATCCAACAGTATAAGGCTGTTTTTCATTTTTTCTGTAAAAGTTATCGTTTCTGAAAATAAATCGTAACTTTGTATGCGATAATCAGATAAACTATTTCTATTTTACAGAAATTACTACTATATGAAAAACAAAAAGATTCTCGCATTACTAACTATTCTGGTATGCTTTTCCTGCTCAATAAGATTACACGCTGTTGATAATTCGTTTTTGGTCAAGAATATGAAAGTCGAATATGCCGAAACCCCATTGGGCATCGATGTAGAGCAACCCCGTTTCAGTTGGCAAATGGAATCCTCCAACCATGAAAGAGGAAATTCACAGTCGGCCTTTCAGATTACTGTTTCCGATGAAAAAGGCCAATTGGTATGGGATAGCGGAAAGACAAAGAGTGACCTTTCATTAAACATCGAATATAGCGGTGCTCCTCTGCAACCCACTACCCGTTATTCATGGACAGTAAATATCTGGAACCAAAATGAAGAGCAATTTTCAGGTACGTCTTGGTTTGAAACCGGATTGATGAGTCGTGACCATGCCTATCAAGGTTGGAGTAATGCAAAATGGATTGGCGGAGGAGACGAAGATCTGCTATTATATTCCCCTTATTTTCCTGTTTTCAAATTAAGTTTCTCGCTACGGTTGGACGAGGCATCCCAAAGTACCCGTGCAGGTTTCATCTACGGAGCCAATGACGAACGCTTGATGCACAAGTATAAAAATCTGTATCATCTGGAAAACAAAAAAGACGAATCCTATATTAAAGTAGAACTGGATATTGCTCCACTGGCTTCGGGCAAAGAAGCGATGCTGAATGTCTACCGGGTAGGATACCATCCGGAAGATAAAAAAGACATTCCTTATAAAAGTTTCGCCGTCTCTCCCACTTTGATTAATAAGGATAACCGATATTCCTCTCATCAGATAAGCCTTCGTTCTGTTTATGGAATAACACGAATCTACATAGATAATGCTGAAAAAGAAACCGCTTGGCTCAATATGAATCCTTTGGGAGAAGGTGGTGATTTCATTACTTTTCCGGTTTTGGCAGATGTTGGCTTTAGCCTTCCTGCCGGGCAAACGGCTTCTTTCTCCAAAGTGGAAATAGCCAATCATAGAAGCCCTTCTAATGTGATAGCTATCATCAAAGATAGGGATTACCGGGTAAACGGCGGTACTACGGGATTTACTGAAATTTTTGCTTTGCCGGAGAAGTCCGCACCGATGCTTAGAACGGTTTTCACATCTTCCGACACAAAGCTAACGAAAGCACGTCTATACGTCACCGCACGGGGAATCTATGAAGTTTACCTGAACGGTAAACGAATAGGAAACGATTACTTCAACCCCGGATTAACTCAGTATAATAAGACACATTTATACCAGACGTTTGATGTTACAGATTATATCCATTCCGGCAACAATGCGCTCGGGGCTTTACTGTCGGAAGGTTGGTGGAGCGGCAGTTCTACCTACTCCGGAGATAACTGGAACTTTTTCGGAGACCGCCAATCTCTGTTGGCGAAACTGGTTATCACTTATGCGGATGGAAAGGAAAAGGTTATTGTTACCGATCCGGCTACTTGGACCTACTTTAATAAAGGACCTATCGTCTACGGCAGCTTCTTTCAGGGAGAAGTGTATGATGCTTCAAAAGAAGCCGAAACAGAAGGTTGGAGCACAGCTTCCTATCATGCGGCAAATTGGAAAAAAGCTTATGAAGTTCCTTTGGAAGGAAATATAAGTACGTCAGGAGATGCGAATATGCCACACGTAAATGATTATTCTAATTTTACACTTACAGGACAATTCGGTTCAACCGTGAAAGCCGTCAACGAACTAACAGCTGTTTCTGTGGAAGAAGTTCGTCCCGGAGTATTTGTCTATGATATGGGGCAAAACATGGCAGGAGTACCGAAGATTATCTTGTCGGGCATGAAACCGGGAACAAAGATAAACTTGCGTTTCGCTGAAGTAAAATACCCTGATCTACCGGAATATGCAGGAAATACAGGTATGATCATGCTTGAGAATATCCGTGGTGCCATGGCCCAAGATATTTACATCACCAAAGGCGGTCAGGAAACGATTCTTCCCCGTTTCACTTATCATGGCTACCGTTTCGTGGAGATAACGGGCATTGACAAGCCACTGCCGGTAGAAGCGGTGAAAGGAGTCGTACTTAGTTCTATTCATGGATGGTCTTCCCATTATGAAACTTCCAACTCCAAAGTAAATAAATTATGGGAGAACATCACATGGTCTTCTTGCGCCAATTTCATGTCTATCCCTACGGATTGTCCTCAACGTAACGAACGTTTGGGATGGGCAGGAGATATTTCCGTCTTTTCACGTACGGCAACATATTTGTCTGACGTTCCACAATTTCTAAGAAGATACCTGCGGTCAATGCGCGATATACAGCGTGCAGACGGACGCTTTCCCGACATTGCTCCATTAGGAGGAGGATTCGGTGGCGTACTATGGGGAAGTGCCGGAATTACAGTGCCGTGGGAATGTTACCAACAGTATGGAGACAAAGCTATGTTGGAAGAACACTATGACGCCATGAAGCGATATATTTCCTATATCCTAAAAGAAACCATCGACCCGGCCACTAATTTATTGGTACAATATAGAGTATGGGGAGACTTGGGCGACTGGCTCGGACTGGAAGATGAGAAAAATGATAAATCGCTGTTATGGGAAGCATATTTCATCCATGATTTGGAACTGATGAATAAAATGGCAATGGCTCTCGGTAAAACAAAGGATGCTGAGTGGTTCAAGAAGTTGCATGACGAAAGAAAAGCTTTCTTCAACAATACTTATATACAACCGGAAACAGGGAAAACCATTTGCTCTGCTTTTATGCCGGAAAAGGAAGGTAAGTTGATAGATATACAGACCTCTTATGTTCTTCCGTTAGTATTCAATATTATCAATGAGACGAATAAAGGTAAAGCAATAGCCAATCTGGTGGAAACAATCACTAGAGAGAATACAACGGATCAAGGTAGACTGTGTCCGCCCTACTCATTGATGACCGGCTTTATAGGAACCGCATGGGTAAGTAAGGTCCTGTCTGACAACGGTCATCCCGAACTGGCTTATAAGTTACTGCAACAGACCAGCTATCCGTCATGGCTGTATTCTGTGGAACAGGGAGCCACAACTATTTGGGAACGATTGAACTCTTACACACATACCGACGGATTCGGAGGAAACAACCACATGAATTCCTTCAATCACTATTCTTTCGGAGCCGTAGGGGCTTGGATGTACAACCATTCTTTAGGAATACAACGGGATGAGAACAGTCCAGCTTTCAAACATTTCATACTGAAGCCGGAAGTTGACCCTACTGGAGAAATGACGTATGCAAAAGGTTACTATGACTCCATGTACGGACGCATAGAAAGTAGTTGGAGCGTAAAAGACGGAATTTTCCGTTATACCTTCACCATACCTTGCAATACCACCGCTCTACTTTATCTGCCGGCTGCATCAGCAAAAGATGTCCGGGAGAATGGAAAGGAGATAAAGAAAAGCGTGGGAATAACATTTGCCGGTGAAAAAGACGGCAATATACTATTAAACCTTCAATCCGGTAATTACTCTTTTGAAGTAAAAAGATAAACCATAGTCCCGCACTTATAGCAACATTACTCTTGCACTGAGCAAATCAATAATTTTCGACCGTAACACATTGGGATTAATCGGTTTTGCAGCGTATCCGTCAAATCCATGACTAAGGATACGTTGTTCATCCGATGCATAAGCATAAGCTGTGACCGCAAGAATAGGGACTTCCGCCGATATTTTGCGTATTTCAGCAGTAGCTTCGTATCCGTCCATTACAGGCATATTCACATCCATCAATACAATATTCGGCTTGTGCGTCTTGAACAATTCCACGGCTTCTTCCCCATTCCATGCATGGAGAATATGATAATCCTTCTTGAGAATTGTTTCGAACAATTTGAAATTACTTATATTGTCTTCGGCAATAAGGATTGAAATCTGGTCTTTCGCCAAAGTTTGAAGTGTGTATTCCTGAACACTTTTTTTATTCAGTTCGGCTGGGATATTCCGTATTGTAAACCAGAATGTAGCACCTTTACCCGGTTCGGATTCCACTCCGATATCTCCACCCATTCGGTTTACAATGGTTTTACAAATAGGCAAACCTAATCCGGTGCCCTGTGCAAAACTGTTTAACTTAACGAAACGCGTGAAAACATCGGCTTGTTTCTCCGGTGCAATACCACATCCGGTATCGGTAACCCGGAAACGAAGCAAACCGTCTTTTTGCAATGAATATCCAATCGTAATGCCACCCTCTTCGGTAAATTTGATAGAATTAGTAATCAAATTAATAAGTAATTGGTTCAAACGGTTGCGGTCTGCCAAGATATTACACTCAAGAAGCCTTTCTTCAAATGTAATCGCCAAATTCTTTGATTCAGCCCGTGATTGCAACGAAAGAATTGTTTCCTCAATCAAAGTATTTACATCTACAGGAGCATCGACAAATTCCAGCGTACCGGCTTCAATCTTTGATAAATCAAGAATATCACCAATAAGCTGAAGCAGCAGTTCGTTATTATTCTCAATAATCTTAACAAACTCCTCACGTTCCTCGGTTTCATCTGTCGAACTAAGCAGATTGGCAAAACCTACAATAGCATTCAGAGGCGTACGTATTTCATGGCTCATATTGGCCAAGAATGCTGATTTTAGTCGATTTGATTCCTCGGCTTTATCGCGTGCATTAATAAGATCCTGTTCCATCTTCTTACGTTGTGTAATAACCAGTGAAGAGCCAACCAAGGTAAGCGGTTTACCATCTTCATCCCGTTTCTCTACAACTGCCTGTGCTTCCACCCAATCTATTTTGTATCCGGTTTCATCGTGTGATATGACGCGATACTCTTCGCGCACTTTATCCGAACGTCCCTCTATCAGATCGTTATAAGCTCCAAGAACCCGTTCCTTATCTTCCTTATATATCTTGGAAAAATATTGCATATCCGGAACTGACAATTTGTCTTCATCAACATTACGCCCTGTTTCACTCAGTTCTACCGGACGATTTACATCGCAAAGAATCTTATGTTCGCGTAAATTCCAATTCCACGGTACAATATTGGCTACATCAAGCGCCATCGCCAGTTTATGATTCGTGTCATCTATTTTCTGCTGAGCATGGTGCAATTCTGTAGCATCTACGTAATAGGCATCTACATAACCATCTTTCATGGCAGGAGTTACTACAATATTCTGATAGGAATTCGATTCGGAAAAATACTGTGTATAGGTAATGGCTTTCTTTTCTGTATCCGCCAACTCAGCCAGACGCAAGGATACATTTAAATCCGCACCGAAAAGTTCACTTGCCTGATAACAGTCCGATTCGACACCTTGAGCGAAATTCATTATAAAACGCCCGTTCGTTTGGCATATTTCCATATCGATAATCTCTCCCGAAGAACTACGCAATAGTTTTGCCTTCATATAGCCAACCGGCATATTATCAAAAAGATTAGCCAATTCACGACTGATTTCAAACTGTCGCTGCTGCGCTTCATTCAGAGTTTTCAACGTACGGATACGATGAAACAGGAAAGCGAATATCAGCAATGCTACAATCAAAACTCCGCCGAAAATAATTGGAGCTTTATGCCGTTGGTAAAAAGTAGGCCGGTCTAAAAAGACGCTATTGGACGGACATTGATTTATTGAAAAACCTTTCAATAGCAACGAAGGATAATTAAAAGTAGGAATCGCTTCCGTAGGAATAAAGAATGGAATTTCCCGGGCAGGAGTATTTGCTAATACAGATAAGATAGTTTGTTGCAAATGCGTTTCAAAAACCTTACTATCGAAAAAACAACCACCGATCATACTGCTATTCTTCATAACAGCACTTTTCAATGCAAAGACCGGAACGGAAAGATTGGCAATTACACGGTATGAATTGGCATTGAGTATGGTACTTCCTGCAATATCGGATAACCAAGTCCATGAAGAAAAAAGCACTCCGGTAGAATCAACATCAATTGTTTCCAGTTGTGACATCAGTTCTTCTAAAGATATATCCATCGCTGAAAGAAAACGATATTTAAGATGGGGATATTTCTGTGCCATCAAACGCTCCATATCATAATTAAGTTGCTGATTCATATAACGGCCGTCACCAATAAGTAACACTTCTTCCATAGCGGGAATCATCCGTTGTAACAAGTCTACATTGTCCAGAGGAAACATTTTTGTTTGCAAAACGGTCAGATTATACTTATCCGCAAGCGTAGAAAGCGGCACACGCTCTTCAAGACGAATCGGATATCTTTTAATATAAGCCATATCAGAACCGAAATAATCCTCCTCCGCACACAAAACCAAAGGTACATCTCCCCAACGGTTCCGGAGTTCATCCTTTAATAATAAAGACGGATTACCCAATAATAATATAGCTTTCGGAGCTTTAGCGGAATATTTATCCAAAACAGCATGCTTTAACATATCGAATTGTACCGTATCGTTTATGATTAGCATATTTAGATGTTCAACAAAGGTAGCAACACCACGTTCGTTGGAAAGTAATTTTTGAACCGGTTCAATGATTGCATTGCTCCACGGTGCATCCGAAGTATAGGTATTGATGATTAACAAATAGTCCTTTTTAATATTTAAAGTCTGATTATCATGAGCCTGTGCCATCAGTGTAAATACAACACTGGCAATCAGAAGCAAGCTCCACTGTCGCAGGGTGGAAGTCCTGTAATAGATGTTCAATTTCATGTTTGTATCAATAATTGGTGCAAACTTAGGAATTTAATTGCAAATCATAACTGTTATTCAGCTAAAATTAATCTTTTAAATTCCCAATAGATAGTTTAAAGCTCAACTATTTATAATTTTCAAAATAATTCGGAAAGAATCGGGGGAATTGCTCATCATATTCGACTCTTAACCTCATTTTATTTTCTATCTTTGCTACCGGATAAATTTCAGACAAAACTGTTTCGATATGAAAAACATTCTTCTCTCCGTCCTTTTCTTTACCGGTACTATTTCCATCTACGCACAGATAGCGGACAGTTACCGGGAGCTACCCAACCCGGTACAGACAGACCTTACGCAATGGGATAAAGTGAATACACCGAAAGTCAGCTGGGGAAGCACGGATGTACGCTATAAGAAAGAAGTGCCCCCAAGCGTCGATATAATGAAAAACCTCACGCTGTCCGCTTGGAAAGGAGAACGGGTATGTGCACAGTTCGTCATTTGGAGTAGTGAGGAAATCAAGGAACTGAATTTCTCTGCTGGGGAGTTACGTAACGGAGAAGAAAGCATCGGAAAAGAGCATCTGACCACTGCTTTTGTTCGCTATGTCATGACGGACGAGCTGAATAAGGACGGAAACGGGGGATGCGGACAACGCCCCGACCCTACTAAATTCGATTCCACCTTGGTGGCAGACCCGATAGACCATATCACCCCGTCGCTACTCATTCCCTCCCACTCCACTCAAGGAGGATGGGTCAGTATCCATATCCCCAGTCAGGTGAAAGCCGGAGCTTACCGGGGAACCATTCTGGTAAAAGACGGGGAAAAGGTTATATCCACACTTGGAATAACGGTGAATGTCGGTCAACGAACCCTTCCACCTCCTTCCGAATGGGCTTTTCATCTGGACTTATGGCAGAATCCTTATGCCGTTGCCCGGTATTATCAGGTCACCCCGTGGAGCAAAGAACACTTTGACTATATGCGTCCTCACATGAAGCTCTATGCAGATGCGGGAGGGAAGTCCATTACCGCTTCCATCATGCACAAGCCGTGGAACGGACAGACGTATGACTATTTTGAAAGCATGGTAACGTGGATAAAGAAAGCCGACGGCACATGGATGTTCGATTACACGGTATTCGACAAATGGGTAGAATTTATGATGGAAATGGGCATCAGAAAACAGATCAACTGCTATTCTATGGTACCTTGGAAACTCTCCTTCCGGTATTTCGACCAAGCTACCAACTCATTGCAGTCTGTCAGTACACAGCCCGGAGAGGCCGTATATGAAGATATGTGGCTTGCCATGCTCCGATCATTCGCCGCCCACCTCAAACAAAAAGGATGGTTCGGCATTACCTATATATCCATGGACGAGCGTCCTATGGAAACGATGCTGAAAACGTTGGAAATCATCCGTAAGGCGGACAAGGATTTCAAGGTTTCCCTTGCCGGAGCCTACCATAAAGAGTTGGTCTATGAGCTGGACGACTATTGCGTAGCTCTCCGCATGAAATATCCCGAAGACGTGAAACGGCAACGAAAACAGGCAGGCAAAGTCACTACTTTCTATACCAGTTGCGAAGAAGCACGCCCTAATACATTTTCTTTCTCCCCTCCTGCCGAAACCGAATGGTTTGCATGGTATAGTGCAAAAGAGGGATTGGACGGCTATCTCCGTTGGGCACTAAACAGTTGGGTAAAACATCCGCTGCAAGACAGCCGATTCCACACATGGGCGGCCGGAGATACCTACCTGATTTATCCCGGAGGAAGAAGTTCCCTGCGTTTCGAGCATCTGATCGACGGAATACAAGCATACGAAAAGATACGGTTGCTCAAAAAGGAATATGCCGAAAAGGGAGACAAACGCAAGTTGGACAAAATAGACAAAGCATTACAGCTATTTGACGAAACCACCCTGAAAGAAGTTCCGGCTGCCAAAGCTATCGGAAAGGCAAAACGAATGCTGAATAATTTTGAATGAGAGTGTCAAAAGCCAACCTTTTCTTTCGTCACATTCCAAACAAACAGCGTGTTTCCGATGACATACCTCCGCCACATACGTCTGGGCTCCATCAATAAGCGGTAGAGCCACTCCAAACTATGCTTCTGCCACCATAGAGGGGCACGCTTCACCGTACCGGCATAGAAATCGAACACCGCACCTATCGTGCCGATATGCCCCTTTACATCCAGCTCCGGCAGGTGACTGTAAGCCCATTTTTCCTGTTTGGGAGCCGTCATACCTATCCATAGTAAATCCGGTTGCGCCTCGTTTACGGCACGTATCATGGCTTGATTCTCCTCCGCTGTAAATTCCGGTTTATAAGGAGGCGAATAGGTTATTATTTTAATATTCGGATAATCCTTCTCCGCACGTCGGCGTATCAGTTCAAGTACCTTATCGCTACTTCCCAGAAAGAAGCACGTACCTCCCTTGGCATTCAGTTTATCCATTTCGAAAGCAAACAAATCCGCTCCCGCAATGCGTTCCATCCGTTCGCCTCGCAACCATTTCAGCGCCATCACGATACTTGCCCCGTCAGGAATCAGGACATCCCCTTTCTTCAATGCCTCCGCAAAGGCAGCATCCTTACGCGCGGTATTATAAGAATGTGCGTTAATCGTATTTATAAGTAATTTTGTATCCGGAAGAGACGATAAATCTTCTCTGAATTTCAGAAGTTTTATCTCCTTTAATCTTATCATAATCTTATTATCTAATCCTTAACAAAGATACGGCTTATTCCCGACATATACCGTCATACATCGGGAATATTTTGAATTGTGCGGCATTTGTGACACTTGTGACACCTACTTTTAAACCCTATATATACATAGTAATAATATAGTGATACATGTATATATACCTATTATATATATACTATATAGGGTTAAGAAACAGGTGTCACAAGTGTCACAAATGCCGCACTTTAATATTTTGTGTGACAGCGTGACGCTGTGACAGTGGTTTTATTAGTATTATATGTACTATAATATAAGAAATACATATATTAACTTATACATTATACAATAGTATATATAATAGTCCGAAAGTACGTGTCACGCCGTCACACTGTCACGCTTTTCAGTAAGCACCCAATTGGGGTTCTTCGTCAATTTTGGATATTTACTTTTTTTGTTTGGTGATAATTATTTGTTAATGCAAAATAAAATATATTCCTTTGCAATAATTGGAGTATTGAGGATTATTGGATATAATAATTGTAATTAAAGATAAAAAAGGATGTGTTTAGTTTGAACTTAACGAAATATGAGTAAATTTGCGCTTGAAGAGATAGATAGCATACGTGGGAAGCAGATTTTTAGCAAATTAATAATGGATGGGATATGCCTGTTTGATGAATTTGCATCTAAGTTGGAAGAACAATATAAAAGTGAATTGGATGCTATCGGCTATTATATGGAAGCAGTTGCAAATTTACAATCGTTGCCTGATACGAAATTTAGAGAATTAAAAGGTGGAAAAGGTGACGTGAAAGAGTATGAATTCAAATCAAGACATTTGAGAGTTTATGTCATGCAACAAAAAGGAGGAAAAATTATTGTTATAGGCGGTTATAAGAATAACCAAAGCAAAGATATCCTATCATTTAGATCTATAAAAAAACAATTTTTGGATTCTTTTAAAGATATAAAATCATGAAAACAAGAGCAGAACTGTTAAAGAGTAAAGGGTATTGGTTGGCAAAAATTCAGACTGAATTGTTTCGGGAAATTGATGGATTCAAAAGAAAAAATGGAATGAATAATACTCAACTAGCGGAATATTTGGGATGTAGCAAAGGATATATATCTCAACTGCTAAATGGAGACTTTGATCATAAATTGAGCAAATTGATTGAACTTTCCTTAGCTATAGGAAAAGTACCTTGTATTGAATATATGGATATGGAATCTTATATGGTAAGAGATGACATTATGTATAAAGCTACTTTTAAAACAAGTGTTTACGCCATTCCACAGAAAAACGGATATAGTTCTTATATGGATAAAGACATTCAAGAGGATAAAATCTTATTAAGCGCATAAAGATGGTAATACCTTATAAAATTTCGCATATTGAAACGAAGCAATTTGCTGTATTTCCAGATGTTCTTGTCTATGGTGAAACAATTGGAACATCTGTTGATTTTTCATTTACTGTTAATACGGATAGAACTGGAATTAGGGCTGTGGGAACGTTCAAATATGAACAGAAACAGAACTTACTTTTGATATTGGAATTAGCATGTTACTTTGATATATCTCCCGAAGGTTGGGATAAGGTAAAAGAAGATAATAAATGGGTTATTCCCGTTGATTTTCTTCGGTATATGGCTACTATTGTAGTCGGTGCTGCTCGGGGAATAATTCATATAAAGACCGAAGGAACAGTACTTAATACTGTTGTACTTCCGCCGATTAATCTGCAAGAGGGAATCAATGATGATTATGTAATAGAGAAAAAAAAGGAGTGAGGTCTTAACGCCAAAAATCACCTTGATGTTTTTTAAAAACAACCTGATGTTTGTTCGCAATCATCCTTATGTTTTTTAAAAACATCGAGGTGATTTTTTTGTGTTTATAATAGATATGGATAGGAGAAAATGAGGGTTGATTTATGGAAGGAATGGGAAGTGGAGGAGTTGGAGAGGGTGATTTTATCCTACTATTTATCTTTTTTAGAAATACAATCATTCAAGATTGTCACCAGCCTTTCCTCAAACGATTCTAATGTAAACTCTTTTAAAAAACGCTCTTTTCCGGCTTTCCCCATTGCTGTACAGAGGTCGGGATGCTCTATCAGATAGATCAATTTATCGGTCAGAGCTTTTTCATCCTTTTTATCAATCAGAAATCCGGTCACATCATCAATAATAATATCAGGTATTCCACCTTCACGTGTACTTATACAAGCAAGACCTTGTTGCATAGCTTCAAGAATCACCAACGGAAAGCATTCGTTATGATAATAAGTAGGAAATACAAAAACATCGGCTCTCTCAAAGAAAGAATCTTTTTCACTCCCATACTTAGCACCATGAGCAAACACCATATCCTCCAAACCTTTCTGAACAAGGTAAGTATGAAATATGTCTTCCGTTATATCGCTCCATTTACCTACAAAATGACATTCAAAATGATAAGAATGCTGTTTAAGTAGCTGACAAGCATCCACTAAAGTCCATACACCCTTTTCTTCCATCATATTCGATAGAAAAAGGATATTAAAAGAATGATTCATGTTTTGTTTATTGTTCGGGAATACCGTTCGGGCAGATCATGATATTATCTCGTGAAACGTATTTCTTGATGTCGTTATAAAGAGACTCAGCAAGTAAAATAACTTTTAGATTCCGAAAGAATAATCTATATAGCAAGTTATCAATTACTTTATCTTGTCGAGCGGTCACCCCTTTATTGTGGTAGTGAACAACTACTTTGAATTTCATTAATTTTAGCATCTGCACAATGATAAAGTCCTTGTAAAAAGCTCCACCTCGTGCATTAGGAGTAACATATACCAATTGCGGTTTCAGTCTTTTCACTTCCTTACGGATTGTATTCAACAGATTTACGAATTGTCTTATTTTCCGCAGTCCTATCTTACCTATATCCGTCAGGTCTCTGGCTGTCGTAAGGTTGATATAGTGGCAGTCAAATGCTTCGTTTATCACATTGCTATCGTGAATGTATTTCCCCATCATCGCTGCACCGTGAACAGGGGGAGGCATGTGGAGAATGAAAAGAATGGAAGAGTTCATATATAATAGAATAGTATTTACTATTATTAAATGAGCAATCAATCAAGCCATTTAATGTATGATTTCTTTTTTCTGAAATAGAAATTCAATAAAAAACGAGGAGCTATATTTTTTATTGGCTGTATCAGTCCGACAGTACAGTGCAAAACAATCTTTCTTATCCAATAATGTTTTCGTTTATCAATACCTAATATCTCATCTCGTTCGAAAGCTATTATTAACGGATTATTTTCACTCAATCCTTCTTTAGCGTCATATATAGATACAATAAAGGGTTCATAATGAAATTTACATCCTGTCATGCGCATCCAGTAAAAGAAGTCGTAGTCAGCTAGTATTTTATATTTAAGATTGAAAGGATGATATTCTAAAAGGCTTTTCTTTACAATCACAGATTGATGTATAAAAGGCATTATTGGATTTCTATTTATTTCTTCATTATCATGAAGAATTCCTTTCCCTTCATAAAATTCCATTAAAGTATTCCCATAATAAGCATCAGCACTAGTTTTCTCTATTATTTTTTCAAAATTGCTGATAACATTCTCGTTATAAAATTTATCTCCCCCATTCATGAATAGAATAAAGTCACCGTGAGCGTTGTTTATTCCTTTGTTCATGGCATCATATACTCCTTTATCTTTCTCTGAAATGATAATAACTCGATTGGCAGGAAATTTATATTTTTCAATTAGAGATTTAACCGTATTGATTGTCGAATCTGTTGAATCACCATCAATAAGTAAAAATTCAAATGTTTCATCTTTTTGTTGAAATATGGAGCTGACAGTCTCACCTATTATGTTTTCTGCATTTTTGCAGATTGTTATTACACTAATCATAGTCTAGTATTTATAAAATCAACAGATTATGAAAATAATTTTATATTATGATTATCTATAAAATTTTGTTTTTAATAATTCTTTTGCAGCATTCTCTGGAGAAAGAATTCTTTTAACATATTTAAAATTGAAAACTTCTGATTTTCTATTTTCAATAAGTTTTTCAATAGTCTTAATCATCTCATTAGTATCCTTAATGAGAAAACCAAAGTTCCCACAAAGACTAAACAAATAATCTATATAATCATTGTGTAAAGAAATAATAGGACGTTCACAATCGATAGTATCAAAAATAGAACCACTCGCTGTATACTTATATCCATCTTTTGGTAACAAATAAACTGTATAATCCAATTGTCTGATTTGATTATACATTTCTTCTCGTGATACATAATTATTATTCATCCCTTCAGGAATTACTATTCCTGCTTCATTAATACATTCATGAGAATTCGGTAAATATCCTATAACCCTAAATTCTACATGTTGATTACCTTTAAAATGATGAGCCAACTTAAAGAAATCTATTGAGCCTTTTGACTCTCTTAAAATTCCTACCATACCGATAATCAATTTATTACTTTCTTTTTGATCTACCAATGGAAATGAATTAAAAATAGCAGTATGATCAAAACTTATCAATTTTTCTTTTACTTGTTGACTGACTACTTTTTCAACATTTTTTTTTATACTTTCTCCCAATACTGCAAAATATAGGTTTTTGGCAATGTTTATGTTAGTACGGGTGAATAAAGTCATACTCTTTCTAAATATCCATTTTGTTCGCCTTTTTAATTCTAGGTCTTGCATTTCACCATGACAAACTAAAAGAGTTTTTTTCCCTGATAATTTAACAGACCAATTTATAGGATATAATGACATAGCTGTATTATAGTTAATAATAATATCAATGTCTTTATGAGAAGTCAGAATGTAGTATACGTTTGTAATTGTTGCTATTATTTGCATAAACAGTCTTCCGATACTTTTTCTATTCCAAGTTGGAAGAATTATTTTTTTATAATGAATGTTATCAGGCAAGCCCTTTAGTAAATTCAGAATATTTTGTTGCGAAGATTTTGCTGCTCTATATTCAATTGCATCGTATATCAATGAAAACATTTTTAGTGATGAAGCATTAAACATTTCATGAGCATTCTCAGTTGAATAAGTATCAATATAAATCGCTCTTTTCATACTCTTTCTAATTCTTGTTTTATATATCCCCAATAGGAAAGTGTAGTACTATTTGTATCGTTATATTTTACTTTCCAAGATAACTTGAATAAATAAGTGTTTTGAATTAATTCATTCCATATTAAATGGTTAAATGAATCGTTTATAATTGGTGCTAAACCATGAATATTTATATTGTTAATACATAATTGGTCAATCCTATTTCTAACTTCAGAATATGTAATATACCCTAGATATATAATGTAGTCCATCAGAAAATAGTCGATAAAACGATTTTCATTTTTTATATATTCAAAGAGAAGGGTTCTGGTGAATGCAAATACAATACCTCCTTTTTGACTACCAAGAAAAAAATTACTCCATCGGCATTGTGTAATAAATAAGGTATCGGCTTCAAATCGACACGAATAAAAGGAAGATTTAAATAATTCTTCTGGAAGATTACTTATGGCCAATAGTGTGGAATCCATCCATACGCCACCATGTTCATAGAGTAAGCATGTGCGAAGAATATCTGCAAAATGAGCATTTCCAATTTCTCCCTTATGATATTTATCAATCACATAATCAGGAAGAGTGATGTACTCTTGATAATTATTTAAAGAGATAATAATAACAGGATGCCCATTCGCATGACATTTTAAAGCTTTTAGGCAAGTCCGAACCGTTAACGGCATATTGTCTTCTCCCTGTAACCAGCAAAACCATATTGCCCCGTTAAAGTCTGATGGAGATTCTTGCTCAAAGTGAAAATTATAAATCATTTCTCTGTAATTGCTCGTAAGATAACGAAGTACCTTAGCATGTTTCCTTTGCATTAACCATCTTGATATGTCTTTGGGGAAGTACCCCAAGAATGGCCAGATGAAACTGCTTATTGCAATGGTAAAGCCAAATTCTCTGTTATCTTTCCAACCATTGACGAAACGAAGAATGAGTTTTTCAACTTTATTCATTGATAGAATCCGATTTTAATGGAGAACATATAAATATCAACATTTTCAGTTTTTCCAGATTGGAATAATAGGAACTTAAAAATATAGGTGCGTTGAATATAAATATCAATCTAAAGATAAAATACTTGATATAAGAATATCTCTTTCTCATAAAAAGAAAGTAACTTGTAAAGAACATACGTCTATTCTTATAAGAATATTTTTTCCCTGTTTCTTTGGTCGAAATACATTCTAGGTGTACAATCTGAGGCCCTGGAACAATTTTTGCCTTATAGCCTACTTTATGATAACGGTATTGCATTTCTGATTCCTCATAGTACATGAAGAAATCCGGATCGAACATTCCTAATCGTTCAATGATTGAACGGCGTATACATATATCGGCTCCCATCACATAACCGACTTCTATACTTCTGGTTGTATCAAACTCTTTAGATGACTTTTTAGACTTTAGACCCAAACATCGGAGATAAAGATGAACCGTTGATTTTATAGCTTGATTTAAAGTGGGTATATCACCGTAGGAATTATTTAAATTACCATCCGGTGACAATAGCCAACTACCTATACATGCCACATCATCCGGCTGTTTATCGAAATTATCAACGAATAATTTTACAGCATTATTTTTAAGAATTGTATCTGAATTTAATAATAGAATATATTTTCCTGAAGAATAGTTGTATCCTAAATTATTGGCTTTTCCAAAGCCTAGATTCACCGTATTCTTCACATACTTGATATTGGGATATGCAGACAATATTTTTTCACTTTCATCAGTGGAAGCGTTATCTACGATGATGACTTCAAACTCGACATCATGTGTTTGTTCGAAGATACTATCCAAACATTGTTTGGTTATTTGTGCCGTATTGTAATTAACAATAATGACTGATATATCCATAAGCTAATTTTTACTATCGGTTAGTCGCTGATAGTCGTACACATTCACTTTTTCTCTAAGTGCCGTATAATACATTATTAAATAAAAGTACATGGCAAAAAGGACGCCACCACCGGTAGTCAACTGTAGAAAGCCATGAATAGTAGGAATTAAGATAATCCAGCAAGCATAATATTTCAGATAGGCAGGCACTTTGTTATTCCATATAGCTTTGACAGAATAATAAAGCAGAAAACTCACAGGAACAATACCATAATAAAAATATGTTCCCAACCAACCGATATCGCTGATATAAGTTCCCCGTGAGAACTGCGCCTGAAGCATCATTTCTAAGTAATACCCGCTTTTTGACCAGACTCCATTACCTAAAAGTACGGATATGAAGTCGTTTTTCATTTCAACCAGGTAGAGAGATAAGGCTTGCCATCTGTTGTAATTTTCGTCTTCCAATTGAAGTTGTGTTTCATTAACTAATGAACTGTAAATGGTATTCAGGAAAGGTAAAATACCGACTAATGCTATAACAGCCAATGTAATGAATAACATTTTCTTTTGGGTTTTCATCATTACCATGCCTATACAATAGAAAGGTAGTGTGCCGATAATTGTACTACGATTTTGTACAAGTATGATGTAAAGCATAAAGGCAGAGGCTTCTATTATGTCTTTCATAGTCGGACGATGAAACAGTTTCCCTGTTTTATAGTAAAGATAGATGATAGCAGAATTAAATCCCGGAGCAGCAAAACCAATATCTGTCGATGCGTTTGCTTTACGGCTTTCCAGCATTTCTTTTATCGCTTCAGGTGTTAAGAAAAACTGAGGAAAAACCAGACTGACAATGTAACCGGCTAAACTCACGTATGCGCATATTTTTATAGAGTAAAGAAAATCTTTATCCGAAGGTATTATTCTAAGAAATACCGGAAGAAACAAAATGGCATAGTTGAAACGCTGAGAGAAAAAAGTGTCTACTAGCGATTGACCATAATGATAGTATGGAACAAGCATTGAAAGCAACATAATGCAGACTATGACCCAAGCTACACTTTGATGTTTGCGATTATTCAAACTGTTGGTTGGAGATGCAGGAAAATAAAACCACCCTACAATTCCCCATAACATTGTCAATACAAAACTGACATTCCTTGTAAGAAATGATGCAGTAAAGATATTGGAAAGTAAACCAAACGCGAGAATAAAAAGGATTAGAATGTATGCTTTTTTAGACATGATTGATCAACTGAAGATAAATATAATCTTTTCTCTATTAATAAAACATTGTTCTAGTTTTACCATCAAATTCATACATTAGATTATGATTACGTTCTGCTATTTTTTTAGCGGGTATTCCACCTACTACAGTAAATGGTTCTACATCTTTTGTGACAACTGCTCCGGCAGCAATGACAGCCCCTTCTCCTATATGTACATTATGAAGGATTGTAACGCGTGGTCCTATCCATGCACGATCACCAATGATTATAGGACCGACTTTGGATTTGGTTGCTCTAAAATATGGATCATTATAGTCATGTTGGTCTGTCCATAAATGCACTTCAGAACCAATATTCACATTTTTACCAATTACAATACCTCCTCTCCTCGCATCTAATATAGCATTATCACCGATTATTGTTCCTTTATCTATTATTAAATTCCATGAACCTCTTAATTCGGCCCCGAAGTATACTACTGCTCCCTTTCCTATTTTCACCTTATATAAATTTGTATATAGAAAATTTCTTATGTAATGTGATGGTATTTTCCCTACTTGAAAAATAGAATATCGATAATATGACAAAAATAGATTACCTAGAAATCGTCTTAAGTGTTGTAATAATAATGACTGATTTGAAGTCTCAATGGACTGAGATATATCAATAGACAAATTGTCTTTACACGTTGTTCTTTTAATTACCCACCATTTTAATGGAAAGTAGAAGAGGGTGAATATAACCCATTTTATATAGATTATTATTAATAAAATGATAAATAGTTCTATCATAGATATAAGTGTTTAGAATAATTTTTGCTTATTATACCTACGGATTCCTATTGCATCCAAAAGTAAAGCTGTCCTGTAAACTATTATCTGCTTAATACTATGAGACGGAATCATATCTTTCCATTTTGTTTTATTTTGATATGAGAACCATTCTCTTTTGAATGGAGAATCACATAGGTTTGACCACGGTTTTGTTCCTGTAAAATGAATGAATATAGGGAAGTAAGTTTTTGTTTTAAATAAGTCTTCTTCATATTCTTCTTTGCTTATATAGCGAGTATGATAATTGGATATATAATTCCATCGGCTATCAAGTATCATTTTTTTATCAAATAATATTGCATTTAAAGCATCTTGATCAGGATGTCTTACTTTATTAGAACCGATATAGTTAATACACTTTTTGGTAAGTTCTAATTCTTTCCATTTTGCTACATTAATTAGCAGCACTCCTGAATTGAAATAATTATAGCTGGGATGATAACCTAATCGGTTATATAATGCCGGAAAACGACTCAGGATATCTTCTGTTGCACAAATGGCATTATCACCCATCTTTGTGGAAAATAATTCATTCAGATTACCACGACAAAGTATGTCACAGTCTAAATATAACACCTTAATAATATTTTTGTCTAATAGTTCCGGTAGCATCAAACGAAAGTAGATAACAATCGGCCATTGATCCGAAATAGGGAAACCCTTAAAAATAGTCTCGTCTATATCATAAAATTGGATGTCATTATTATAACGTGTTGCTATTTCCTGCAAGTCTTCCTTATTTTCATCCGTCAGGTGATAGCAAAGGATGTGCATTTTAAGATGTTCATCTCTATTATTTTCAAATAAAGACACCATCAGTACACCGCAAAAGCGAGTGTATTTGGAATCAATATTGCAAGCAATATGCATAGTTTCCGTTTTCATATAACTACTTATATTTTTTATTCTTTATCCACATAAGAACTGTTAGAAGAAAATTGCTGTATCTGAAAGAGCCGACAAGAGACCCTCTGAACCACGATTTTTTGAAATCTTTTCGCCATAGTCGTGATATAACAGCTTGTTGTGAATTTCCGTTTTCAGAAATAGTAAAAAGCTCTATTGCTTTCACATATTCATAGCGAGGATTCATGGCAAAATGGCCTAAATTCCATATACTGATGCTCAAAATTTCATTGTTGCAATTATATGCATGACAAGAGATGAAACCCTTAGCAACTTGTGTAAATAGGGTTGTATTGGTATTCATAACTTCGGTTTTCTTCTCATTATTGCTGGCATCGAAGATCGGAGTTATCTGATGATTGGCTTCTTGGTAAGACACAGTACGATTTTGATCAGTAACTGAAAATACATCTTCTAATAATAAGACTAAATCACCTATATACTTTTGTATGCCGTTCTTCATGAAATCGCATAAAAGTGAAGCTTTAAATTGTCCAGCATCCTTTATAGACTTTCTATCTTCGGATACTAAGAGATAATAAGCAAACAATGAGTTATGTCCTTTTCTCTTGAACAGTCGGTTTAAAGCTTCCTGACTAGATCGGGAACCGGTTATATCAACCATGCCGACATTATTCATGTCTGTTACTTCTTGTCTAAAATACTTCAATAAATGCGATGTCATTGTGTTCCGAACAGATTCAATCTTTTTTATATTAAAATCATTCGATAATATTGTGTGAAGCAATTGTTCTGTAGATAATTTATCCTTATCGACCGGCAACTCCAAATCTTTTATGTCAAGGCCAAATTGATCCAAATAATCTTGAGCGGATAAACCTTTAATACCTTTTAATTTTAAAAATGAAGTGTAGGATATATCTTCAATGCAAGGTAAATAAAGTGTCCGGCGACTGACATAAAAATAGGTTAATTTTATATCTGGAAATAAAACAGAGAATTCTTTTGCTATGAGATAAAACATATAGCTGTCTCGCGCAAAGAAAAGTAATTGTTTGATCTTTTTATTATGAGCATCATTTAGTATATCGTATACTTGAGATACAAATAAAGGAGCTATAATGTCAAGGACTAATTTTCTGTAAATATCTTCATAATCTGATTGATAGATGGAACGTACAATTGAAGCTATTAATTTTCTTGGCTGTTCAATGTAATTGGTTTCACTATAAATCGCTTTACCTGTATAAGGAAGTTGGACGGGGGAACTCAATAAATGTGCTTTGATGCCGTTTCTTTTGGCCATTAAATAATCACTGCGATGATTGTCACCGTAATGATGCCATGTGCTGATATTGTTATTCAAATCACTGAAAATATGTTGGTATAAAGTTCCGTGATGTTTGGTCTTAAGATATTCGGAAGAAACATAGATTTTATCATATTCTTCTTCCATGATATGCCATTTCATCAAGACTTCTTTAAGAACTTTTTCCGGCAAATGCATATCCGAAATAAAAATAATATGATAGCCTTGCTGACGATATTTTTTCAGACATGCTATATTCTTCCATATTGGGATCAAAAGTTGTGCCATCAAACTAAATTCAGTTTCCATAATATCACTATTCGGGACTGCTGTTAACGCACTGAAGTCACATTGTTTATAAATATCCTCAGTCGTTATTTCTTCTGTTGTGGTTTGCATATGTGCTGTTTGTTCGCCCATTTTTCTGATGCGTATAAATTCGCATAAATCCATTAAATTGACATCATTCCCTAATATATTATAGCCAAGTATACGAAACATTTGTTCTTCATTGCCGCAAGAAAGCAGCAATAAAGTATCGAATATGTCGAAAGAAGCAATTTTCATGATAAACTATCATTTATGTGAGATAAATAAGAAAGGGATTTTCTTCTTTCTTCTTCTAGCTGCTGATTGATCAATGAGTAATCGATTGTGTAGTTTTTCATTTCAGGAAATTTTCCTTCTTTAAAGAACTGCTGATGAAAATTGAATTGGTCAATAAAACTACGATGACGTGCATTCATAGATGTTTTGGAATCTTTCCAACGTAGAGTTGTAATAAATGGACGGTTAAAATTGGCGGAAAACGCCATTCCATGAAATGAATTGGTCACTACTATACTTGCATCCATGAAGAGTCGTAACCACTTTTCTACAGAAATAGGACCACTGTATGTCGCGTTTCCTTCTATACTTTTTTCGTCTCCTCCAATGTGAATAATAGGTAGATTTAGATCATTGGCAACTTTCTGGCTTAGCTTATACATATACTCTGTGGGCTGTAAGAAATAAGTAAGTACATAATTACGTCCTATCTTTTCTTTATCAGCAAAAACTTCCCATTCATTTTTATTTAATAATAGAGTAGGATCTAAAACATGTAATGCTTTTTTCCCGGATAATTTGCTTATAAGCTCTGCACTTTCTTTTTCGCGAGAAGAAAGAAAATCTAAATTTTTTAGTAGAAGTTGGAATAGTTATAGGTGGAGGAAATTTTTGGAGAGGTCGTACAAGTGAAAAGATTGACAGACCTAAGGCAGATGGAATCGGTATGCTTGCCACAATTATGAACTGTATGTATGTGTCAGAAATATTCAGAACAGAAGGAATGGACACAGATGTATTT
>OKRU01000377.1_pt1 | contig 44383 bp, 28 predicted proteins | sample 1601131 | NCBI WGS metagenome assembly OKRU01 (sample SAMEA3541558, study PRJEB24748) | human gut metagenome | biome: human gut; feature: human-associated habitat; material: faeces | place: China | collected 2012
TTTCAAGGGTTTTCGGTTTTTTATTTTTGTCAAAAACGAGAAAAACGAAAAAGCCACAGTTTTTCATCGGCTGTTTTTCCGTCTGCTAACGGAATTTATGACTGATGTCGTCCGCCTTTCGGGCGGATTTTTTTATGTTATCCGATGCGTATTTTTATGATTGAAAAATTTAAAACGTGCAAAAGTGCGCATTTACGGTTCAATAATATTGCATATTAGATAACAAAACGGGCACACTATAAGCACAAACGCTGAATTTTATTGCGCGATATTGACTGTATTTGACCGTTTTTGTATAATTAAGGCACAACAGAGATATCGGAGGTGTGAATATGCTTACAACCGACAGAAGAGCGCAGATACTTGAAATTCTGCGTCAGAACGGCTCGGTTACCGTTTCAAAGCTTGCCGAAAAATTCGAAACAAGCGAATCTACGATAAGGCGTGACCTTTTGGCTCTTTCCCAGCTCGGGAAAATAAACAAGGTTCACGGCGGAGCGACTGTTCTCGGGCAGGAATTTCTCCACAACGAGGAGGATTTCAACGAAAAATCGCTGATGAATATAAACGAAAAAGAAGGAATAGCAAAATATGCCGCATCGCAGATAAATGATGATGATTTCGTTTTTATCGACGCAGGCACGACCACCTTTCTTATGACCAAATATATTTCCTCTTCCAAAGCAACCTTTGTAACCAACGGAATCGCCCACGCAAAGGAGCTGACGGCCAAAGGCTGCAAGGTTTTTGTTATCGGCGGTGAATTAAAAAGCACAACCGAGGCAATCATAGGCTTAGTAGCCGCTTCAAATCTTCAGAAATATAACTTTTCGAAAGCGTTCATCGGAACAAACGGAGTCAGCGAAAAGCAGGGCTTTACAACCCCGGACACCGAGGAGGCAATGCTGAAAGCCGTTGCCATGGAGCGCAGCTTTGTAACCTATGTGCTTTGCGACCACACAAAGTTCGGAAAAGTTTCGGCGGTATCATTTTCACCGGTTGCTGCGGCGTGTATAGTCTGCGACAAATGCGATGACGAACAGCTTAAATCAAAAACGGTAGTGAAGGAGGTAACTGCTTAATGGTTTACACCGTTACTCTGAATCCGGCTCTCGACTATGTGATGAAGCTCAAAGCTCTCAGAACCGACGACATAAACCGTACGGACGGCGAAGAAATCTATTACGGCGGAAAAGGCATCAACGTGTCGGTCATACTCACACAGCTCGGAATTCCCAACACGGCACTCGGCTTTCTCGGAGGCTTTACCGGAAAAAAGCTTGAAGAAATGCTCAAAAACGACAATATCAGCTGCGACTTTAATTATCTTAAAAACGGCGATACGAGAATAAACGTCAAAATCAAGGCCGACAAGGAAATTGATTTGAACGCCTGCGGCCCCGAAATCACAAAAGAGGATATGCAGAGCTTTTTAAGAAAGCTTGACGGCATAAAGAGCGGAGATTATCTTATCCTCGCAGGCTCTATTCCGAATACCCTCCCCGATGACATTTACGAGCAAATACTCGAGAGAGTCAGCGACAGAAATATAAACTGCGTGGTTGACGCAACGGGCGATTTGCTCAAAAACGTGCTCAAATACAAACCGTTTTTAATAAAGCCGAATCATCACGAGCTCGGCGACCTGTTCTCGGTCCAAATTAAAAGCGACGATGACATTGTAAAATATTCTAAAAAGCTTCAGGAAATGGGTGCTAGAAACGTGCTTGTTTCAATGGCAAAGGACGGCGCAATGCTTACGGACGAAAACGGAAGCGTCCACAAAATAGGCAACGCAAAGGGCAAGCTCATAAACTCCGTCGGTTGCGGAGACAGTATGGTAGCAGGCTTTACGGCAGGATATATCAAGACCGCCGACTATTCATACGCTTTAAGACTCGGCTCGGCGTGCGGAAACGCAACGGCCTTTTCAGAAAAGCTTGCAACCCGTGAAGAAATCGAACGCGTCTTTAACGCGGAGTATAAATAAGGAGGAATACTTATGAAAATCATCGACTTATTAAAAAAGGATGCGATTGCTCTTAATGTTTCTCTCACCGACAAGGAAGAGGCAATCGACAAGCTGATTTCCCTGCACGAAAAAGCAGGAAATCTTGCCGACAAGGCGGCGTACAAGGAGGCTATCCTTGCAAGAGAGGCTCAGGGCTCGACCGCAATCGGAGAAGGAATTGCCGTTCCGCACGCAAAATCGGACAGCGTAAAGACTCCCGGTCTTTCGGCGATAACGGTTCCGAACGGCGTCGATTACGGTGCTCCCGACTCCAAGCCATCGGATATTTTGTTTATGATTGCCGCTCCCGTTGACGGAGATTTACATCTCGAAATACTCTCCCGTCTTATGGTAATGCTTATGGAACCGGAATTTTGCGCGGCTCTACGGGGCGCAAAAACGACGGACGAATTTTTAGAAATAATCGACAAAAAGGAAGCGGAGAAATACCCCGAGGAAGCGGTAAAGCCCGAAGTAAAGCCGAAGGGTTACAGAATACTCGCAGTTACAGCCTGTCCGACAGGCATAGCGCATACCTATATGGCGGCAGAGGCACTTGAAAAAGCGGGCGAAAAATTAGGCTATCCGCTCAAAGCCGAAACCAACGGCTCCGGCGGTGCTAAAAACGTGCTCACAAAAAAGGAAATCGAAGAATGCGACGGAATAATCATTGCCGCAGATAAAAACGTCGAAATGGCACGTTTCGACGGCAAGCCCGTTGTAAAGACCTCGGTTTCAAACGGAATAAACAAGCCCGAGGAGCTTATCAAAAGAATCGTTGACGGAAAAGCCGCGATATATCACGCCGACGAAAGTGAAAAGCAACCTATTGATGACGACGAAAAGGAAAGCGGCTGGCACAAACTTTATAAGCATCTCATGAACGGTGTTTCGCATATGCTCCCGTTCGTTGTCGGCGGCGGAGTTCTCATAGCTCTCGGCTTCCTGTTTGATACGCTTGCAGGCAATGCCGATGTCGGCGGAACCTTCGGCTTCACAAGTCCCGTTGCGGCAATTGTGTTCTGGATAGGCAAAGCGGCATTTGCGCTTATGCTCCCCATTCTTTCGGCTTATATCGCATCGTCCGTTGCCGACAGACCGGGTCTTTTGCCCGGTATGATAGGCGGCGTATTTGCGGCAAACGGTTACACCTTCAGCTCGCTGATTGAAAACCAAAGCCTTGCCGGAGACGACAAAGCGGTGTCGGGCTTCCTCGGTGCTCTGCTCGCAGGCTTCCTTGCCGGTATTATTGTAAATCTCCTCAAAAAGGCATTTTCTTGGCTTCCGAAATCAATGGACGGAATAAAGCCCGTATTTATCTATCCTCTTTTCGGCACGCTTATCATGGGCCTTCTTATGTGTCTTGTAAACCCCGTTATAGGTGTTGTCAACTCCGGTCTTTCCTCGTTCCTCTCGTCGCTCGGCGATACAAGCAAAATACTCCTTTCTATAGTACTTGCGGCAATGATGGCAACGGATATGGGCGGCCCGTTCAACAAGGCGGCTTATGTTTTCGGCACGGCTGCAATAGCCGACGGCAACACATGGATTATGGCGGCTGTTATGATAGGCGGTATGGTTCCCCCGATTGCAATCGCACTTTCGACAACCTTCAACAAGAAGAAGTGGACATCGGAAGAAATCAAATCAGGCCCCGTAAACTATCTTATGGGTCTGTGCTTCATTACGGAGGGTGCTATCCCCTACGCCGCTTCCGACCCGGTCAGAGTTATCCCCTCATGCTTAGTAGGCTCTGCTGTCGCAGGTGCTCTTACATCACTGTTCAACGTTACATGCCCCGCACCTCACGGCGGAATCTTCACATTTATAGTATGCGACCATCCGCTTCTCTATATCGTAGCCCTTATTGCAGGCTCGGTTGTCGGAGCGCTGATGCTCGGTCTTCTTAAAAAGGATCGTAAAGAATCCGTATAACAAACAATCAAAAACCGTGCCGAGGGGCATCATCCTCTCGGCAGGTATCAAACATAAGGAGAATTATTATGGTACAGAAAACTTTTACAATCACTAATAAAATGGGACTTCATATGCGTCCGGCAAACACCTTTGTAACGGAAATGTCTAAATTCTCTTCGGATGTTGACATTGTTTTCGGAGGTAAAAGGATCAACGGCAAGAGCATTATGAATATAATGGCAGGCTGCATCAAATGCGGAAGCGAAATCACCGTAGAGTGCAGCGGCGCAGACGAAAACGAAATGCTCAAAAAAGCCGAAGAGCTTATCACATCGGGCTTCGGCGAAGAATAATATTGCCGCGGCTTAAAGAAAGGGTGGGTTTAATGCTTAAAGGAATCGGCGCATCTCAAGGCTTCGGAATCGGCAAGGCCGTTGTTATAAGGGACTCAAACCTTGACTATTCATCCGTAAAATTTACCGATTCGGATCATCAAAAAAAGCGTCTGCACTCGGCAGTCGCCGACTTTTCCGACGAAACAAAATCACTTGTGGCGGAGCTTAAAAAGAATGCCGGAAAGAAAGAGGCGGAGATACTCGAGGGACATCTTGTTATGCTTGAGGACCCGTTTATGCTCGCACAGATGGAAGAAGCAATCGACAACGGCTCTGTTGCCGAAGCGGCGGTTGACAGCATATGCACAATGTTTATCAATATGTTCTCGGGTGTTGACGACGAGCTTACGCGCCAACGCGCCTCGGATGTAAAGGATATAAGAGACAGCCTTTTGCGCATTCTTCTGGGTGTAAAAAGTGTGGATATTTCATCCGTACCGAGGGGCTCTGTTCTCATCGCCAAGGATTTCACCCCGTCCATGACGTCACAAATAAACAGGGAAAATGTTTCCGCAATTATCACCGAGGTCGGCGGCGTTACGAGTCACAGCGCAATACTCGCCCGTGCCATGGGCATACCCGCCGTTTTGTCGGTCGTCAATGCGGTTGAAAAAATCTCGGACGGCGATATGATTATTGCAGACGGCTTCAAGGGAAAAGTATTTACCGACCCCACAGAGGAAGAGCTTGAAGAATACAGAACCAAGCAGGCGGCATATCTGAAGGAAAAAGAAAGCCTCAACGAATACTTCTCAAAAGAAACCGTTACAAAATCCGGCGTAAAAAAGCATGTGTACGGCAACATCGGCAAGGCTGAGGACGCACAGAACGTATTGCAAAACGGCGGCGAGGGCATAGGTCTCTTCAGAACGGAATTTCTGTTTATGGACAGAGCCTCTCTTCCCACGGAGCAGGAGCAGTACGAAGCATATTCAACCGTCGCAAAGATAACGGACGGCAAGGAGGTTATCATTCGCACACTCGATATAGGCGGAGATAAAGCGATAGATTACCTTAAAATCGAAAAAGAGGACAACCCGTTTCTCGGACACCGCGCGATAAGATACTGCCTTGACAACCCTAAAATTTTCAAAATTCAGCTTCGTGCAATTCTCCGCGCAGCGGTTTTCGGAAACATAAAGGTTATGCTTCCGCTTGTAACGACACTTGACGAGGTTCGCAGAGCAAAAGCCCTTATCGAAGAATGCAAAGATGAGCTTAAAAATGAGGGTCTTAAATTCGCCGACATTCCCGTGGGCGTTATGATAGAAACTCCGTCGGCGGCAATAATTTCCGATTTGCTTGCAAAAGAGGTTGACTTCTTTTCCATCGGCACAAACGACCTGACGGGCTACACCATGGCTGTTGACAGAGGAAACGCCGCTGTTTCAAAGCTGTATGACCCGATTCAGCCTGCTGTTCTGCGCCTTATCGAAACGACGATCAAAAACGCCAAAAAGGCAGGCATCCCCGTCGGAATGTGCGGAGAAGCGGCAGCCGATACACGTCTTATTCCCTTGCTTTGCAAATGGGGGCTTGACGAATTTTCGGTATCGCCCTCATCGATTTTGCACACAAGAAAAAGTATATGCGAATGCGAATAACGCTAAGTCTCCCGCATCTTATTTTATATAATCAAGCAGCAAAGCCCTCGTGAAGCACCTCAAAACAATATATTTTGATACAGAAACGGCCAAAACCCCTCGGATATGCGTCTGCATTATCCGAGGGGTTAAGTGCATTATTATATGAAAAACCGTTTATTTTAAGCAAGACCTACTCATAACGTGTTAATAATCAACATTCTCTTGCTTTTTTGTATGCTATATGATATTATTGGTATGCATACTAATAATATTATAAACAGGTGATATATTTGCGTAGAAACAGCAGTGAAACAAAAAGAAAAATCTTAACGGCGTGCGTTCGGTTGTTTTTGGAGGAGGGCTACAAAAGCACCTCCGTCAGTCGAATAGTCGAGGAAGCAGGCGTCGCAAGGGGCAGCTATTTAAATCTGTTTCCGACCAAGGATAAAATCTTGCTGGATTTGACCGAATCGATGTTCGGCGGTCAATTTGACGTGGCGAGGAGTATTGCGGACAAAAAGCTGCCGCCCGTATACGCCTATGCGGTGGAAACGTCTCTTCAGCTCACGCTAACGGAGCTTAACGAGAACCTGCGAGAAATCTATATTGAAGCATATTCTCAGCCCGACACGGCGGAATTCATCTATCTGCACACCACGGCGGAATTAAAGCAGATTTTCGGAGCAAATTTTCCCGATTACAGCGAAAGTGACTTTTATGAAATGGAAATCGGCACGTCAGGACTTATGCGTAACTATATGGCTCGCAAATGTGATATTCATTTCCCGTTGGAGCGCAAGCTCAGCAGGTTTTTGACGGCATCAATGAGAGTATATCGTGTACCGGAGGAAGAACAGGCAAAGGTGCTTGCTTTTATCGGCTCGATTGATATTCGGGAGCTTGCCGTTACGGTTATGCATAAGCTGTTTGCCATGCTTGAAATGAAATATGACTTTAAGCTGTCTACGGACGGCGAAACGGAGGAAAGAAGATGAGAACAGGGAAAAAACTGCTCACAGGTATGCTTTTGGTGCTTTTCATTGTTTTTGTCGCAGGATGCGGCAAAACGGCAAAAACCAACGCCGCACTGCCGGAGGTGCGCAACAGCGGCACGGCGGTTCAGTGGAAATACAGCGATGAAGCCGACTGGCGCGACCTTGTGGCACTTACCGAGCTGCGAGGTGCTGCCGGAGAAAACGGCAAGGACGGAATTAACGGCACCGACGGAAAGAACGGCGTCGACGGTAAAAACGGTCTTGACGGCAAAGACGGCATTAACGGTCTTGACGGCAAAGACGGCGTTGACGGCAAAGACGGAGCAGACGGCAAAGACGGCATAGACGGAAAAGACGGAGCAGACGGCAAGGACGGCATTAATGCCAAAAACATAGAGGTGCAGCGAACCGAAACCCACATACAGTGGCGTTACGAGGGCGACGAGTGGCAAAATCTTGTTGCGATAGCCGATATAGAGGGCCCTGCCGGACAGAACGGAACGGACGGTGCAAACGGAAAAACTCCGGAATTTCGCGTAAGCGAAAATATCCTGCAATGGCGTTATGTCGGCGATGAGATTTGGCTTAACCTGTACGATCTTACCGCATTAAAAGGTGCGGATGGCAGAGACGGCGCTGATGGCAAAGACGGAGCCGACGGTAAGGACGGAATAAACGGGCAAAACGGCTCTGACGGCAAAGACGGTAAAACACCTTTTATCGGTGAGAACGGCAACTGGTGGTTCGGAGAAATCGACACCGGTGTAAAAGCCGCAGGTGTTGACGGCACAGACGGTGTTGACGGCACAGACGGCGAAAAGGGAGAAAAGGGCGACAAAGGCGACAAAGGCGATAAGGGTGACAAAGGCGACAAGGGCGATAAAGGCGACAAGGGCGACGCCGGTCAGAACGGCAGCTGTTCGGGATATTTTTACGGAGAGGCAAACTCTCCGAGAACAGTACTGAATAACAGTCGTGTCAATATTTCTGTCTACGAAAAAATAAACAAGGGCGGCTTGATTTCATCCTACCGGAATAATATTACACTCAAAAAAGGACATATTTACAATGTCTGCTTAAGCGGTTCTCTCGAAGTTGGTTCAAACGAATTCAACAACAGCGGCAATTACTCTATTCAGATGACAGACGGTTATGATGACGATCTGTGCAGGGAGCTTACACGAATAAAAAGAGACGGGGAAAAAATACCGTATACCAATGATCAACATTCCTTTAATTTCAACAGAATGTATGATGCGTCAAATGAAGACATTACATTGCAGTTGTGGTTTGAAAATTCGGCATACAATACTTATCTCGGTGGCTTCAGAGGTACCATTACAATAACCGCTCTTGACTGAGCCGACATATACGAAAACGGAGGTAACAGAATATGAAAAAACGAATACTCAGTATCCTGCTCGCCCTATGTATGCTGTTCTGCCTTGTGCCGACTACGGCGTTTGCCGAGGGTGAGACAAACAGGAAAGTCGAAACGGAACAAGAGCTGGTCGCCGCTTTGGCGGACGGTACGGCGGATGTCATCCGGCTGACAAAGGATATCGACATCAGCAACTCCCTGACCATCCTCCGCAAGGTCACCCTCGATCTCAACGGCCATGTTCTGAAAATGACCGGCAGCGTTATTATCCTCGATAATAAGAGCGGCACCACCGGCGACCTGACCCTTATCGACAGCAATCCCACGGCGGAGCACAAATTCAAGGTTAACGGCGCAGAACCTTGGGTGCTGGACGACAGCGGTACAGAGACCGTCTATGGTGGCATCATCACAGGCGGCACGGGCAGCCGGATCTTCTTCTCCAACGGGGTGGAAGGCGGCGGCGTGATCATCGGCAGCGGCGCACTCACCATGAACGGCGGCAATATCGTCGGCTGCATAGCCAATGAAGGCGGTGGCCTGTTCCTCTCAGACGGTTCGTTCACCATGAACGCCGGCAGCATTGTCGGCTGCTCAACACCAAACAGATTAACGACCGGAGAGGCCTTTTACGGCGGCATATACGCTTTTGGTCCGATGGCGAACAGAGACACAACCGGCGTGATCACGTTGACCGGCGGCCTGATCAAAAACAACGGCAGATACGCTATCAATGCTGCGTATATGACCACAATTTACGCCAACGGCGGCGAGGTATACGGTGAGGTTCACCTAAATCAGGCATGTAAGATCACCTGTCTTGCAGAAGATAACGGTATTACCGCCTTCAAAGGCAAGACGGTGATCGGCGGAACTTCCAGTGTAAATCCAAGCCATGTTGACTGGGGCCTCTTCTACGGCGGTCTGTATATTTACGGCAATATGACCGGCGTCATCGTGACCTACAAGGACGGTGACAATGAATACGCAAAGCAGGTTCTGCCCTCCGGCACTCTCGCGACGCGTCCTGACGACCCCACCAAGCCCGGCTACATCTTTGACGGCTGGTACACCTCAGACGGCGCGCAGTGGGATTACACCACTGCCGTCACCGAGAACATAACCGTCACGGCTCGCTGGACACTCAAAACTCAGAGTGTATCAAGTGAGCAGGAGCTGAACGACGCACTGGCAGATATCTCTGTCGGCAAAATTCTCCTGACGGCAGATATCGGCATCAGCAGCTCCCTGACCGTCAACCGCAAGGTCACCCTCGATCTCAACGGCTATGTGCTGCGATATGCAAACACCGCCGCCAATGGCAGTGTGTTTAAAATTGTAAGCGGCGGCGACCTGACCGTCATCGACAGCAGACCCGACGCGGAGCATAGGTTTAACAGTAACAATGCTCTGTGGGCACCGGATGAGCCAAACGGCAAAGAGATTGTCATGGGCGGCGTCATCACCGGCGGTACGGGCACGCCTTGTTATGTGAACGGTTCATCATACTTTGTCGCATGCGGTGGCGGTGTGTACCTGGAAGGCGACGCCAGATTCACCATGGACGGCGGCAATATTGTCGGTTGTATAGCAAATACCGGCGGCGGTGTGTACATCTCCGAAAACGGTTCATTCACCATGAACGGCGGCAGCATCATGGGCTGCTCATCATGGGACCTTTCGGGGCCCGGCGGCACGCCATACTTCGGCGGCGTGTACCTTGACAGCGGTACATTCACTATGACCGGCGGCGTAATCAAAGATTGTGCTAAATATAGTGTTGTACTTAATGAAAATGCAACTATGAACGCTAACGGGGGCGAGATATACGGTGTGGTTGAAGTCGGAAAGAATTCTTATGTCACCTGCCTCGACGGTCTTACCGGCGTCACCGCTTTCAGAGACAATTTTTGGATTTATCATAACTCAGCGCGTGTTGACCGGGGCATTTTCTACGGCAGCATAACCAATTATTACGACGACACGATTATCGGCCTCACCGTGACCTACAAGGACGGCGACAGTGAATACGCAAAGCAGGTTCTGCCCTCCGGCACTCTCGCGACGCGTCCTGATGCTCCCGCCGCCACACCGGGCTATACCTTCGGTGGCTGGAACAAGGCCGACGGCACGGCGTGGGATTATGCAAGCGATAAAGTCACCGATAACATAACATTGTATGCAAAATGGGCAGCGAACACCTACACGATTACCTTCGACACCGCCGGCGGCAGCGAGATTGCGCCCATTACGCAAGACTACGGCACGGCGATCACCGTCCCTGCCGACCCGACAAGAGAGGGATATACCTTTATCGGCTGGGATAAGGAAATTCCCACGACTATGCCCGCTGAAAATATGACTGTCACCGCGCAGTGGGAAATCAATCAATACACAATTACCTTTGACACCGCCGGCGGCAGCGAGATTGCTCCGATTACGCAGGACTACGGCACGGTAATTACCGCCCCTGCCGACCCGACAAGAGAGGGCTATACCTTTATCGGCTGGGATAAGGAAATTCCCGCGACCATGCCTGCCGAGAATATAACGCTTAAAGCGAGATGGAAGGATATTGAAAAGCCCACGGGCGAAATTATCATAGGCACAAATAAATGGCATAGCTTTTTGAATAAGCTTACCCTCGGACTGTTCTTTAAGGAAACGCAGGAGGTAACGATAAACGCTTTCGATAACAGCGGAACCGTGTTTGTCTCCTATTTGGTGACCGATTGGGATCTTTCAGAGGCGGAGCTTCAATCTCTCGTATTTAGCGGATATGAGGAGCCGTTTTGCATAGACCCCAATGGGGAATATATTGTTTATGCAATGCTTGTTGACGAGAGCCTTAATATAACATATCTTCGCTCCGACCGCATAACGCTCGATAATATCCGGCCTGTAATCAGCGGCATTGAGGACGGCAAGACCTACTGCGAGGCACAGACAGTTACCATTGACGAGAAGTATATAGATACAGTTACCGTAAACGGCACAAAGGTCACGCTTGATGAAAACGGCGGCTTTACTCTCTCTCCTGCGGACGGCGAACAGAAAATCATTGTCACCGATAAGGCAGGCAACACCGCCGAGATGACCGTGACGGTAAACGGCGGGCACACCTATGGTGAATGGGTATCGAACGGCGACGGCACGCATACCCATAAATGTACCGTGGACGGCTGCAACGGCTTTGAAACAAAGGAATGCTCCGGCGGCAAGGCAACCTGCACCGAAAAAGCGGTATGCGAGGTCTGCGGCAAGGCTTACGGAAAGCCTGATCCGAATAACCACACCGACTTAAAGCACATCGATGCAAAGGCGGCAACTAAGACTGCCGAGGGCAACATAGAGTATTGGTACTGCGGCGGCTGTGATAAATATTACAGCGGCAAAGACGGTATAAACGAAATTAAAAAAGCCGACACGGTAACGGCTAAGCTGCCGGGCGATCCGAAGTCTCCCCGAACAGGCAACGCAAGCGACCTCGCTTTATGGATTTCCCTGCTGCTTGTCAGCGGCGGCGTAACAGGCGTCGCAGCAGCCTTGCGCAAAAAGAAAAAACACAAAGTGTAATTTTTTCGTTTCCCTTTTCTGCTTTTACGGCAGTAAAAAGCCTCCGTCATTAAGACGGAGGCTTTCGTTTATTGCGGCTTATGCATATTCTCGATTTTTTTAATGTATTCGGTGCTGTTCTCAAGAAATTTCCGAGTATCGAAGGACTCGTTTTTAAGGCTGTTTTGAATAATAATACCATCGGAAACCATCAAAATAAGCCAAGTGAAATAGTCGGCCGAAACAACGTCTGTTCTCTCGGCGATTTTTGCCGAAATGAGCTTTTGGAATTCGTCATAGCGATGAATCAACTTAGCTCTGATTTCCTCGTCGCCGAGCAATGCCGCGTCAAAGAGGTGAAGCCTGAGCCCGGCATAGGCTATATTTCTCTCGATTACATAATTTACAAGACGGTGCGGCGAGGTATCCTTTTCCTTGTTTTCCGTCCATTGTATCAGCTCATTCCATTGGCGCGAAAGATAGCGGTCGGTAACGGCAAAAAGAATTTCGTTTTTGCTTTTATAATAGTAATACAGCGTGCCCTTCGAAATATTCGCCTTTTCGGCTATTTTCGCGAGAGTCACCTCCGAAAAGGAATTTACCTTTAAAAGCTCCTCAGCAGTATCAAGTATGATTTCGTTTATATTTTCGGGTCTTTGAGCTGCCATAATACCCTCCTGCAAAATTTCTTAAAGTATAACACGAACAATCGGCAATGTCTACAAAACAATATTCACAAAAAAAATACATAAGAGTGACTTTTTTAGTTAAAAGTATTGACAAACGCTTTTTGCGGAATTATACTTGTCTTATCAGTCGGTCAGTTAACCGACATATTTTTTATGCACAGTCGGGCGTGTGACCGACTGCAAGGCTGATTAAAAGAGGCTTGAAGTTATGAACATATCATCAATTAACAAAAAATTGAAAAAGACTTTCGGCGGAAAATTCAGTGCTTCGGAGGAGAACGGCTCGATTTTTGTTCGAGGCAAAAGCTCCGATTGGGGCGAAATCGTCGCGGCTTGCCAAGCGGCGGCAAAAAAATTCAGCACAACGCATATTGTCAACGATATTGTTTACACGGGCGAGCAGCCCGCTCCGACGCGTCTGCCGTCTCTCAAGGATGATTTCCTCGAGGGCAGAACACCCGACGTGCTTGTTATCGGCGGCGGCATTTCAGGTGCTTCGATAGCAAGAGAGCTGACCAAGTGGAAGCTTGACGTTTTACTTGTAGACAAGGAGGCAGACCTTGCACTTCAGGCGTCGGGACGCAACGACGGCGAGGTGCACCCCGGAATCGACCTCGGCAAAGGCTCGCTCAAGCACAAGTACATTCGCCGCGCAAACCATATGTATGCAGACGTTTGCCGCGAGCTTGACGTTCCGTTTAAGCAGGTAGGTCAATATGTACTTTTCCGCAACGGCGCGCTGAAGCCGCTTATCGGTCTGTATGCTTTTTGGCGAAAGCATCACGACGGCATAGAGGACACCGAGATAATCTCGGGCAAGGAGCTTATGCGCCGCGAGCCGAACCTCACACCTGAAACAAAATTCGCAATGTATAATCCGAGCGCAGGCTGTGTTTGCCCGTACGGACTCACCATAGCCTATGCCGAAAACGCCGTTCAAAACGGCGCGCAGGTAAGCCTTAACACCGCCGTGCTCTCCATGGAGGTGTCGGAGCATAACATCATAAGCGTTACCACCAACAGAGGCGTTATTCATCCGAAAATCGTTATCAACGCCGCAGGCGTTTTTGCCGAGGATATCGCCGCCATGGCGGATGACAGATTTTTCTCGATTCATCCGCGTCGAGGAACCAACTCGATTCTTGACCAAAAAGCAGGCGCATATATGCACTCGGTAGCCTCCGTAAAGGACATAAGCGTTCACGGTAAAACCCATTCAAAGGGCGGCGGCATATTGCACACCGTCCACGATAATCTTCTTGTCGGACCCGACGCCGTAGAAACGGTTGAAAAGGAAAACACGGAAACACGCGCAGAGAGCATTAAAACCGTTTTCGACAAGCAGACTCAAACAATGCCGGAGCTGTCAAGACGTGATATAATCACTTATTTCACGGGCGTTCGCGCTCCTACCTTTGAGGAGGATTTTATACTTGAACCCGGCAGAAGAACAAGGAATTTGATTCACGTAGCCGGTATTCAATCTCCCGGACTTACAACCGCTCCCGCGGTTGCCGTCGATATGGCGGAGCTTGCGGTCGATATGCTCGGCAAGACCGAGACGGTTGAAAAAAACAACAATTATAATCCTATTCGCAAGGGCATTCCCGTGCTTCGCGAAATGGACGACGATACAAGAGAAAAAATGATAGCCGAAAATCCCGACTACGGCGAGATTATTTGCCGCTGCGAGCAAATCAGCAAGGGCGAAATTCTCGACGCTTTGAAATCCCCGATATGCGTTCCGACGGTTGACGGTATCAAAAAGCGCATAAGACCGGGAATGGGACGTTGTCAGGGCGGCTTCTGCTCGCCGCTTGTCACCAAAATAATTGCCGAATTTCTCGGCGTTCCGCTGTATGAGGTTAAAAAATCCTCGGCGGAAGCGGTGATAACATACGGCGAAACAAAGGTAAACGAAGGAGGCGAAGAGTGATGACGACAGGTAACTATGACGTACTCGTTGTCGGCGGCGGCCCTGCCGGACTTGCGGCGGCGATAAGCGCTCATGATAACGGTGCCAAGGTTCTCCTTCTTGAAAGAGAGGCAAGGCTCGGAGGAATACTCAAGCAGTGCATTCACGACGGTTTCGGTCTTCATCACTTCGGTGAGCAGCTCTCCGGTCCGGAATACGCCGAGCGGTTTGAGGATGAGCTGTACAAACGCAATATCGAATACAGCACCCTGACGTTTGTTACGAAAATAGACAAAAACGGCGACGGAGGCTTTACGGTGCATACCGTCGGCAGAAGCGGCGTTTCGATATTTACGGCAAAGGCGCTTGTGCTGGCTACGGGCTGTCGCGAGCGTACCGCCAAGCAGGTATTTATTCACGGTACGCGTCCTGCAGGCGTTTTCACGGCCGGAACCGCACAGCATTTTACAAATCTGCTCGGGCTTATGCCCGCCAAAAAATGCGTAATTCTCGGCTCGGGAGATATAGGACTTATCATGGCGCGCCGGCTTACACTTGAGGGCGCAAAGGTTCTCGGCGTTTATGAGGCAAAGCCTACGCCGTCGGGACTTACGAGAAACCTGCATCAATGCCTGCACGATTATGACATTCCGCTGCACCTGTCGCACACCGTCACTCGCGTGTTCGGAGTTGACAGGCTCGAAGCAGTTGAGATTTCAAAGGTTGACGAAAATATGGCTCCGATACCCGGCACACAGAGCCGCGTCGAATGTGACACGCTGATTCTCTCGGTCGGATTGATTCCCGAAAACGAGCTCGCCGAGTCCGTCGGAGTAAAGCTTGACCCACGCACAAAGGGTCCCGTATGCGACGGCCAGTGTATGACGAGTGCCGACGGCGTATTCAGCTGCGGCAACGCTTTGCACGTCAACGATTTGGTTGACTTTGTTTCGCAGAACGCCGAGCAGGCGGGAAAATCAGCCGCTGCTTATTCGGGCAGAGAAAGACGGCTTATTGAGATAACCCCGGGTGACGGCTTATTGTACGCAGTGCCGCAAAGGCTCAATCTCAACGAGGATAACAGTAAAACAGACCTGTATTTCCGCGTCCGCGAGGAGGAAAACAACTGTGTGCTTCATATTTACGCGGACGGTAAGGAAATACTTAAAAAGCGTTACGCATTTATGCGTCCGCCCGAAATGGAAAATCTCACGATTGATTTCAGCGCATGCGAATTAAACGAAAACAGCCGAGTGGAGCTTCGGCTGGAAAGACTCGGTAAAGGAGACGGTGTAAAATGACAAAAGAATTGGTTTGCATCGTTTGTCCCCGTTCGTGCAGAATGACGATTACATCAGATGGCGACGAGCTCGTTGTGACCGGCAACACCTGCAAAAGGGGCAAAGAATTCGCCGTAAGCGAAATGACCGACCCGCGTCGTACCGTTTGCACAACGGTGCGCACCGCCTTCCCTTCGGTACCGGTTCTGCCCGTTCGCGTATCGGGGCCGATTCCCAAAAACAGAATTTTCGACCTGATGCACGAGGTAAACCGTATCACCGTTTCAAAACGACTCGGACGAGAGGAAGTCGTTGTACCGAATATTCTCAATCTCGGCGTGGATTTGATTGCAACGAGCAATATCCTGAAGGACGAGAAGAAGCAACCTTAAAAAAGAAAGAGGGGAAAATCTTTAATGGAACAGTCACTTGTGCTGACCTTTGACGTCGGCACGCAGAGTGCAAGATGCTTGCTTGTCAATGAGAGTGGAGACTTTGAGGATAAGGAGCAGCAAAAATACAAGGTTCCTTATTTATCAAAACAGCCCGGATGGGCAGAACAGACCCCGGATTTTTATTTTAATATTATAGCCGAAATGTCAAAAAAGCTTATCGAGAGAAATGCCGATAAGCTTGACCGCATAACAGCCGTATGCCTTACCTGCATACGTGACACGGTGCTTTGCCTCGACAAGGACAAACGTCCGCTTCGCGACATAATATTATGGCTCGACGAGCGTGAGGCCGACGAGGACGGACAGATTCCGGCAGCTAAACGCGCATTGTTTTCGCTTGTGGGAATGGGAGAATCGGTAGATATGATTTACCGAGCCTCTACCGGCAACTGGATTATGCAAAACGAGCCCGAAATATGGGCCAAAACAGACAAATACGTTATGCTGCCGTCATACCTCAACTATCTTTTGACGGGCGAGCTTAAGGATTCCGTGGCAAATATGATAGGTCACGTACCGTTTGATTACAAAAACCGCCGTTGGATGAAACCCGGTGCTCTCACGCGCTGCGTGTGCAATGTTCCGTCCGAAAAGCTCTGTGAGCTTGTTCCGTCGGGCGAGGTTATAGGTAAAATCACAAAAGATGCGTCCGAAAAAACGGGCATCCCAATGGGACTTCCGCTTATAGCAACCGGCTCCGACAAGGGCTGTGAAACCATCGGTATGTCCGTTGTAAAATCAAACCGAGCGGCAATTTCCTTCGGCACGACCTCAACCTTACAGATGGCGGTTAAAAAATATTTTGAACCGCAGCCTTATATGCCGGCTTATCCGGCTGTTCCGAACGATATGTTCAATCCCGAATTCGAGGTCTATCGCGGATTTTGGATGATTTCGTGGTTTATAGAGCAGTTTGCCGCGAAGGATAAGGTTGACGCCGCCGAGGAGGGCGTTTGCATAGAGCGTTATCTTGACGATAAAATCAAGGATATTGAGGCCGGCTCCGGCGGACTTATTTTACAGCCGTTCTGGACTCCGGGCATCACGAACCCGAACGCGAGCGGCGCAATTATAGGCTTTTCGGATTTCCATACGCGTTATCATTTGTATCGTGCCATAATAGAGGGCATCTGCTTAGAGCTGTACCACGGGCTCGTTAAAATGCAAAAACGCTCAAGCGTCACGGTAGATGAGCTTTTTGCCGGCGGAGGCGGCTCCAGCAGCCCGGTCGTATGTCAAATTGCCGCAGATGTGTTCGGCTTGCCCGTACACCGTATTCAGACTCACGAGGCGAGCGCAGTCGGCTGTGCCATGGTCGCATTTATTTCACAGGGCGTTTACAGCAGCTATGAGGACGCCATAGAGCATATGGTACATAAAAAAGACGTATTTATTCCGAACGAGGAAAACCACCGAACCTATATGAAAATTTACGGCAAGGCGTATTCTCACCTTGCCTCAAGATTAAAACCAATAGAAAAATACCTACATCATTTTCAAACAGGAGGACACTGATAATGAGTACAAAACCGTATAAGGGCTTTGAGCCTAAATGGATGCTTCAGAGAGCACCTGAGAACAGCTATCGTTCAATTTTCCGCTGGGGCGACCCCGACTTCTTCAAATATCCGAAGGAGAGCCTTTACAAATATGTTAAAAAACGCTGCAATCTCAAGGACGAGGAGTTTATGCAGTATAATGACGATTTGGGTCTTGACCCCGTAAATCTCGGCGAAGAGCACGCTCCGAAGATTGACAAAAAGCACGTAAAGGCCATTGCCGCAATAGTCGGCGAAAAGAACGTCTCACAGAGTGACTACGACCGTCTCGCCGTTTCCTACGGACAGACAATGTACGATCTTCTCAGAATGCGTCACCGTCGCTTTGACTCTCTTCCCGACCTTGTTGTTTTTCCGGAGACAAGCGAGCAGATTGAGAAAATCGTAGCCTACGTCACAAAGAATAAAATACCGCTCTATGTTTACGGCGGCGGCTCGTCGGTTACAAGAGGCGTTGAGCCCATTAACGGCGGCGTTTCTCTTGATATGCGCCGCAACTTCAACAAGGTCATTAAATTCAATGAGACCGACCAGACCATTACCGTTCAGGCAGGTATGTCCGGACCAAAGCTTGAGGAAACGCTTCAAAACGCTCAGAGCCTTTTCGGCGCAAAGCGTCCGTACACCTGCGGCCACTTCCCGCAGTCGTTTGAATATTCCTCTGTCGGCGGTTGGACCGTCACACGCGGTGCCGGTCAGAACAGCACCTATTACGGCACCATAGCCGATATAGTTGTTTCGCAGAAATACGCCACACCGATAGGTAAAATCGAGACAAGTCACTATCCGAGAGAGGCAACGGGACCGAATCTCAATCAGGTCATGATGGGCGGCGAGGGCACCTTCGGCGTTCTTACCGAGGTCACGCTCAAGTTTTTCCGCTGGATGCCCGAAAACAGAAAACGCTTTTCTTATATGTTCAAGGACTGGCCGACAGCTATGCGCGCCGCTCGTGAAATGATGCAGTGTGAGTGCGGCTTCTCCTCTGTTTTCCGTCTTTCAGACCCGGAGGAGACTTCATTAATGCTCCATCTTTACAACGTTGACGAAACGCCGCTTGAGCCTCTTCTTGATAAATTGGGCTACAAGGACTTTGAGCGCTGTCTCTTCCTCGGATTTACAGACGGCGAAAAGGGCTTCTCAAGAAACGTTGCGCATAACATAATGAAAATTGCCGTTAAGCACGGCGGTATCCCGATGACCGGCTACGTATGCAAGGGCTGGGAAAAGGGCCGCTTCAACGACCCGTATCTTCGCGATACACTCATGGATTTCGGCTTTATGATCGATACGCTTGAGTGCACGGTCAACTGGTCAAATATGGCTCGTGTTCACCGTGAGGTTCGTGAGGTTTGCCATAAGCTTCCGAACACAATCGTTACAACTCATATGTCGCATTGCTATCCGCAGGGCGCAAACCTCTACTTCATCTTTATGACTAAAATGCAGGACGAAGAGGAGTTCCGTGCTTATCACGCAACAATTCTCGACGCCATACAGAAGAGCGGAGCTGCCATCAGCCACCACCACGGTATCGGAAAGATGTTTGCTCCGTGGCTTGAGGGCTACCTCGGTGAAAAGGAATACGGCATAATCCGCACGCTTAAAAACTATTTTGACCCCGATTACCTTATGAATCCGGGCGGAACCATAGGTCTTGACCTTAAGCCCGAGGACAAAAAGTATCTGCGTGAGCATACCGAGTATGTTGACGAGCTCAAGGACTGAAAAGCCGTAACGTCAAGCATAAACACATAAAATCAAGGCTTTCGTTTCAGGTGAGACGAAAGCCTTTTTATTGCCGATCACAGAAAAGCTTACTTTTTGTATAAGATTTCGGCATTTGCGGATATTGACTGTTTGCCGTCGTAATTATATAATAATTTATAACATAATTTCGCCGCATATGTGATATGCCGCACAAGTAAAGAGGTTCATCATGACAAATAAAAGCTATTCAATTATTTTCAGCAGCCCGACAGGCAACACGAAGCTGCTCGCCGACACCATTCGCGACGCGCTGCCGGAGGAAAACTGCAATTATTTCGGAGTGAGCGAAAACGCCGATACACAATCCGACATTTTGTTTATAGGCTTTTGGACGGATAAGGGAACCGCCGACAAGGCGACCTTGGATTTACTCGAAAAGCTGAAAAATAAAAGGATTTTTCTTTTCGGAACGGCGGGCTTCGGCGGAGACGAGGAGTACTTCAAAAAAATCCTCGCAAATACAAAAAAGAGTATTAACGACAGCAACATCACAGTCGGTGAGTATATGTGTCAGGGGAAAATGCCGCAAACGGTCAGAGAGCGCTATGTCAAAATGAAAAGTCTGCCAAATCCCGTGCCGAATCTCGATATGCTGATTGAAAACTTTGACCGTGCTCTGTCTCATCCCGACGAAAACGATTTGAAAAGGCTGAGGCTCTCCGTGGAAAAGCTGTAATATTAAGCGACAGCGCGACCTACCCCGCTAAGCTGTGCCGCGTATCATATTAATATTGATTTATTGTAAAAATAATGATAAAATATTCAGCGTAGCACGTAAGCAGGTGTAGTTTAATGGCAGAACATCAGCTTCCCAAGCTGAATACGGGGGTTCGATTCCCCTCACCTGCTCCAAAAACGGCAAGTATCCTTTGATGCTTGTCGTTTTTTACTTTTTCACATTATACTCTCGTCTCGTTTTTCTTTCGTCTACCCTCAGTCCGCTCACTTCATTAATCGCTGTTCACTTTTCTCTCTTCGCTCAACCTCGCCTCTCTTGCAGAGGAAGGTGGGCCTCGTCAAGGCAAGCCGGAGGGATTCTGCGGTGTTATATGGAATTTAAATAGATTGTGCGCGACTTTTTAACCCGCTTTTTGCCTCCCTTGTAAAGGGAGGTGGGTTGCCGTCAAGGCAAGCCGGAGGGATTCTGCCTCCCTTGTAAAGGGAGGTGGGCCTCGTCAAGGCAAGCCGGAGGGATTTTGCGGAGTTATACGGAATTTAAATAGATTGTGCGCGACTTTTTAATCCGCTTTTTGCCCCCCTTGTAAAGGGAGGTGGGTTGCCGCAGGCAAGCCGGAGGGATTTCTTGGGAGCATATGGAATTTGAATAAAAAGCGCAATACCTTTTAATCCCTCAGTCCGCTCGTGAACTCGCGTCCAGCTCCCTTTACAAGGGAGCCTTTTGACATTTCCCCACACTGTGGGGAATCACCCTTTACAAGGGAGCCTATTACTATTAGGGTGCCGCGCCTTGTAAATAAAACCCATTAAAAAAGCTCCCCTTGGGGGAGCTTTTCGTTATTATTCGCCGCCGGTACGTCTGAAAAGGTCGTTAATGTGTCTGAAATAATTTTTGTCTATACCGTCTATTGTTTCCTCGGTGGTTCTGAACTGCCAGTTGCCGAACGCTCTGCCGGGAACATTCATACGCGCGTCCGAGCCGAAACCGCACATATCCTGATAAGAAATGACGGCAAGCTTTGCCGAAGAGCGCCACACGGTTTCGATAATCTTGCGGCAGGACGGGCTGTAATATCCGCCGTCGCCCCAGTTATCGCCCGTAAATCCGCAGTAATCAAGCGCAAAGGCGCGCTCTTCGGGCGTTGCCTCCCAAAGCCACGCAAGCAGCGTTGTATTGTCGTGCGTGCCGACATATGCTACGGTATTCAGCGGATAGTTATGCGGCAGATGTGTGCTGTTTCCGCACGGGTCAAAGCCGAACTGTATTACACGCATACCGGGGAACCGAGTTTTATCAAGCAGCTGTGTGACGTCCTCGCCGAACACGCCGAGATCCTCTGCAATAATAGGAACGTCTCCCATTTCTTCCTTTACGGCGTCAAAAAATTTCATTCCGGGCCCCTTGACCCATTCGCCGTTTTTCGCCGTTTTTTCGTCCGCAGGAACAGCCCAATATGACGCAAATGCGCGAAAATGGTCAATTCTGACCGTATCATAAAGTCGAAAAGCGTCCTTTATGCGGCTGAGCCACCAGGCGTATCCCGTTTTTTCAAGCACATCCCAATTATAAAGCGGGTTGCCCCAAAGCTGACCGTCCTTTGAGAAGTAATCGGGCGGAACTCCCGAAACTCTGCGGCGCACAAAGCTGCGCTCGTCTATCTCAAAAAGCTCCGTATTGCTCCAAACATCGGCACTGTCGGTTGAGACGTATATCGGCATATCGCCGAGTATTTTTACGCCGTTTTCGTTGGCAAACTGCTTTATGCGGTGCCATTGAGAAAAGGCAATATACTGCTCGAATTTATAAAAATCAGCTTCGTCTTTCAACTCGTCTCTGTTTTTAAGCGCATTTTCGTACCGCGCGAATTTTTCATCCCACTCATACCATGGCTTGCCGCCGAATTTTTCCTTTGCGGCGCAAAACAGCGAATATGCTTCGCACCACGGGTTCTCCTCGCAGAAATTTTCAGTCTCCGCAGATACTTCGTTTTTCTTGTTTTGATATGCGATTTTTAAAAGCTCCCTGCGGCTTTTTGCGGCAAATTCGTAGTCTGCCGTGTAAGGCGAGCCGTAATATACGCTTCTTGCAAGGTCGTCTTCCGACACAAAGCCGTCATTTTTGAGCGTGTCCGGGTCAATCAGAAGCGGTGACAACGCAAATGCCGCCGGAGACGCATAAGGTGAGCCGTAAAAATCCGTAGGACAAAGCGGCAGCACCTGCCAATATGAAAACCCCATATCCTTGATACGGCGTATAAACCGTTTTGTCTCTTCGCCCATTACGCCGATTCCGTACTTTGACGGGAGCGACGTGATATGCATTAAAACTCCGCCGGCTCTTGTGTTAAGCATTATATAATTCCCCTTTTTTGAGCTTCGTCTTGATTTATGCCGCTTTGAGATACTCCTCAAGGCACAGGCCGCTCTTATTCATCGCCTTTGCAGCCTCTTTACCGACATAACGCCAATGCCACGGCTGATAATTCATACCCGTTTTGTCGGTTTTATTTTCGGGATAGCGCAAAATAAAGCCGTAATCCTGCGCATTTTTTACAAGCCACGAAAACTCCTTTGTAGAGGCAAAATCGGAGCTTGCACTCACAATATCCATTGACAGACCGAGATTTTGCTCGGAATATCCGCCCGGCAAAATAAACGTGCGCGCCTTTGCGGCGGCGTCGTCATCGGACAAGCCCTGATTTTTATAATAACTCACCTTTCGGTTGTAATTATCGTTTTGACGTGAAACCGAGCAATACCCTGCATACGGAGTTAAAACGCAGCCGTCCTTCTTTGCGGCGTCGTACATCTCTTGATATGCTTTAACAACTCTCGAATCAAGCTGCACGCTGCTTCCGCTTATCGCGTTTGCAAGCGACGGCACATATCCGTCGGGCAGCTTATGCCCTGCGTTAACAAGCGTGAGCTCCCAATTGCCCGAGTTCGGGTCTACGGTTTGAGGATTGTTAAAATCGGCTGCCGAAGCCGTAACGGGCGGTGCCGATGCGGTCGTCTCCGGAACGGTTTCAGGGGCTGTCGTTTCCACGGTAGTCTCTTCTTCGGTCGTCTCCTCCTGCGGTTCTTCCTGTGTGGTTGTTTCGCTGATTTTTGCTTCGAGCCTCTCGACGGCAGGGTCATTTACCTCTCTTTGCCCTATCGTAAGCTCGCCGACTATAAGCCCCGTCATTATAACGGCCAAAATTACAAACAGCAAAAATTTTCTTTTTACCGTCTTTTTCAATCTGACTTTTTTCTTCATATTTCGCGTCCTTTTAAAATCTCTTCTTGATATTTTAAAATGTTTACGTCGGATTGTCAATCAAAAGGCGCATTTCGGCGACAAAATTCAGCCGACGGAGACTTTTTTCTCATCAAAGTAAACGAAGCCGTCAATCCACACATTGATTTTTTATCTTTAAGGCACTCCGACAATGCGCAAAAAAGACCCTGCGGATTTTACTCTGCAAGGTCTTTTTCCTGTTATGGTTTAAAAATTGGGGTTGCCCAAAATCAAACTCTGATTATTTGTTCTTCTCTGCGATTGCAGCCTGAGCAGCAGCAAGACGAGCGATCGGAACACGGAACGGTGAGCAAGATACATAGTCGAGGCCGATCTTGTGGCAGAACTCAACAGAAGACGGGTCGCCGCCGTGCTCACCACAGATACCGCAGTGAAGTGACGGACGGGTAGCTTTACCGTTCTTAACAGCCATTTCCATGAGCTGGCCTACGCCGACCTGGTCAAGCTTAGCAAACGGATCGCTCTCGAATATCTTCTTGTCATAGTAAGCACCGAGGAACTTACCTGCATCGTCACGGCTGAAGCCGTAAGTCATCTGAGTAAGGTCGTTGGTACCGAAGCAGAAGAACTCAGCTTCCTTAGCGATGTCGCCTGCGGTAAGAGCCGCACGCGGAATCTCTATCATGGTACCTACTTCATACTTCATATCGGAGCCGGCAGCTGCAATTTCTGCATCTGCAGTCTCAACAACGATGTCCTTAACATATTTAAGCTCTTTAGCGTCGCATGAAAGCGGAATCATAATTTCGGGAGCAACAGTCCAGTCCGGATGAGCCTTCTGAACGTTGATAGCGGCGCGGATAACAGCCTTAGTCTGCATCTTTGCGATTTCCGGATAGGTTACTGCAAGACGAAGTCCGCGGTGACCCATCATCGGGTTAAACTCGTGAAGAGAAGCGATGATAGCCTTAATCTGCTCAACGGTCTTGCCCTGAGCGTCTGCAAGCTTCTTGATGTCAGCTTCTTCGGTGGGAACGAACTCGTGAAGAGGCGGATCGAGGAAACGGATTGTTACCGGGCAGCCCTCAAGTGCTTCATAGAGCTTTTCAAAATCGCTCTGCTGATAAGGAAGAATCTTATCAAGGGCAGCTTCTCTCTCTTCAACGGTGTCGGAGCAAATCATCTCTCTGAATGCGGCAATTCTGTCCTCTTCAAAGAACATATGCTCTGTACGGCAAAGGCCGATGCCCTCAGCGCCGAGCTCTCTTGCCTTCTTAGCGTCAGCCGGAGTATCTGCATTGGTACGAACCTTGAGGGTTCTGTACTTATCAGCCCAGCCCATTATTCTGCCGAAGGTGCCTGCTATTGTAGCGTCAACAGTCGGGATAATGCCCTCATAGATGTTACCGGTAGAACCGTCTATTGAAATGTAGTCGCCCTCGTGGAATTCCTTGCCTGCGAGAGTGAACTTCTTATTTTCTTCGTCCATATCGATAGCTGTGCAGCCCGATACGCAGCAAGTACCCATACCGCGTGCAACAACGGCAGCGTGTGAAGTCATACCGCCGCGAACGGTGAGAATACCCTGAGAAGCCTTCATACCGGTGATGTCCTCGGGAGAGGTCTCAAGACGAACAAGAACAACCTTTTCGCCTCTCTCGTTCCACTCCTCTGCATCCTCTGCGGTGAATACTATCTTACCGCAAGCAGCACCGGGAGAAGCACCGAGGCCCTTGCCGAGCGGAGTAGCTGCTTTAAGAGCTGCTGCGTCAAACTGCGGGTGAAGAAGAGTATCAAGGTTACGCGGGTCGATCATAGCTACCGCTTCTTCCTCGGTTCTCATACCCTCGTCAACGAGGTCGCAAGCAATCTGAAGAGCTGCCTGAGCTGTTCTCTTACCGTTTCTGGTCTGAAGCATATAAAGCTTGCCGTGCTCAACGGTGAACTCCATATCCTGCATATCTCTGTAATGATCCTCAAGGGTCTTGCAAACATTTTTAAACTCTGCAAATGCCTCGGGGAACTTCTGCTCCATCTCTGTGATGTGCATGGGAGTACGAACGCCTGCAACAACGTCCTCGCCCTGAGCGTTTGTAAGGAACTCACCGAAGAGGCCCTTAGCGCCGGTAGCCGGGTCACGTGTGAATGCAACGCCTGTGCCGCAATCATCGCCCATGTTGCCGAATGCCATTGACTGTACGTTAACTGCGGTACCCCATGAATACGGGATGTCGTTATCACGGCGATAAACGTTTGCACGGGGGTTGTCCCATGAACGGAAAACAGCCTTGATAGCGCCCATGAGCTGATCCTTGGGATCGCTCGGGAAATCCTCGCCTATTTTAGCCTTATACTCATCCTTGAACTGCATAGCGAGCTTTTTAAGGTCGTCGGCGTCAAGCTCTACGTCCTGAGTTACGCCCTTTTCCTTTTTCATCGCGTCTATAAGCTGCTCAAAATATTTCTTGCCGACTTCCATAACAACGTCGGAATACATCTGAATAAATCTTCTGTAGCAGTCCCAAGCCCATCTCGGATTGCCTGACATTTCGGAAATTGTGTTAACAACCTCCTCGTTAAGGCCGAGGTTGAGGATTGTGTCCATCATACCGGGCATTGATGCGCGCGCACCGGAACGAACCGATACGAGAAGCGGATTTTTCTTATCGCCGAACTTTTTACCGGTGATGCCTTCCATCTTTACGATGTACTCGTTTATTTCAGCCATGATCTCGGGATTGATCTCGCGGCCGTCCTCATAATACTGAGTACAAGCTTCTGTTGTGATAGTGAAGCCCTGCGGTACCGGAAGACCGATGTTGGTCATTTCGGCAAGGTTTGCGCCTTTACCGCCGAGGAGCTCACGCATGTTAGCATTACCCTCTGAAAAAAGGTAGCAATACTTTTTTGCCATTGAGAATACCTCCAATTATAAATTACAGTGTTAATGGCTGCCCTCGCTTTAAAGCTATGGGCATTATAAACCGCTTGATATTATAACAGAAAAAATACGGCATTTCCATAGTTTTTGCGAATTTTTTGTATTTCGGCGAAATAAATTAAGCACAAAATATAATTTTGAGCATTTTAGGGGAAAATATGCAAGTTTCACGCCGTTTTTTGCGAATAACAACTGCGCAAATCAAAAAGGAGCCGTAAAAATTACAGCTCCTTTCGGAAATGAAATTATACAAGACCCGCGTACATCTTTAAGATGTACTCCGCGTCAAAGGTCGAAATATCGCCGCTGCGGTTTGCATCCGCAACATATTTAGCCGTAGGGGACAGCTCCTCCATACCGTTTACGTATCTTAAAGCAAGCCTTGAGTCAACGGGCGTTATGCTGCCGTCAAGGTCCACGTCGCCGAACTTTGCCGTAAGCGGAGCCACGTAGTGAGTTCCCGCATTATAAACGAGAAACTGCGGATACTCCGCCCAAGTGTCAACGGTCGGCTGCGTTTTCGCCGTCATTGCCCGCACATAAAGGTCACAGCCGTTTTTGCGGTAATCAAACATCGAATGCCCGTAATTCTTTATAAACCAGGTGTTTTCGGGGAGCATACACGAGGAAGCGTCGATAATGCCGTCCTCGGAAAGACGATTGTGCCCGTCGTCCCTCGCCTGAACGTAATCGTCGCCGAGAGTCGTTTTAAGACGGGCGCAGGTGGCACCGCCGCTTGTACGGTTTGTCTCTATAACTCCGTCGCTCGTGTAATCGGCGGTAGGCGTAAACGGCGCTATATAAAGATTGTAGTTTGAGAATATGCAAACAGAGGTGCCGCTTGCCTTGGCTCTCTGTAAAATCGAAGAAATATTCGCCTGTATATCGTGTATCTCGTCGATTTTTCTCTCAAAGGTCGCCCAGTTGGCAGCTATCACGGAAGCCGAAACGCCCTTTTGCTGCTGATTTTTCTCCATATACGCCCGCATTACGGCTTTTGCGTCATTATAGTATTCATCGGGTACAAACGCCCAAAGACTCGGCGTGTAGCCGAAGCCGGAAACAAGGCACTCGGTAAAAATGCGGTCCTTGTAGGTTCTGCCGCTGCCGTCGGGAAGCTCGGTCTCGAGGAAGCCCTCAAGCTTCGGCACCGCAAGCTGCAAAAGCTTTAAGGTGTCAAGAACCTTGCCGAGAGTGTCGGAATTCATACTCTGATTTATAAACGGGATAAGCTCATCTGTGCCGATGGCTATCTCGCCCTTAAAGAGACAGCCCACCATATCAAGCCCCGTAAATGCGGAATTGAGCATGGTTATGTTTGAGACGTCGTCACAGCCGTAAAGTCCCAAATACGAAGCCAAAACCGCTCCGCCCATACTGTGGCCGGCAATCGACACCTTGTCGACGTGCTTATCTGCCTTGATTTTTTGAACATACGTGTTTATGTCCGCTGCAAGCTCCTGCATAGATTTATGCCAAGCAAGACCGTAAACGTAAACGTTGTCGGCACCGACTTCGTCGCAGCACGCGTCGACTATATCCTTATCGAAGGCATCGGCTTTTGTTACCTCATCAAGACCGTAGTGCGATACCGGCTCGGTATATTGGTCTATAACGGTGACGTCGGGGTGCTTCGCCGTGCCGTCGGGATTGCACGAAACCGGCTCGAAAAGATTGTTTGCTATTTCCACTATTCCCGTGCAAAACGTTTCATAATCTCCCTTTAAAAACGCGCCGAGCGGAGCTATGGCGTTTTTCGCCATTTCAACTATTGCGTCCTGCGACGGCCCCCAAACCTGATTTCCGTCACCGTCCACCAGCACATATTCGCCGAAGCCGGCTATTATCAGGATAGGCGTAACATTATCCTTGGGCTCTGCGGCTGCCGCGGGAACAAAGCAAAGAACTGTCATGGTCAGTGCCAAAAGTACACTGACAAGCTTTTTCATCCTGTTTTTTGACATAATTATTCTCCCCCTGCTTTAAACAGTTAAGTAGATATTACCATAATTATATTATTTTTGCAATATTTTTTATACAATCAGCTTATAAAATCCGTTTCAACCCTTTTAATTGACGTTTCGGGCGAATATGTCCATTTATCTATGTGACCGTCACTTATAAAATAATCCGCCGCCGGACTTTTGCCGTCACCAGTAAAATAGTCCACGATAATAAGCTTTATTTTCATCCTTTCGGGATTTATGCTTTTTATGTAAACCGCGGCACTGTCGCCTGCGCGCGGCCCGGAGGCACATTCGGCAAGCCCTGCAAGATTGGGCGCAAGCTCCACGAATATACCGTAATCCTCCACAGAGCGTATTACTCCGGGCACGGTTTCTCCGGGCGCGAATTTTGAAGCATTTTCCTCCCAAGTGCCGAGCAGCTCCTTTTGCGATAAGGTGATTCTGCCGTTTTCGTCTATCGATTTCACAACTGCCTTTATATCCTGATTAACCGAAAAACGAACACACGGATGAGGTATGCGCGACACCGAGATACCGTCTATCGGCATAAGTGCCGAAATGCCTGCGCCTATGTCGCAAAACGCGCCGAACGGCTCAAGGTGCGTCACGCGCGCGTCGATTATATCGCCCGGAATGAGTCTTGAAGTATAATTTGCCGCGCACTCCTCTTGGAGCTTGCGGCGGCTGAGCAGAGCGAATGTCTCGCCCCTTTCATTCTCGGAAAATCCCGTTATCACAAAGTCAACTGGCTTATTAACGCGCGATATTATGGCTATGTCGCGAACCGTGTTATTTTCAATCCCCATAGCGCATTCCTTGCGCGGCATAAATCCCTTCATACACCTTAAATCCACGTCGAGATTGTGTCCGCGGTCGCAGAGAACCGCGCGCGCCTCAAGCGATTCTCCCGACCAAAAGGCGTTTTTGAGCTCCGCCGGGCTTGAAAGTCTTTTTTCGACGGCTTCAATGTCTGCGCGTGCACCCTCGGGGTAATATTTTTTCATAATTCTCACCTGCTTTGTTTACACTATGCCTGCCGCTTTATAAACACCGTGTCCCTTATGGCAGGTACAACACTATATGTATATGCGGCAGCTCTTCGGTTGAGAATTAACGCGCGATTTTATTTTAGCCCGGCAAGCCTCCGGTTTTGCCGCGACGCAGAACGAAGCGAGCCGCTCAAAACCGTAATAAACAAAGTCCGTAAAATGCAAAAGTGCCGCAAACACGAGGTTTGCGACACTTTTTTACACCATATTCAAATATCACTTTTTAGCCTGCTTTGAGTACTTCTTGAGATATATAAATCTCATAAGTCTTGTCTCAATGGGGTTTATGGGCTTGCCTGCCTCAAACAGTCTTGCGCCGACTGCGGTCTTGCAGCCCTTATCCATTACCATTTCAACCGCTGTGGCATCATATTCGCTGCCCGATACGCAAAGCGCACCGTTGTTGTTAAGAAGAACGCCGTTTCTTCCCTTAAGAGCCTTTACGACCTTCTTAGCAGTCTTTTTTGTGCTGTTGGGATTAAATGTTACCGAGCGAACGGTTGCGCCGACAAGCTGCGCAAAATCGTCAAGAAGCGGCTTCATTGTTTTGCCCGACTTAGACATCGCGACTTCCGCCGGAGTCTTGGTGTGCATAATGAAGTTTACGTCCTTGCGCTTTTTATAGATGGCTCTGTGCATTTCAGCCGAAGCCGGATAATCATTGCCTGCTACAAGCTCACCCGTTTTAATATCTATTCTGACTATCGAGCCGTCGCCGTCTACGGCACTTATATTAAACACGCTGCCGTCACGTTCGCTGTTGCACGGCTCAAATACCGGAGCCTCCTTGGCACTCGAGTCAAAGAGCGAGCCGATATACTCGGCTACGTCGCCGAGGGTCTCGGCTACCTTACCGGTGATGAGACGGTATCTGTTTTTAACGGTAGTTTCGCAGATCTTTTCAAGCTCTGCCGCCACCTTAAACGCCTCGTCGTAATCCTTGCCCATGCAAAGAGCACCGTGGTGAGCCATAATTACGGCCTTGGAGTCCGAACGCTTTATAGCCTCGACAACGCCCTTGCGAAGCTTGCCGGTTCCGGGAAGTCCGTATGCCGCAATCGGGACATTATCGCCGACTATTTCGGCCGACGCGGGTTCAACCTCGTTTATATCCATACCGAGCGCACTTATGACGGACGCCTGCATCTGATGCGTGTGAATTACGAAATTAACCTCGGGGCGAAGACGATATGCCTCGGCATGAATGCCCTTTTCGGAGGACGGCTTAATGTCACCCTCATAGCTGCAATCGTCGATATTAACAACTACTATTTCGTCGGGAGTAAGAGTTTCATAGGGACGTCCGCTCGGAGTAATAACGAATCTCTTATCGTCTACTCTGCATGAAATATTACCCCATGTTCTCGCGATAAGGCCGTATTCAACAACCTCTATACCGGCTTTAATGACGAGCTGTTTTGCTTCCATTATATCCATTGTATTCACCTCTTCGTTATTTATAACAAAGCGGGACAGACGGAAAACCCGTCCGCCCCGTTTTCTTGGGATTAAATTCAGTCAGCCTTAACAGCGACGTTTTCAAATACTCTGTCGAAGCAAGCAAGAGCCTGGTCGATCATCTTAGGAGTATAAGCGGCTGAAGTATAAAGACGGCTGCCTGCGAGAGTTACAAGACCCTCTGCCATATAAGCTGCGCCCATATGCTCCATTTCCTTCTGTCTTACGCCGGTCTCGCCGAGAATTGCCGGGATTTCCCACGGTTTCTTCCAGTTAATCTGATAGTGCATTGTGCCGACTGTTTCAAGGTGGCAGATAGAGCCGGTGTTCCAAACTACGAAGGGAAGGCCGTGCTTTTTAACGAGCTCTTTAAGACCCGCACAAATTCTGTCGCCCATCTGACCTGCCTTCTGGCAAGCGTTGGTTCTTTCGATTTCTTCAAGAGTGAAGTAACCTGCGCAGCATGAAAGCGGGTTAGCGGTCATTGTGCCGCCGACAAGAGCCTTGTGGATCTTCTTACCGCTCGAATCAAGGCCTGCACCGAGATACTTCATGTACTCTCTCTTACCGCCGATGCCGCCTGCACCCGGATAACCGCCTGCAATAACTTTACCGAATATGGTAAGGTCGGGCGATACGCCGAAGTAACCTTGAGCACCTGCCATACCGATACGGAAGCCTGTAACAACCTCATCGAATACGAGGAGTGCGCCGTATTTGCGGCAAAGACGCTCAACGCCCTTAACATATTCAACGGTGATGGGGGTAGTACCGCTCTCGGGTCCTACCGGCTCCATATAAACGGCTGCTGTGCCGCCGCGGAACTGGTTGAGTCTGAGCTTTCTCTCAAGCTCGTCAAGATCGTTCGGAGTAGTCTCCTGAATGAACATGAAGCAGTTGAGCGGAACACCGTGAGCCTGTGTGAACTTTGTGCCGTTTACGCGGATACCGTAAGCCATCTGATCTGACCAGCCGTGGTAAGCGCCGCCCATCTTTATGATGTTCTTATGCTTTGTAGCAAGTCTCGCGATACGAGCCGCACCCATGCAAGCCTCGGTGCCTGAGCCCATCATACGGAACATATCAACGGTTTCAATGCTGTCGGAAATCTTTTTGGCGAGCTTGTACTCAAACTCGTGGAAAAGTCCGGTTGAGGGACCGCAAGTATTAAGGAGGTCAATAACCTGCTCACGAACAGCTTTCGGGTTGGAGCCGAGAACAGTCGGACCGCCTGCCTGAAGGAAGTCAAAATACTTGTTGCCGTCAACGTCATAGAGATATGCACCCTCTGCCTTTGTGAAAACAAGCGGGAAGGGATAGTTGAAAGCAAGGTTATGCTGAACGCCGCCGGGGATTATCTGGCGAGCTTCCTCAATCTGTGCTTTTGATTTGAGGCACTTTTTGTTGTAATACTCATCCTCGTATTTTTTAAGAGCCTCCGGCTTGATGGTGTAAATCGGCTTTTTAATAAGCTCATCAAGCTCTTTGTTGACTGCAACAGCGTCATTGTACTCCGAAATTGCAAATCTTGTGTCCATATCGTGACCTCCGTTTAATAAAATTAACGAAACGGTGCTGCGCAAAAGCGGTGCACCATAGATAACCACGTGTAGTGAATTACCGTTCACTTGTAATTATAGCACAAAAAAGACTCTTGTCAACGCAAAAATACGACGCGGCAAACAAATCGAACTCAAAATTGCGGACGTTTAGACGTTTTTTAACTATTATTTGAATTTATTAAACTAAACAGCCGCGAATTTGAAAAAATGACGAATACATCTGTGGGGTATAAATGAGCAACTACACAATATATTGATGATTACTCCGTCAAAATAAATAATCGATGTGTTAATTATTCGTCAATCTGCCGAAATTTCGAAATTGCGGCAAAAATCGCGGATTTTTTGCATAAATGTCTCTTTCGACTGCCGAATTTACATTGCAGCCGCTTTCAGGCTACATCAAATAGGGTGATTCCCCACAGTGTGGGGAAATGTCACGAAGTGACAAAGGGGACTCTCTCCCGTCAGTAGCTGTCTGCGAACGAAGTGAGTAGACTGAGGGATTTAATAGGCTCCCTTGTAAAGGGAGCTGGCTGTGAGCAACGCGAACAGACTGAGGGATTAAAAAACAAAATACTACCTATTTAAAACTCATACACCCCCACAAAATCCCTCCGGCTCGCCTTCGGCAACCCACCTCCCTTTTCAAGGGAGGCAAAAAGCGGATTAAAGGTCACGCACATTCTTTTTAAATTCCGTAAATTCCTTTGAAATCCCTCCGGCTTGCCTTCGGCAACCCACCTCCCTTTTCAAGGGAGGCAAAAAGCTTTCAAACTGCTTTGGCGAGGCTTGCTTACTGCAAGGGAGGCTGAAAAGTAAAAAGACGAAAACAGAAGTGGAAAACGAATAGTGAAAAGGGCGGGCAGGGGTGTGTGGAAAGCTCCTTATACGGCACACAAAAAAAGAATAGGCATACAGCACCTAAATTAAGTACAAAAACAGAATAGGCACACGATATCAGAATGGGGTACAGAAACGGAATGGTGCACAAAATGCAAAACAGGGCACAAAAAAACAGAGCAAGGCGAACCTTGCTCTGCTTATGATTGTTAATAAATCGGATCGATTGCTACGTGAGCGTCAGATCTCAACCCAACCCGAGTCGCCGCCCTCTACGGGGCCGGTGCCTATGGAGATTGTGATGATATCATCAAGCTCGTATGCAGAAACATCGAAATCCGGTGTTTGATAAACCTGTTTCATTGAGATTTAATCTCCTTTCAAGATATAATAATAAAATTTAATGTCGGAACGGAATATTCAGTTTTGAACAGCCGAACCGATAGTAAAGTTTCGCTGTGGTTTCTTGGTAAAATTCAATTACTGAGCTTTCCAAGCAGCAACAGCAGCATCATATCCTGAAGCAACTTTAGCAGTTACAGCTGCGGAATACCAAACGTAATGATCGGCAGTACCGTCATTGTAGCATACATAAGCGATGCAGTCAATATCAGTTGCCTGAGAAGCATGAGAGATATTCTTGACGATTGCGCCGAAGTATGCATCGGAAGAAGCGTCTGCCTGACTTACATAGTCGGTAGAAGCAGCTTTCCAAGCTGACGGAAGTGCGGTGCCTTTTTCAACTGCTGCCTTAGCAGCATCTGCATCGGCAGCGCCTGTGTTGGCAGCAATGAAGCCAACGCTCTTAATTTTATTGCCGTTTGAGTTCATAGCAGCGAAGTCAGCAGCTGTGATAACCGAAGTAAGTCTGAACTGGAAGAGATCATCCGGAGCAGTTGTCTTATCGCCTGTGAACTTAACCTGAGTCTTATACTTAGCTACAGAATAAGACGGCTCAGCACCTGCAACGGTCAATTTGACCATTGAATTGGTCAAATCATATACAGACATATCCATACGAGATGTTCCTTCAGCAAAGAAAGCCATCTTTTTATCAAATGCTGCACCGTGAGCACCAACCCAAATTTCATCGCCGGGCTTTACGGAATCGGAAACAGTCATTTTGAAAGACAAGTAAGCTTCGCCGGCTACCGGATTCCATCTTTTGGCAGCAGAAGTACTACTACCCATTACTTGGATGCCCTTATTAAAATAGGCAAGTTCCTCCTCGGACATTGCGGTTTTAAGCATCTTGGCAACATCAAGATTCATATTACCTGATGCGTTGGGATTTGCAAACGAAGCAGCGCAATCGCCTTCCCAAGTTCTGAATTCCGTAATTTTGGAACCAACGGGAGTAAGCTGATCGCCATTATAAAGAATCGTGTTAGCAAAAGCACCAAAACCGGTTTTTGAACCCGGGTCAATAGTCATCGTTATTTTGACTGTATCTCCGGGGCTGACTGTTGTTTTATCTGCTGTTGCAATGACTTTAACCTCGCCGGTTTTCAACGTAGGATTATAAGTGTAAGCACTCGCCATAAACGCAAAGCAGGAAATCATCATGACAACAGCCATAATAACAGAAAGCACTTTTCTGCGCATCTGATTTACCTCCTATAAAACAATTTATAAACTTATATTCCCTTTGCAGCAGCAACTACAGCAGCTGTCTCTGCCTGAGTCGGGAAATCAGAGTAACTCGCAACGCCCTCTAAATAAGTTACATCTATAGGATCTATTAAGCCGTCGCCGTTAGCATCAGCAGCTATACCGGTTATCGAGCCATCATCAGCTGAAAAGTCGAAATCGGAATAACTTGCAACACCTTCAACAAGTGTAACGTCAATAGGATCTATTAAGCCGTCGCCGTTAATATCACCGAAGAAGATGAAATAGTAAGTTTCAACAACTTCGCCGCTATCGTTAAGAAGCTCGATTTTTGCGCCTGTGCTCATCTGACCCTGGTCGTTTTCAGTTACCTGAATTGAACCGGCGGGAGTCTGCAAAGCGTCAGCAATGGAATCACCAGTATCGGTTGCAATACCGTAAACGAAACCGTTGCCGTTGGCACAAGTTGAAACCTTATCAATTATAACACCGTTAGCTTTTCCTGTTTCAGAGAGCTGAAGTTCCGGATCAGCTGCAGCAGCAGCCTTCATTACCGGGAAAGTAAGTTTCTGACCTGTGGTATAAACCGTTGAGGTTACATCAGAGGTCTTGTAGGAACCTACATAGAGTTTACCGCCGAGATTGGTCATTGTTTTCTGATCGTTGAGCACACCGAAAGCGGCCGCAGTATCGGAAATGGCCTTAGAAGCGGTAAAGGTGAGGGTCGAAAGTACGACGCCGTTTGCCTTCTGAGCAACAGCTCCGCCGGCAACCTGCGGTAATACGCCGACATAGACATAAGTCTTGCCGCCCGCAGCAGCATCATTTACGACCGTCTTTGTTGCATCGCCTGCACCGAACAGCGTTGAAGCGGTTGTGCCGCTTACAAACTTAACAGCACTGCTGTCATACTGAACAGGAACAGAAACCGTTGCAGCATAATAATCTGTGGTTAATTTTACGGTAACCTTGACCGTATCGCCTGCGTTATATGACGCCTTGTCAAACGATAAAGCGATAGTGCCGTTTTCTGCGACACCGGTATTATCATTTGCGAAAACGCCGACTGCAAGCACGCCAAGGAGCATAACTACAGATACAATAAGGCTAATAGCCTTTTTTGCCTTGGTCATTTTTTGCCTCCTTCTATTCTTAATCAATATTAAATATACACTTTTGAGAGCACAATGTCAATAATTTGTGAATAAAAATGGCACACCGAAAGAAAATATCCCTTACGCTATCACAAATAAAGTTATTTCCTCGCGAGCTTTACAAGCTTTGTACCGTTTTTCACAAAACTATTCCGCCGCACTTTTAAAGTATATGCTCTAATCTTTTTAAGAATATCCCATTACATACGCCCTTGTGGGGGAGAAAACTCCCCCACCGGGTTTTAACTTAAGTAATTAAAGGAAATTACTTCTGAGCGATTGCAGTTCCGCCGTAAGCAGCGTCAACTACAAGGCCGTAGTTAGCGAGGTCAACCTTACCGGTAGCAAGGCCGCCTGCAGTCTTATAAGCGCCTGTGAGAGCAGCTTTGTTGTTGATTGCGAGGTCCATGGAGGAAGCATCGAATCCGTCAACAACACCGTCGCCGTTTACATCGCCGTAGATAACGACTGTGTAGATAGCAACCGGAGCACCGCTCGACTTAAGGCTGAGTGTTGCGGTAGCGCCTGTACCATAGAGGCCTGCAGCGTTAGCGGCAACATTAAGAGTTGTAGCCGAAGAATCCTTAGCCGTTACTCTTGCGAGTACGTCGTCGGCAGTAGCAAGCGAGCCGGGTGTTACGCCGGTGATGAGAGAAGCGCTCTCTGTTACGGAAACGCCCTCACTTGAACCCGCCGTGGTGGGAACTGCTACGTACTTGCATACGAACGGAGCCATAGCATTCTTGAGGTTTGTGATAACAGCGTCAATCTGAGCTGCTACAACGTTTGAATAGAAGCGGTCATTTGCAGCATAGTTTTCAGCGGAGCCGCTGTAAAGGTTTGCTGTGTTGCCCTTCTCATCGGTGTACTCATAGCCGAGTACGGAAACGAGCTTAGCATAAGCTTCGGTCTTTGAAAGGCCGTCAGCTTTTGATGCGTCAAATGTATATGCACTGTTTTCAGTGAATATTGACTTAGCCTGAGCTATAACTGCCTCAAGCTCGGTGTAAGCACCTGCCTCGAGGGCAGAAGCCGATTTCGGCATAAGAGCGCGCTGAGCGATTTCAAGCTCATACTTAACATCGAATACCTCGGACTGAAGAGCATTTGCGTTGGCATTTAATGCCTCGGCAGCTGCAAGAGCCTTGGTGTATCTTGCATAAGAGCCTGCTGTGTAATCAGCCTCTTTGTAGCCCTGAGCCTTAGCCGCAGCAATTTCTTTGGCAAGGAACTGCTTTTCGGTTTTAACTGCAGCGCTCTTCAGGAAGCTTGCATACCAAGTAATGTTCTTAGCGCTGTTAATGATTTCAAGCTCCGAATAATCAGGAGCCTTGTAAGCCTTTACGGCATCCATATAAGCGTTCTGAGCTTCGGTTGAAGGAGCCTTCATGGAAGCTACAATAGCACTCTTATATGTAGCGTTTGCCTTGTTGGCAATAGCAGTAATTTCAGCCTCTGAAAGTGAGCTGCCGTCAATGTACTTTTCGGGAGCTACGGGGCCCTTGTAAGCGTCAATGATAGCGTTGCCGGCTTTCATTGCCTTTTCATAAGCCCAATAAGCATAGAGGTCGAAGTTCTGATAGTTGATGTCGCCGGCAGCCTTAAGAGCAGCCTCAATGGGAGCCGGTGTAACGGTTGCGGAACCGCTTGAAGGTGTTGTGCTTGCTGTATCAAGAGCCTTAGCGGCGGTTTCAAGAGCGGTTATGGCTGCAGTGAGATTGTCGTCACTGTAATTGCCGAGGTTAGCCTTCTTGAACGGGCCGTAAGCGAGCTTAGCGGCAGCGGTAAGAGCTGTCCAGTAAGTGTTCCAAGCCTCTGCCGGATACTTAGAAGAATCGCGGTTAGCCTTGAACTCGCTGTCAACAAGAGATTTAATCGGCATCGCATTGTAGTAATAGAGAGTGCCGAACGGGGCAGTCATGGTGAGAGTGCCCTCACGACGGTTATGTTTACCCCAAACAGTTACCGAGCTGTTTCCGAGAGCATATGTGGCACCCGAAGGAACCGTCGCTGCGTCAACATCGGATTTAAGTCTGAGCGGGTTAACGGTAACAATACCGTTGGGATCGCCTGTCAAGAAATTCTGACCGACGAGAGCCTCTGCCTGACCCGAGGACTCAAAGTAGGTTGAATTATAAGCGGAAACAGAGCTTGCGTTGAATTTACAATCAGCATCTCTCTGGTTAGTCCAGGTTACGGCAATGTTTGAAATAGCAGAAGCAAGAGCCGATGCACTTGTTACAAGGTAATCTGTGGTGGTTTCACCCTTCATCTTAACTACCTCATATAAGTTTGTCTTCTTATCTTCCTTAGACCAAGGGGTGCCGACGGTATCGGCTGTATCGTTGGTTGCATACTCAAAGGTAGTGGAAGTAATGTCGCCGTTGTAAGCAGTACCGTCCTTGAAGGTGAAGCTGTAAACAGCGGTTACCTTTACAAGGCTGTCTGTGGGAACTGCCGCGTTAAGAGTAACATCGGTGCTCTCATACGGTGAAAGAGTCTTTTCGCCGCTTGTGAGCATTTCGGTGTCGTTAACGGTAACAGACTTAAGAGTGAGCATATAAGGATGATCATATGTATCGCCGTGCTTTAAGATCATACCTGCAGATGCGTTTGTTACCTTAAGAGTAGTATTCATCTGGCCGTTTGTAAGCTGTACATAGTTAAGTGTACCCTTATCTACTGTAAGCTTAGGCTCAGCATAGGACTGAGCGTTAGTAGTCCAGCCGAGGAAGAAGTTTACGATCGGAAGAGCTACGTCAAGAAGACCGCCTGTTTTAACGGCATAGGCAATACCTACAATCAATTTCTCTGCGAGGTCTGCAATAGCGCCCTTCTGAAGAATAGCGTCAAGTGAATTGTAAGAATCGGCGATAAGAGCGGTGTTGCCGCATACCTTGCCGAGAACCTTGTTAAGGAGTTCTCTTACGATTCTGAATACTGCGGGATACAGAGCCTCGGTTCTGAGAGTGCTGTTAGCAGGAATATTGAATATGCCCGTAACGCTGTTTGTACCGAGGAGCTTGCTTACGTCAAGGTTGAGAAGTCTGTCAATAATGTCTTCTCTGAGAACAGTCTCAAGGAAGGTCTTACCGTCAGTAGCGGTTTCGTTGATTATCTTCTCAACAGGAAGAACGTCGCGGATAATCTTGTCGAGCTTAACCCACGGATCCTGTGCGGTAGCAAGGTTGAGGTCAAGGCCATCGGTGTTGATGAGCTTCTGTACCTTCCAGCACCACTCGTTGTCAGAGGTGAGAGCCCAGTCGATTATCCAGTCAATGGTGTCTTCCCAAGCGCGTGTGTTCTTTTCGAAGTCTGCAAGCTTATAAGTCTTGGAGGCTGCAACGCTGTAGCCGTCAGCCTTATCGGAGCCGAGGTCGGCAAGCTTGGAGAGATACTTCATACCGATGTCGGTGCCCATGGTAAAGATAACATCGAGCCAATAGCCGCTGTCCTTACCCTTTACGAGGGTCTTCGAGTTGTAATCGGCATAAATAAGTGCGTCATAGTTGTAAGTCGGAACGAACTGAGTTGCAAGCTCACGAATTACGCAAGCGAGAAGAGCGGTTACGTTCTGTCCCTTGAGCTCGGCAGCCGACGGGAGAATTATCTGAGGCATAAGAGCCTTAACGCCGATTGCGCCGAGAGCGGTAACAACATCCTGATTGGAAGCGGACTTATCTACAACTGTGTCATAGTAGCCTGCATAAACAGTCTCATAGCCGGTACCGAAGAGATACTCGGGGTTATAAGCTGCTACATACTGAAGAGCCTTGCGAAGATTGGGAACAAGGTTTGAGTTATCGCCCTTTGTCCAATTGATTGCGGCCTTTGCAGTATCCGAAAGCATTGTGTCGATTGCCTTGCCGACAAAATCGTTGAGCGCCGCAAGAACGGTGGTATAACCCGCTGCCGAAGCAGTAACGGAGCCGTCGCTTGCAGCTGTGGGCATAAACTCGTTAACGAAATCACCGGAGATGGTGTAGTTCCAGTTAATGAGCTTAGCGAACGAATTAGCGGTGGACATATCAAACTTGAGCCAGGTCTCTGTGAGACCGTCTTTGCTGACAAGGCGATAATAGCCGTTGTCGTCGGAGCCTATTGTGAAGTCCGACCACTCCCAGTTATATGCGCCGGCAGCCTTAGAATAGAATGCCTTTACATCTGACGGAAGCTTAGCGAGAACAGCGGTGGCCTCTGAAGCCTTGCCGCCGAAGAGCTCGGTCTTTTCAGCGCCGAACCACTGTGCAAGAAGCATCTTAACCGAACCGTTGAGAACAACGGGAGCAAGATCCTTAAATACATAGGGAGCTATCTGATAGAGAGCCGAAACAAGAGTATTGCTGTCAAGGTTGAAAATTTCGGAAACCTTATCGCTTGTAGCAAGTGAGGGAAGGAAGTAGCTGTCTTTAACGTAATATTTTACGTTTTCGCCGGCAGCGTTAGCGTAAACATAAACGCCTGTGCCGTTGCCTTCCATATCGGTTTCTTCGGTCTTATAATACTTCTCTTCCTGAGCTACATACATCTTCTTGTCGGTATCATATTCAAATACCTCGATGTAAGCACCCTTAGAGTCTGAACCCTTAACATAATAATCGCGAAGACCTGCTTCAGCGCTTGTCGGAAGAGCAATGTGATTGCTTATGCATTTGCCGGAAGCGTCTTCTTTATAAGAAGTATAGCTCTGCGGCTTAGACATAGCGTTGATGAGGACATTCTTGACAAGAGTGTCAGGATTTGCGGTTGTTGTTGAATAAGTGTTGATGAGCGTCATGTCATCGTCAACTCTTGCGAACATCGGATAAACGAGGCCTTTTAACATACCCGGAAGATCCGCGAGGTACTTATTAACGCCGGAGATATCAACAAAGTTGCCGATAATGCCAACGTCGAGTTTGCCGTCGTTGATAACCTTTTTAACGAGACCTGCGTTGTCGTTAAGAAGGGTTGCAATGCCGTTGACTATGTCGAGCTGATCGTGGTTTTCTCTTGTCATGCCCGACGGCCAGTTTTTAAGGTTAGCGTCTTTAACTATGCCGAGCAAGCCTTTGACAAGCTTAACAAGTCCGTTGTTAAGAAGAGCCTGAGCGCTGTCGATGGTTCCGCAAAGAGCATTAACCGAGCGAAGGTCGATAACAAGATGCAAACCTGCTTTGTTAATAACATCGCCCATGTTTATGTTCGCGGCGGCAAGGGTAACATCGAGGAAGTCAAATACGACTGACATTCTCTCTTCGGTAGAGAGTCTTGTTACCGCGCCGTCCGGGCTGTATGCGTCAAGAGCGGTAAGGTTATCAGAGGTCTGATACTTCGTCTTTGCGGCAAACGCCATTACGGACATAGTTGAGAAAATCATGACAACTGCCAAGATGACACTTAACAATTTGGTAGATTTTTTCATACGTGTTTTTTCCTCCTAAAAAGATTTACATTAAAACCATGTATGCGTACCTGATTTTTTCTGCGGGCGGCACTCCCCGCAACAATTCCTCGCACAAAATCCGCTGTACTTCTGACCGCTCTTTGATTTACAAGAAAGCAAACCGATTTCGGCACGTTAACTCGGTCGGTTTCCACCGTTTCCACTTCCGTAAAAATGAATCGGTGGAAAACTGATGATACACACCCGAGCATATTACCGTAGGATGTGTATCAAAACGGGATGGAAACTGCACGGTAAATCAGCCGTGCGGCAGCGCTCCCTCAAAAAAGGGGGCACTTCGCCCTATTACACCATTCCTATGGTTAGTTAAAGTATAGAATTTTAAACGAAAAAAGTCAATAAATTGTTCACACAAATTTGTTGATTTTCTGTATTGAACAAATAGAATTGTTATTTTTGGGCAAAAGTGGCAAACAAAATTGGCAATGTTGTTGTAAAATTATGAATAAATTGTTAACGTTTTCGAGTTTTGAACTTTTTGACAAGTATTGAACACAGTTTTGAACATTTTTACGGTATTTTCGGGTAAAAACAGAGGGCTTAAATAGGCTCCCTCAAATAGGGTGATTCCCCACAGTGTGGGGAAATGTCGCGGAGCGACAAAGGGGACTCTCTCCCGTCAGGAGCTGGCTACGAACGAAGTGAGTAGACTGAGGGATTTATTCAGGCTCCCTTGAAAAGGGAGCTGTCATCGAAGATGACTGAGGGATTAAACAGCGAAGCACTTTCTTTTTAAAATCTATTTTTTTGAGAAAATCCCTCCGGCTTGCCTTAGAGGCCCACCTCCCTTTACAAGGGAGGCATAATCCCTCCGGCTTGCCTGCGGCAACCCACCTCCCTTTACAAGGGAGGCAAAAAGCGGCTCCCGAGGCAAATACCCCGTGAACCGCTTTGCAAATGCAATGTTCTTTATTTGAACTCTTATTTAATTGTGAGATTTGCGCCGTACATTGCCGCCAAATCAAGGCTTCCGTCAAAGGTGTTGCCGTCCTCGGTAAAACACTGCACGTGGTAAAGCCCGCCGTTGCAGACAAAATCCATGGTGAGCTGATATGCGGAATATGTTTTCGGGTTTTTGTCGTCCGCCTTTTTGACCTCGACTACGTATGCGGTGGCTCCGCATTTTTCGAGAGTTACGGTACGCTGCTCAACGGTTACGCCTGTTACCGCGTCGCCTGCCTGCGACAAAATCTGATTCCACTGCGAAACGGTGTTATTTGCCTCATTTTCCGCTGCGCTGTCATCAGTCGCCGCGCCGGAATACATAACCTGCGCGTCGAGCCCCTTGTATTTCTTTGAGGTGGCTATACCTGAATTGCCCACGGTCCAGCCGTTGGGATAAACCATTTTAAAATACTTTGTCTCGTGAAATACGCCGTCGGTTATCTGATCGGGGAACGGAACGGCACCCGTTTTAATTTTGCCGTTTTCGTCCGTGACCTTTTTGCCGTCCTCGTCGGTGACATATATTTCAATCTCGCCGTTCTCATTGAGAACAGTGTTGCCCTCTTCGTCGGTAACAACCTCGTATGTGGCGTCCTTGGCGTTTATAGTCGGCTTCTTTTTTCCGCATGAGGCAAAAACCGCCGATATTACGATTAAGGAAGCGCAGATAACTGCGATTATTTTTTTATCCATTTGAAATCCTCCGTTTTATACATAAACAGATTATAAATTCTTTGCCTCGGAATGTCAACTGGGGGATGTTAAAAATGTCCGGAACGCAAAAAAACAAAAGACAAATCGGAACAAATCTTTGTATAAACAGTTGTTTTTATTTGTCAGAGCTTACCATTTGCTCCGAATCAACCTCACCCTCGGAGTACATTCGTACGCCTTCGGGCAAGCCTTAACCGCCGCAGCCGCGCCGCTTAAGGTTCGGTTAATCCGCTCCGAGCATTTTTCCCTATCCCCCGAAAAAAAGAGGTTAAAAATGTCCGGAACGCAAAAAAACAAAAGACAAATCGAAACAAATCTTTGTATAAACAGTTGTTTTTATTTGTCAGAGCTTACTCTTTCTCTTGGGCGGAGAGATTTATCCGGCCGTTTCTTGGTACACATTTGTGTATTTTATTCTTCATATTCATCTCATTTTGCATTTTTGTGCACCTCGTCTAAATTTTTTAGAGCCAAAATGGAGCCGGATATACTCTTAAAAATATACGTTATAACAATGAACTCACATATCAAAAATACTTAGTTGTGTTTCTTTTAATGACTCAACTTTTCTAATCGTTATTTTGTCATCTTCTTGAACTTGCCCACATAGAAGAGGTGACGAAGGATCATATTTGGCAGCGTTTGTTTCTACACTTTTTGAACTATAATTTGCATAGCAATATACACATCCATTTTTGCATGTATTATAAGTACCTATTTCAACACTTTCAACACATCCACATTCTTTACGCTGATTTTTGTCTTTGCCAACATTGAGTTTACATCCGATAATTTTTTCAATTAGTTCTCTATCTATGCAACAATTATGAATTATACCACATTCATCCAAATCAATTTTTTCTGCACAACTTCCAATCTTAATATTATAATCCGCAGCTATCTTACTTAATTTCTCAGCAAATTCTCGTAGTTCATCATCATTTAATTCATTACTTGACAATCCATCCATATTTTTTTTATTTTTAGGATATATATCAACAAAACTAATCACGCATTTTTCCGTGTATCCACTTAAAGCCTCAGCAATGCTTTTAAATGCCTTCAAATGATATTCTTTCGTATATCTATCAGAAAAGAATATAGGATCATATCTCCAAATCACTTTTTGCTTGCCGATTTTTTCGGACAGTTCTTGAAATACCGGAATCATTTCTGTTTTTTTTGGTAAATTAACCTCAACATCATTTCCGTATCCAGTCAATGTGAATTGAAAATAGTAATTATAATCTTTTATCTCGTTTAACC
>OKRU01000378.1_pt1 | contig 44358 bp, 34 predicted proteins | sample 1601131 | NCBI WGS metagenome assembly OKRU01 (sample SAMEA3541558, study PRJEB24748) | human gut metagenome | biome: human gut; feature: human-associated habitat; material: faeces | place: China | collected 2012
TTAGGCGCGCATGTAAAATGCCCTTATAGGGCGAAAATCAAACCACCACTTGAAGTGGTGGTTGCTGACTTAGACTTGTTCGCTTTGTTTTAAAAATAAGCCCCTTGACAACATATACCCCTATAAGTATAATACACCCATACCCTATAGGGTATAAAAGCAGACAGGTAAAACATTTTAGCAATGAAACGCTTTAGAGATTTAACATAATCAAGAAAGTTCCACGATTCTATTGCGTAGAGCAATAAGTGGTGCAATTGCCTAAAATGATTTTATGGAAAGGAGTTTATATGAAAAAAGCAATAGACAAAATAGAATGGCTATTAGAATTGGGTGGAATAAAACGTGATATTGTGTTTCTGGTTTTATCCGGAATAGCATTGTTGCTAAGTTTCTTTAAGGTGACCATTTTCTCCAGTGATTTTGCGTGGATTTCCATTGTTTTATGTGGATTGCCTATTATCCTGGAAGCTATTATTGGACTTATTACGGAGTTTGATGTAAAAGCAGATGTGTTAGTCTCGTTGGCACTTATTGCATCCATCTGTATTGGAGAAGATTTTGCGGCAGGTGAAGTGGCATTTATCATGCAGATTGGTGGATTGCTTGAGGAAATTACGGCGCAAAAGGCAAGAGCAGGAATTGAAAAACTGGTACATTTGACACCACAGACAGCACGTATTTTAAAAGATGGGAAAGAAACGATTCTGGCAGCAGAACAGGTACAGGTAGGAGATCGTATTCGTGTATTAGCAGGAGAGACGATACCAGTGGATGGCGTAATCCTATCGGGAGAAACAGCTATCAATCAGGCGGTATTAACAGGCGAATCTATGCCAGTAGATAAAAGTAAGAGCGATGAAGTATATTCTGGAACGGTAAACCAGTTTGGTGTATTTGAAATGGAGGCAACCAAGGCAAATGAAAATAGTTCCATACAACGAATGCTTCGCCTTGTACAATCGGCAGATGCAGATAAGGCAAAGATAGTAGGGATGGCAGATAAATGGGCTACCTGGATTGTTGTGATTGCTTTGACAGCCGCAAGCATTACTTGGGCAGTTACTGGAGAAATCATACGAGCTGTTACTATTTTGGTTGTATTTTGCCCTTGTGCTTTTGTTTTGGCTACACCAACTGCGATTAATGGCAGCGATGGGGAAATGCTACAAAGCATGGTTTCCTTGTAAGGGAAGGGGATGCTTTGGAGCGTTTGGCAAAAGTCTCTAAAATTACTTTTGACAAGACGGGAACATTGACTTATGGAAAACCAAAAGTAAGCAAAGTATACAGCATTCATGCAGAGTATCCAGAACAGTTATTATATGCTTATGTGGCAGCCGCAGAACAATATTCAGAGCATCCTCTCGGAAAAGCAATTACAACAAACTATAAAAAACAGGTTAAGCAGGAACTAAAAGAAGCGGAGCAATTTACGATGCTTCCGGGACAGGGAGTACAGGCGGTTGTGGATAAGCAGGAAATTATAGTGGGAAACACAAAACTTTTAAAACAGTACACAGGACAAAATATTGATAACCTGCAAAAAGAGGCAGAGCAATATGTAGAAAAAGGATGTACGATTGTTTACGTGGCAATTAATCAGGTAATTTCAGGCTTTTTAGCACTATCAGATACAATACGAAAAGAAAGTGCGGATATGATAAAGAGAATGAACAAGGTTGGTGTAGAACCAATTTTGCTGACAGGAGATAATGAAAAGTCTGCCAATACGATTGCAGCGGAGTTAAAGATTGGACGAGTGTATGCACACTGTATGCCAGAGGATAAATTAAAGCATATTTCGGATTTACAAAAATCTGGTTATGATGTTTGCATGATTGGAGATGGCATCAACGATGCACCAGCTCTGAAAAAAGCCAATGTTGGAATTGCAATGGGAGAAATCGGAAGTGATATTGCGATGGATGCAGCAGATATTGTACTGGTAGATGATGAGGTAAAAGAGTTGCCACATCTGTTACAGTTATCCAAACGTATGATGATTACGATTACTTGTAACCTTTCTTTTTCCATGGGGCTTAATTTACTGGCGATTGTGTTGGCTATTACAGGAATACTAAATCCTGTAGTGGGAGCATTGGTACATAATACAGGTTCGGTATTGGTAATTATAAATTCAGCATTATTATTGAGATGGAGGAAACATCCCTCTTATTCCCACCACTAAGTCGTAGAGATACAGGTGAGAGTAAGGGGGATTTTTGTGTGAAAAGAGGAGAAAAGTCGTTTCTGAAAGGTTATGTAAGCGGCAATACTTTTATATAGGATTAGGATAATTTAAGCTATTCTTATGAAAAAAGCATTCTATAGTGCAAAAATGCCTCGCAAGGGTGTATATTAGAATTAATAGTGTTTTTTTCAAAGAAGGTACTTGAAAAAATAGCAAAAAAGTTATAATCTATACAAGTTATGTAGGAATTGATGAAGAGTTGAAAGAATGCAGAAATGAGGGTAAAAATGGAAATTACAGTGGAAGAATTAGGAAGCTTAAAACAGGAGCAGTATCATTTGGTTGATATTAGAAGTCGAGAAGAGTTTGAATATGGTTGTATCCCAGGAGCCTCTTTTAGCAGCATAGAAGAATTGTTTTCAAATCCACCAGAGGAAAAGGACAAAAAGATTATTATATATTGTAGTAGAGGTATTATCAGTATTGATGTGGCAGAAAAATTGACTACTATGGGGTATGATGCCTATAGCTTAGAAGGTGGATATTATGCTTGGTTGTTAGACGATATGACACGCAAACAGAACGAGGAAGTCTGTCAAGAGGCAGAAAAAAGTTTGCGGAAGAAGTACCGAAAAACCATTTGGTGTAAATTTGTAAAAGCAGTGAAACAATATGAATTGGTACAAGAAGGGGACAAAATTGCGGTCTGTATTTCAGGTGGAAAAGATTCCATGTTAATGGCTAAGCTGTTTCAAGAGTTAAAGCGACATAACAAATTTCATTTTGAATTAAAGTTTTTAGTAATGGACCCTGGATATAATGAAGAAAACCGACAGATTATCGAACAGAATGCAAAGAAACTAAATATTCCAATTGAAATTTATGAATCAGACATTTTTGATGCAGTATACAATATTGAAAAATCTCCATGTTACCTTTGTGCCCGTATGCGTAGAGGGCACTTGTATAATTTTGCACAACAATTAGGGTGCAACAAGATCGCATTGGGACACCATTTTGATGATGTAATTGAGACGATTTTAATGGGAATGTTGTATGGAGCGCAGGTACAGACGATGATGCCAAAACTGCACAGCACCAACTTTGAAGGCATGGAGTTAATCCGTCCATTATATTTAGTGCGTGAGGATGATATAATGGCTTGGAGAGATTACAATGGATTGCATTTCATTCAATGTGCTTGCAAATTTACAGATACTTGTACAACTTGCAACAATGAGGAAAATAAATCAAAACGAGTGGAAGTAAAAGAATTAATCAAACAGATGAAGAAGACCAATCCAAATGTGGAAAAGAATATTTTCAAAAGTGTGGAAAATGTAAATCTAAGTACAATAATTGCTTATAAGCAAAATGGAGAAAAACGACATTTCTTGGATCATTATAATGAAAAGTAAAAAATCCCCCAGAGAACTGTATGATTTACAGTTCTCTGGGGGATTAATATTATACATTGGATTTAAGGTACTAGTTCCCAACTTCCAATCCATTTCTCCTGTGTATAGTTGTATTTGCGTCGATACAACTTTCCGTTAATTGTTTTGTAACGCCAGCCGATTACATCTGCACATGGTGCGATTGCACTATTATCGTCAGATGGTAAAGCTGTTGCTACTACAGTCTCATTCGTATCTGTGACTTCTGCATTGGCAATACTAAGATCGGAAAAGATAAAAGTAGAACCAATTAATACAAGCAATGCTAATGCGATTTTTTTTGTAAACTGTTTCATGGTACATCCTCCTTTGAATCATAAATAGGTAGGGTTACCCCGATGTTGCCACTTTCTGAATTTCCCAAATAATGATCCTCGTAGTAAATGTCATAGCTGCCATTTGGATTTTTTATCATGTAAGCATTATCCGGAGTAAGTTCAATAGTTTCTTCGGCGTCTGCTGGCTTTATAGAGCTGGCCTCAAATATGAAGCAGAAGGACAACAAAGTAAAAAACAGTATGGGTAAAACAACTATATGAGTTGAAAGCCTCTTTTTCTTTCTATCGCTCTCTGCGGTTACAAAATGAAATCGCTGAGCAATAGAGAATTGCTTAAAACCAATAAAGGAAATAGCAAGTCTTGTATTTGATTTTTGTTTTTCTAAACGTTGTTTTGACATATTTAACAAACAGGAAGCGTAATCAAGTCGCTCATCATTGTTTAGAGGACGAATTACAGCATAATCTGTCCGTAATTCTAAAACTTTTGAGATCTGCTTGCTTAGAATATGTACAAATGGATTCCACCAATAAACAACAGTAAGTAAAGTAAGTAAATACTTTATATATAAATCACCATGATAATAATGAGATAATTCATGTCTAAAAATATATTGCCATTCTTTTGGAGATAATTTTGCCTCTGGAAGGAAAATACATGGTTTCCAGATACCAAAAATCATAGGTGTTTCAATTTCCTTTGATTGAATCAGCCGAAATTTTTTTGCCTTTTTAGGATTATCTATCGCATCTATAAACGCTTTTTGTATCATTGAATCGTTCGTGGGAGTGCCAATTTTTACAGAACGTTTTAGTGAAAAGAATCCTCTTAACACATGAAACGAAAAAATCAGACATCCAACAATCCATGCCAGATAAAACAAGTGTTTTACTTGTATATCGTATCCCCAAATAGAGAATATGTGAGTAGTACAAAATTTTCTTATGTTAGGAAGTATATGCTCTACTGGAATTGTAACGGTAAATTTGTATTCTACCGGTAATACAATTCGTATAAAAAGAACGACCAAACAACTAAATAGTACATGAAAGGTTAGTTGATTGATAATTCTCTGGTTGTTTAAAATCAACCATAAAACTAAAACAGCCATACCAGATAAAACGGAAACGTTTAAAATGGAAGACGTAGTTAGAGACATATATTAGTCCTCCTTTTTCTTAAGGTTTTGTTTCTTCTCCTTTAAGATGGCCTCCAATTCTTCAATTTCTTTTAATGCAGCATCTGGATTTTCTTCCTGCTCTAATAAAGTAGCAACAAGACGAGATGCAGTGATGTTTTTCTTAAAGTTTTGAAGCTGTGCAGAAAATTCCTGTACGGCAAAATCTTTCGAATCTACAGTTGGTCTATATCTACGGCTAAGAACAGTACCACTGTAAACAATATCAGCAACTTCAACAAGTTCCTGTTTTAATAATTTTCTCAAAGTAGCCTGTACTGTATTAACAGTTAAAGTATCATCGCGTTTTGCAATTTCAGAAGCAACCAATGGCTCCTCAGAATTCCATAAAATGTTTAAAATATCCATTTCACGATTTGTTAAATTAAAAGCATTTTTTTTCTTTTTCATAGGAAAACTCCTTTTCTAATTTAGTATTATAAAATTTTTGATAGTGCAAGTGCGAATGTGTATAGGAACGCATTTGTGCTTGCATATCTTGTAACTTATATATAATAGCCTAGTTATTCATACTAAAGTAAAATAGAATAAAACCAGTTTGAATAACTTAATAGCTATTATCTATCATACTATATAAGCTTACCGAAAACAAGTATGATTATTCAAAAAATATGTTTGTTATCGGAAAAGTTGTATAAAATGTAAATTTCATAAGCTACGAAGTTTATAAACTAATTTTATATCTAAAACTGACAAAAGTCAACAAAAAAACATAAAAAATATCAAAATACAACATAAATTCTTGCTTAAAAGAAAAATGTTGTGAAAAGAGTTTGCTACGAGTGATAATTATTTGGAATTTTCTGTTAAATTTACAAATAAATGAGAATGTAAAAGAAAACGGAAGAAAGGTAAAGGGTATAATTGACAAAAAAGCAATGGCGTGATAGTATAGATGTGTATCATAAATATCAGTAGAGGTGCGTGTTTTAAGAGTACCTTGCAGGATGCAGCAGGTGCAGGTGAATGCAGGGAAAAGGAGAACATGCCGAAGTTGTAAAGTGCCTGTCATTTTATAGCTGGGCGTATGCTTAAGAGGCATGCGACTGTCATCGACGAAAGTGATGGAGTGCTACGTAAGAGAAAATAGATTCAATAGAATTTCTAAGTCGGCACTTTCTGCCGGCTTTTTCTGCGTGAACGAATATGTTTGTGGAAAGCTGTTTTTTACAGCATAGGTAATAGTTAAGTCATACATTCATAACGTGTCAGAAGATATAGGGGAATAAAAATTTTTGAATGAACTGTTACGCAAAAAGATTACCACTTTCAGAAAAGATGGATATAATATAATAGAACTGGATTTACAGTATAAGGAGGAAAAAACAATGGCATTATTTAAGGGTGCAGGTGTTGCATTAGTTACACCTATGAAGGAAGATTTAAGTGTGGATTATGATAAGCTGGAAGAATTGGTAGATTTTCATGTGAAAAATGGTACGGACGCAATTATTGTATGTGGAACTACTGGTGAAGCAGCAACCCAGTCTCATGAGGAACATTTAGATACTGTAAAGGCATGTGTGGAGTTTGCAAAGAAGCGTATTCCAGTTATTGCAGGAACAGGTTCAAACTGTACAGAGACAGCGATTTATCTTTCAAAAAAAGCGGAAGAATATGGTGTGGATGGTTTGCTTGTTGTTAGTCCATACTATAATAAAGCAACACAGGCAGGTTTAGTAGGTCATTTTACTGCGGTGGCAAACAGCGTAAAGCTTCCAATTATTTTGTATAATGTGCCAAGTAGAACAGGATGCAATATTTTACCTGAAACAGTTGCTACTTTAGTGAAAAATGTGGATAACATTGTAGGTATCAAAGAAGCCAGTGGAAATATTTCACAGGTTGCCAAGGTAATGCAACTTACAGATGGAAAGATTGATTTATATTCCGGAAATGATGACCAGATTGTACCAGTGCTTTCCCTTGGTGGTGTGGGAGTAATTTCTGTATTATCTAATGTAGCTCCAAAGGAGACACACGATATTGTTGCAAAGTATTTAGACGGTGATGTAAAGGGCAGTTTGGACTTGCAGTTAAAATATTTACCTTTAATTGATGCATTGTTCTCAGAGGTAAATCCAATCCCAGTGAAAAAAGCAATTAATTTAATGGGAATGAACGTTGGAAATCTTCGTATGCCACTTACGGAGATGAGTAAGGGAAAGGCGGCTGTATTAGAGGCAGAGATGAAAAAAGTAGGTCTTTTATAGATTGTATTTAGAAATTAGATTGCGATAAATAAATTAAAAAAGGAGAACGACAAATGACAAAAATTATTATGCATGGTTGTAACGGTGCTATGGGGCAGACCATTACTAAAATCGTAAAAGAAGATGCAGATGCAGAAATTGTGGCAGGAATTGATATTGTGGACAATAGAGACAATGGATATCCAGTATTTACCAATATAAAAGATTGTAATGTTGAGGCAGATGTTATTATTGATTTTTGTTCTGCAAAAGCTATGGATGCTTTGTTGGATTATTGTGAAGCAAAGAAGATGCCTGTTGTGGTTTGTACAACAGGTTTGTCAGAGGAGCAGTTGGCAAGAATCCATAAATTGAGTGAGACATCCGCAGTATTAAAGTCTGCAAATATGTCATTAGGTATTAATACCTTATTTAAACTTGTACAGGACGCTGCAAAAGTGCTTGCAAATGCAGGCTATGATGTGGAAATTGTAGAGAAACACCATAATCAGAAATTGGATGCGCCATCTGGAACTGCATTGGCATTGGCAGATTCTATTAATGAAGCGATGAATGGACAGTATGAATATATTTATGATCGTTCCCAAAGAAGAGAAAAGAGAGACAAAAAGGAATTGGGAATATCAGCAGTTCGTGGTGGAACGATTGTAGGAGAACATGAAGTTATTTTTGCAGGTACAGATGAAGTAATTGAATTTAAGCATACAGCATATTCCAAAGCTGTTTTTGCAAAGGGTTCTGTATCGGCAGCTAAGTTTTTAAAAGGAAAAAAAGCTGGAATGTTCGATATGCGTGATGTAATTGCAGACGCACAATAGTTACGTGCCAAAATTTGAACGCAATTGCCATTGGTATGCCATTAAATTGCCATTAGCTTCTTGTATACTATGCAAACATGGAAAATTATTGAAAATATGGTAAGGATTTGTTATAAATAAATTAGAATCTGTAGCCATTTGACCTACCCACATAGCTTTTGTTTGTTATAAAAATACGACAATGGGATTCGGGGGAAAGGTGCAAAAAAGAGATAGTATAGAAGGGATAGATAGCAAATATGGACAAGGCAATTAGAGAACAGGAAATGCAAGACGCGAAAGAACGAAATCTTGTATGGCAACAGACGAAGGTTACTTATGAACAACATTGTGAACTATTAGGACAAAAAGGGTTAGTTGTATGGTTTACGGGACTTTCAGGTGCGGGTAAGTCTACGATTGCAACTGAAGTGGAACGCCTATTATGTGAACAGAAAGTTTCTACTTATATGTTGGATGGAGATAATATTCGTCATGGAGTTAATCGGGACTTGGGATTTTCTGATGCAGACCGAAATGAAAATATAAGAAGAATTTCAGAAATTGCAGCTTTGTTTCAGGATGCAGGACTTGTGACATTAGTAGCTTTTATTTCTCCGTTTAAGGAAATGCGTGAGTTTGCCCGTGCATGTGCTGGAGTAGAAAATTTTGTCGAAGTATATGTAAAGGCTGATTTAGAGACTTGTCGTAAGAGAGATCCAAAAGGGCTTTATCAAAAGAAAATTAATAACTTTACAGGCATTGATTCTTCCTATGAAGAACCAGACAATGCAGATATTGTGTTAGATACAACCACACTTTCGGTAGAAGAGAGTGCGAAAAAAGTAATTGAGGAAATTCAGAAACGCTTAAAACAATAGTAGTGATTGAGAAAGTGCAAGATACATGGCTCAATTGTTACAAGAAAGGATACAGGAATGAAGAAAGTAATCACATACGGAACTTATGATTTGTTACATGTGGGTCATGTAAACTTGCTTAGACGCGCCAAAGAGTTGGGAGATTATTTGATTGTTGTTTTATCAACGGATGAATTTAATGCGTTGAAGCATAAGACTGCTTACCATAAATACGAAGATCGCAAGTTAATCTTAGAGGCAATTCGATATGTAGACGAGGTGATTCCAGAGAATAACTGGGAACAAAAAATTTCAGATGTGCAAGATAATGATGTAGATATTTTTGTTATGGGAGATGACTGGAAAGGTGAATTTGACTTCTTAAAAGATTATTGTGAAGTTGTATATTTACCAAGAACAGAGGGCATTTCAACAACAAAAATTAAAACCGATCTTGGTGTAAGTAAGAAATAAAGACAGTGGATTGTTGAATAAAGGGAGGTTGAGGTCGTGAGCTTCAACCTCTTTTCTTTACGCGGTAACGAGTCAAAATCTATGCTTGTGTAGGTGTTGGCTACTGTTAGATGATCGAAATTTGAAAAGTGTGTTTTTCTTAATTTGAAAAGTAGAAAAGTAGGAGGTGTGAGATGGTAACGATTGTAATGGCTGTTTATAATGGAGAAAAATATTTAGAAGAACAACTGGAATCCATACGGTTGCAAACTTACAAGGCATGGAACTTGTTGATTCGGGATGATGGCTCTACCGATCATACAGAAAATATCATAAAAAGATTTGCAGAACGATTGGCAGCAGAAAAAGCAGAGGGAGAAGCGTTGGATGTTCAAACTGTTCAATATGTAAAAAGTGGTGAGCAGGATAAAAAAGGAGCAAAATACAATTTTTTGGCGTTGTTGGAAATGGCAGAGGCTTCCTACGTGATGTGTTGCGATCAGGATGATGTATGGAAACCAGATAAAATAGAAAAGACATTACAGAGGATGCAGCAGGCAGAGAAGGAAAATGGTACAATACCTATTCTGGTTCACAGCGATGTGGAAGTAGTGGATGAAAAGAAAAATCAAATTTCGGCTTCGTTTTTTGAAAGTGCAGGATTGAAAAAGCAGTTTACACTACCAGAATTGTTGATACAAAATTATGTCACAGGCTGCACAATGATGTTGAATGCACCCGCTTTGGCCTATATGAAGCAGCTTTCACAAGAGCAAAAGGATGCCTGCCTTATGCATGATTATTGGGTCGCATTGGTGGCACAGACCTTTGGAAAGGTCGTTTTTCTGGATGAAACTACCATGTATTACCGTCAGCATGGAAACAATAGTGTAGGGGCAAAATCGACAAAAAGCCCAGCCTATCTTTGGAAACGATTGCGGGCGGGAAAAGGGGACTACCAGAAAAAAATGCAGCAATCCAGACAGCAGATGAAAAGTTTTTGCGCTTGTTACGAGGCAGCATTGCAAGATAAAAAGCAACAGTATACTTTATTGCAACAGTATGGAAATCTGGGGGAAAGAGGAAAAATTTCCAGATTGCAATTTTATAGAAAAAATCATGTCTGGAAAAATGGAGTAATAAGAAAACTCGTGCAGATAATCTGGGGATAAGACAGGAGTTGTTTGAAAGAACAACAGATTTTGGAGGTTAAGATGAAAATTTTAAAGACCATTCGTTTGGTTATCAAATATATCGTTATGTATTTGTCTATGCTTATGCCTCGTTCCAAAAAGATTTGGGTATTTGGCGCATGGTTAGGGGAAAAGTATGCAGATAATACAAAAGCACTTTTTGAACAGGCGCAAAAAAGAAAGGATATCCATGCTGTTTGGATTACGAAAAATCCAAGTGTGGTAGAGGAGATTCGAAAATTGGGATATGAGGCATATACTTTTACAAGCGGAAAAGGAATTTGGTATCAGCTTCGTGCAGGTTATGCCTTTGAAACAAATGGAATCAGCGACTTTAAACATGCCTTTTTAGGAAGGGCAGTGTTTATTAATTTATGGCATGGGGTACCTCTTAAAAAAGTGGGATATGATGATAAATATGCACATAATTGGGACAGCCCTTATCGAAAATTGAGAGATAAAATTGTAAATGTTCCTTTGGGAAAAGAGTATGTAGTTGCGACAAGTGAGACGATTGCCACTATTTATGAGAGTGCTTTTCGACGTCCAAGGAAAAATATACTTTGTCTGGGACAGCCTAGAAATGATATTTTCTTTGAAGCAAGGGACAAGCAGTTATTTCCTGATAAAAAAATAATTCTATATGCACCGACACACCGAAAAGAGGGAAAAGAAAAGATGGAATTATCCAAACGTCTGGATTTTGAAAGAATACAGACGCTTTGTGAAAAGTGGGATTTTTATTTTGTCATAAAAAAGCACTTCTATCATAAAGAAGAAAAAGAAGCGATAGAGAAATATAGTCGTATTTTGGATGCATCTAATCAGGTGTATGACACACAGGAACTTTTACTAGAGACCGATATTTTAATTACGGATTATTCCAGTATATATATAGACTTTATGTTGTTAAGTCGTCCTATTTTGTTTTATGCATATGATTATGAACAATATTTACAGGAAGATAGACAGATGTATTTTACATATGATGAGGTTACACCGGGACCAATCGTTAAGGACGGGGGGCAATTGGTGGATGCGTTGGAAGAGAGTCTTTCGGGAAAACAATTTGATGCACAGAAGCAAAAAGAAATATTGGAACTGTTTTATTGCGAACAGGGGCGGACTCCAGTTAGCAATACATTGCTAGATCTGGTGCAGTCAGGTAAATTAAAATAGAATAGAAAAAGGCATTGCGCTTTGTGCAATGCCTTTTTTGGCTTTCTTATCCAGCTAAAAGAATGTTTTTTTCTTTTGCTTCATTGTTGGTTGCTGCCTCTTGTTGTTGTTTTTGATAGACGCTGCCATATTTTGAAAAGGAGATATTGTAAATTTCGTATTCGGATAGTAACTTTGTAAACCAAAGAGGAGTAGAGTTTGTAATCTTTACTTCCATCAAATAGGTATGATTATCAAAGAGTAATGCGCCATGGCTTCCGTGTTCTAAATGCAGATCCTCCGTTCGGCTTCGGATATTCGTATCAAAGGTAACACGAAAATCCGGGTCCTCTTTTCCGAATAGAGCGATTCTCTCATAAGCAAGGCAAAGTTTGGGTGTTAGCTCATAGAGAGATAAAAAGTAATCCATTTCATTTAAAATCTGGGTGGCATCAAATGGATGTATTCCGTAGTTTAAATAATCGTAGGCAAATTGGAGAGGAAGTTCAATTCGTCGTTTAGTTACAATGCCATTATATTTTTTCTTTATTTCAAGAAATACAGAATCAAGGAGGCCTGGTGTTCCATAACTTCTCAGACGGAGCTTCTCTTTGTATTTTGGCTTTTCAATAGAGCGTCTTATCAGTAAATCGTCCTGTGTATTATAATAGATATTATTTATTGTGTGCTTTCCAAATTGATCAATTTCCATATAATACAATAATCGTTCTAGAAATTGTCTATATTTTTCCTCTGAGAGTTTGTACTTTTTTTCTACACGGTTAAATACTGTTTGTGCCATAATAAAGCCCCCTTGTTTTAAACGTTAGCGGCCTGGTCTGTTGTTTCCGCCAGGTTGATTCGTATTGCCTCCGCTGTTTGAACTTGTAGTAAGCTCAGTTCCACCGGATACGGTTCCGCTGGATGCATATCCAAAGTCATCTGTGTTTCCTGTAAAGTCAGGATTTAAGTAAACTTTTAAATTGCTTGCGGTTGCATTGCCATTATAGTAAGTAAGACTGCCTGCGGAAGTAGAATAGGTAAGATAAGAAAGTACATTTCCGTCTGCATCTGTTATAGCAATGGCATTGGAACCTGAGCTGTTTGCACCAGAAATGGAACGAGTCAGGTAATTGGTTGTATTGGAAGGGAATTGGCTCATTTGGTTGTAAGTATCAATACCAAGTGCAATGCCACCAGTACAGCTAAAGGTTCCATCGCAGTCAAATGCATTATCCGCGCCACTTGTAGGACCGATTACCAAGGTTGTACCACCTGTGATGGTAAGGGAACCGTTGGAGTCTAAACCATCTCCACTGGCTTCTACTAAAATATAACCACCATTTATGGTCATACTGTAATTTGTGCTGGAAGAATTGTTTCCGAAACCAGGGAAGCCGTTCCAAGTGCTGTTGGAATTGCCACCTGCAGCATTGATACCATCATCGGAAGAAACAACATGGATGGTACCATCATTAATTGTAATATCTGTGCCTTCCAATCCCTCGTAACATTTGTTGATATGAATAGTACCACCATTTACTTCCAGAGAAGTATCACTATGTATACCGTCATCTCCCGTAGAGAGTTCCAAAGTACCGTTATTTATGATAAGTGCTCCACCACAATGTAGTGCATCGTCTGAGGTGGCAGCGGTAATAGTACCACCGTTGATGGTCATGTCTCCTTCTGATTTTAAGCCCTTGGCACTGATGTCCAGAGTTTGCTTAGAGTTGCTATTTGACCAGTTTCCAGGCATGCTACCATTCCAGCCGTTAGAAGGATTATTTGTATTGCTGTAAGAAGATCCTTCGTAGGTATATAAATCTAGGGTACCGCCGTTTACCGTTAAGGTACCATTTGATTGGAAGGTATCGGCATATGCGTGGGCAGTAATAGTACCACCATTGATTACAATGGTACCTTCTTTTCCGTCTGCATAATCGGAGTCTTCGCTTGCCTTGCTTGAATCATCAATTGGATTATTGGAGCGAACACAATCAGAGGCCGTACTTGTAAGATTTAAAATAAGATTATCATATGCCCCATCTTTTTCTAAATCATCTTTATTACCGATTTTTACGGAATCCTTTCCTTTTAGGCAAACATCTTTGGAGGTAACAGTGATCGTTCCATTGTAAACTTTTAAATCGTCCTTGCTGATAATTCCATATCCACAGTTACCTGTGATGGTAAGGGAACCTTTTCCTTTGATTTTTAAATCATCTTTACTGTAAATAACACCATTGTCATCATCCTCATTGGTATAAGATTCTCCATCAGAAAGTGTATTTTTCGTACCCTTTTTAATTGAAATATTTACAGAACCATCAATTGAGGCTACATATACTGGAGAAGTAAGCGTATTTGATAAGGTCAGACCTTCAAAACTAAGGTCCACTTCTCCATCTGGGTATGCTGTTTTATCTACATTGACACGAATTTGTCCCTGACTGCAATTACCAGAAACTGTGATTTCCTGGTCTGTAGTTGGAGCAACGATAGTAACAGTTGTACCATCTACAGAAAGGTTTGAAGCATCAGAAGGGGTAACAGTATTGCCGTCCGCATCTTCTAATGTAATACCATCTTCATCGAACTGAATCGAAGTGATAAACACAGTTCCAGTCACCGCAGGTTCTGTGGTTACCGTAGGGGTACTGGTTGCCTTTGGAGTGGCAGTAGGGGTTGTAGTAGGAACTGCCGAAGTGGTTGGGGTGTTTGTCAGGCGTGGGGTAACGGTTTCCTTTGGTGCGGTGGTCGGTGTTGCGGTTACTGTGGAAGCTTCTTTTGTGACAACTGGGGTGTTGGTGACAGAAACCGTAGCAGTTGGCTTGCTGGTAGCAGGGGTAGCTGTCACGTTTGGAGGAGCCGTTACGACCGTTAATGGAAGTGCAGTTTCCTTGACAGAAGCGGTTGCCTTAGTGGTAACCTTTTTCTTAACGGTAAGCTTGATCTTTTTCGTTACCTTTTTGGATTTACTAAGTTTTGCTGTCACCTTAATAACACAAGTACCAGCTTTTTTTGCTTTAATAACACCTTTTTTAGAGACAGTAGCTATGGCTGTCTTGCTGGATTTATAGATAAGCTTACTTTTTGAAATAGTTGTTTTTATTGTAAAAGTAGAACCTACATACATAGTTTTCTTGTTTTTACTTATGTTGTTAAATTTTAGGGTTGTGGCAGCTTTCGCTGGTGTAGTGGAGGGAGGAATTAATGTACTCCCCAAGGTCACTGCCGTAAATAAGGCTAATAGTTTTCGTTTTGTCATACCAAAGACACCTTTCCTATATAAAATGTAATAATGGTTGCGAAACTAAAAGGGTATAAATAAAATTGGGGTATTGGAAGTTTCGCGGTTAATTTGTAAATGTAAAATAATGGTAAATTTTCCTTTTTGTAAACACAGTTTAGCAGGAAACTGTGAAAAATCTAAGAAAAAATTTACAAATTAAGGTGAATTTTTGTTCCTGTTTTTTCAACCTTAATAAGATAATGCAGCGATAAAATAAAATGGGACAAGTTGTTACAAGAAAAAATATAGATTTTTTTTACAAAGGAGAAAAAATTATAGGCTTGAATAAGGGAAACGTAAAGTATAACTATATAAATTTACTAAAAAAATATAAGATAGATGGGCAGTTTACGCAGAATATAGGTGTTACTAATAAAATGTTCTGTGCAAAGTACCCTTTTTTATCAGAAAAAATAGTGCAGATTGCATAGATAAAAAGAAACTACAAGACAAGTTTATGCTGTAGGTTTCGCTGCGCTTGGAAAGAACTTGAGTCATAAACCATCCTGGTGTAGAATAATATGTTAGGGAAACTTGGACGAGCAGAGAGAAAGAGTTGGCAGGAGGACGGAAATGAAAGAAAAGGGAGTTATCATTCTTTGTTGTATTTTGATATTTTATGCAATGCTGTCATTTAAAATTTATTCGGAACATAATCCGAAAAATGCTACAGAGGACTATGCAAAAACAAAGGATGTACCGCAGAATGGAGAACTTTATAATGCTTGGATTAAAGAGGGGGGAAAAAAGCAACTGACTGCCATGGTAAATAATCAACTGTATGAATTTTCTCTGGCAAAAAATATAGGCAAATTAGAAAATGTGGTAGCAGATTTAAAGATAAAAAATGGAGTGGTAAAAAAGATTACCTTAAAGGAAGATTATATCACTGGAAAGGTACTGGCATTAGATGAAAACAGTATCGAGATTGAGGGATATGGTAAGCTTTCTTATGGGAAAGGGTACAAAGTATATAGAACGTATGAAGAACCTAAGCAATTAGAGAAAGAAGACGTATTGGTTGGGTATGATGAAGCAAAATTTGTAGTAGCGGGGAAAAAGGTTTGTGCAGCTTTGATTGATAAACCTGTTAAAGTGGGAAATATTCGTGTACTGTTAAGAACAAATAACGGAAAAGATGTGTATCATAGCAGCGTGACGGTTTGTAGTGATACTAAACTTACTCTGATTTGTGGAAAAAAGAAGACAACTTACAAAAAAGGGGAAAACGTTGTAATAAAGGCGGATAAAAAATATTTTGGCAAGGAAAAACGATTAAAGATACAAGCAGAAAAGGGTGGAAAAATTACTGTCATGTCCATAAAAAGGGGAACCGAGAATCCGTCCTATCGAGGCAGTATGGAACTGACATGGGAAAAAAAGAAAGGGCTTCTTCTTGTGAATGAGTTGTCCTTGGAAGAATATTTATATGCAGTCATAGGAAGTGAGATGCCTGTTTCTTATGGAGAAGAGGCTTTAAAAGTACAGGCAGTCTGTGCCAGAAGTTATGCATACAAGCAATTGATTCATGGTGGATGCAGTACATATGGTGCACATGTGGATGATAGTGTTTCTTATCAGGTGTACAATCAACAACCAGAATGTGAGGAGACAATAAAAGCGGTAGATTCTACCAAAGGACAGATTTTACAATACGAAGGAGAAGCGATTACTGCATATTACTTTTCTACCTCCTGTGGTTACACAGCATCCGCAAAAGAAGTCTGGGGAACAAGTCAGGAAGAATATTTGCAGGGTGTGGCACAGTATGAAGGAGAAAAGGAACGGGATTTAAGCAAGGAAAAGGCATTTAAGGAGTTCTTGAAGGAAGATTTAGAAAGTTATGATAAAGACTTCCCATGGTATCGTTGGAATGTCACAATGAGTGTAAGTATGTTGTCAGAGTCCGTAAATCAAGCTCTTTCGGAACGTTATGAGAAAAATAAACAGTGGATTTTAACAAAACAAAAAGATGGTTCTTATGCCAGCAAGCCAATCTCTACGATTGGAGAAATAACAGGAATTTCTGTATTGGAGAGGGGCAAAAGTGGTGTTTTAAAATCGATTGTGATTCAAGGAAAAAAGGGAACAGTTAAAGTTATTTCGGAATATAATATACGGACACTTTTGGCACCAAATCACGCCACCATCTATAGGCAGGATGGAAGTCAGGTGAATGGACTGGATATGCTTCCAAGCGGTTTTTGCTATATAGAGGAAAATCGAAAAAAGGGAACGTTTACGATAACGGGCGGAGGTTATGGTCATGGAGTAGGAATGAGCCAGAATGGAACAAAGACGATGGTAGACTTAGGATATAAATATGAAGAAATACTGGAGCATTATTATCAAGGAGCCAAAATTGTAGAAATTGAAGATTAAAAAGAAAGAAACGAAACTACTTACGAGAGGTTTCGTTTCTTTTCGTTATAGGCACTTTGAATGAAAACATTAATTTCGCCGCCGATTAGGAGCATGTACATACAAAAATAAATCCAAAGCATCAATAGCACAATAGCAGTCAGACTTCCGTAGGTATTTGAGAAGTTTCCCATATGGTCGATGTAGAAGGAATACAAATAGGAAAATCCAATCCAGCCAGCGGCAGAGGCAATGGCGCCTGGAAGTTCTGCTAATACATTAGACTTATGGTTCGGTATCACAACATACATATATAAGAAAAATAAAATTAAAATACACATGGCACTGGAGGCACGAATACTAATTACTAATAAAGTTGCATCTTGCAATGCTGGGAAATAATTATTGATGGCATGGCTAATACTATTTCCGAAGGCAAGTAATAAAAGAGTAGCAAGTAATAAAACGGCAAAAATCATCGTATAGATAGTGGCACGAATCCGCAGAATCAAGTAATTACGGTTTTCTGGAATATTGTACACAGAATTTAGTCCGTAGATTAGTGCATAAAAAGATTTGGATGCTGCCCATAATGTAGTAATAATGGTAATAGACATCAATGTGGTGGTAGAAGAGGTGTAGATTTCCTGAATGATCTTCACCAAAAAAGGAGAAAATGCCTCTGGAATCCATTGGGTTACCATGGAAATCAAATCCTGTTCGGTCAAAGGAAGATATTGCAGCATTGTCAATAAGAACATGGCAAATGGAAATGCGGACATCATAATATAGAAGGAAGCCTGTGCAGCGTAGGCAGACACACAATCTTCCTTCATTTTATTTAGAAATGATTTTATCCAAAAGACAATAAAAATGACATAGCGCATGATAATCCCCCTCCCGTTTTCTACTTTTATTATCTATATTTTACCAATATTGCGTAAGAAACACAAGAATGGTTACAATAGTATTAGTATATGAAATATTTTCCTTTTCATGAGTAAAAAAGCGTGTTAAAATAGGGAACAGTTGTTAAAATAATTGGCATACTTGGGTACCACATTATTGATTAGATAGAATGGAGATTAATTATTATGAAAAAGAAGAGAATATTAGCTGGAATGATTTTTGCTTTGACCATAACTGTAAATGGCTGTCAGTCGAATCAAAGTGCTAAGAAAACGGCAGAGACTACAGCGTCTCCGATTCCTACCGTTGCGGTGGTTGATTTACCAGAGGATAGTTATACAACGTTAAAGGACAATGTTTATACAGCTACTGGTGGAGCGTTGCAAGTTACGGTACCAGAAGATTGGACAATCAGTGATGAGGATGCCACTGTGTTGGTAGCAGGAAAAGAGGAAGATACAAAGGACTGTCTGACCGTACAGATTTCACAGAAAGATAATAAATTTTCAGAATATACGGTAGAAGATTTTGAAAAAATTTATAGTAAGACCTTGAATAATTATGAGGCAGAATCTTATGAAAAAACAACAGTCGGTGGACTGGAAGCGGGATGTCTTACTTATAGTTTTTCAACAGACACAGAAGATGTACAAGGTTATGAGTATTTTATTGATGGAAACTATACTTATGTGTTGAACTTCACAGATGTTTCAGGAAACTTAAAAGACAAAATACCAGAGATTTTAAAGCAAGTGAAGATATGTAAATAAAGAAGTAGAAGAAAAGAGGACATTGCACGATGGAGCGTGTGGTGTCCTTTTCTGTTTAGGAAGCATTTGTGGAAATTGATATAATGGTAAGAAAATCATGGGAAATAAATTTATAATATTATTTTTTGAATGTAGTAAAATATAAATATTTGTTGAAAGAGAAAATGACTTGTTGTAAAATGGCGAAGTGGTTAAAAATAATTTAGGAGGATTTGAGGACAAATATATTTGTGTTCAAGATAGTGGTGATGAAAGATAGAAAAAATAGTATAGTTATGCAGGCAAGCATATTAGCGGTTGCCAGTATTATTAGTCGTATTATTGGATTATTATACAGGAGTCCACTAAATTCCATTATTGGAAATCTAGGCATGGGATATTATCAGCAGGCATACACGTATTATACAATTGTATTGCTTATTTCTTCGTATAGTATTCCTGCAGCAGTTTCAAAAGTGATTTCGCAAAGGTTAGCAGTTGGGGAGTACAAAAACGCACACAGGATATTTAAAAGTGCGTTGCTATATGTTCTTGTAATAGGTTTTGTAGGAAGTGCTGTTTTATATTGTGGAGCTGGATGGTTTGTGAATGATGCATCTGCCATTCCTGTAATGAAAATATTTGCACCTACCATTTTAGTTTATGGTATCTTGGGTGTTTTTAGAGGTTACTTTCAGGCGCATAACAGTATGGTGCAAACTTCTGTATCACAAATTTTAGAACAGATAGCAAATGCGGTGATAAGTATTGTGGCTGCATACGTGATGATTCGATATGCCATAAATATTAAAAATGAAAATAGTCAACATATGCAGGCTATTTGGGGAGCAATGGGAAGTGCCATAGGAACTGGGGCAGGAGTTCTGGTTGGATTGGTTTGTATTCTAATTATGTACAATAAAAGTAAAGCAGGTATAAAACAGAAAATTGCACAGGATACAACAAAAACACTTCTTGGATATAAGTTTATACTAAAGTTGATTATCTTTACTGTAACTCCGTTTGTTTTAAGTACGGCAATCTACAACTTGAGTAGTACAGTAAACACAAAATTATATACAGATTGGTATGCAAATTATAAGGGTATCCATATCGATAAAGTGACCGAAATTTGGGGACTATTTTCTGGACAGGCACTTACCATTACGAATATTCCCATTGCCTTTTCTTCTGCAATGGCAACTGCTATGTTACCTTCTGTATCGACTTTGATTGCTGCGCAAAAGATTAAAGAGGCGAAAGATAAGATAGGTGTTTCTGTAAAAACTACTATGCTTATTTCAATTCCGTGTGCAGTTGGATTATTTGTTTTAGCTGAACCGATTATAAATTTGCTTTTTTCAAATACAAGAGCAGACTTGAAAACTGCTGGTGGTTTTTTGATGGCATTATCCTTATCTACTGTTTTTTATGCGCTATCTACATTGAACAGTTCTATTTTGCAGGGAATTGGAAAAGTAAATACGCCAATTGTTAATGCTGCGATAGCTTTGCTTGTACAGACAATTACCGCGATTGTATTGTTGCGAATAACAAACTTAGGTGTTTATAGCATTGCCATAGCTACAACGCTATACGCAGGGTTAATGTGTTTCCTAAACCAATATAGTGTAAAAAAAGCGATTGCGTATCGGCAGGAGTATAGAAAAAGCTTTTTTATACCAATTTTGGCATCGGTGATTATGGGAGGAGTGATAAAACTTGTTTATGAAGGAATGTATTTGTGTGTGGCATCTATGAAAATTGCGGTAATTTTAGCAATTATGTTGGGAATAGTATTATATCTGTTTTTGCTTATTCTATTTCAATGTTTTACAAAACAGGAAATAGAAAACTTTCCAGGAGGAAAGAAAATCATAAAAAAATTAAGTAAAATAAGATTAATGAAATAGCACCATTAAGCCATAAAACCATTTTAAGACACACGTATTGTGATTTTGGAGGTTTTATTATAGTTTGATTAAAATAGAATGTTATAACTATTATCCGTATGGGGAGTATGCTATAATATGAAAATGTGGGAATTGCAAAATTCGCTTATACAATGCGACAATAAAAGGGAGGAAAAATTCTTGAAACTAGAAGTGAAAAATTTGAAAAAGTCCTTTGCTGGCAAAGAGGTATTACATGGAATCTCTTTTTCAGTTGAAAGTGGGAAAGCGTTGGGACTTTTAGGACGTAATGGTGCAGGAAAGACGACTACCATTCGTATTTTAATGGATGTGTTCCGAGCAAATGAGGGAGAAATTTTGTTGGATGGAAAACCATTTGTGCCTAGAAACCATCAAATTGGTTATTTACCAGAGGAGAGAGGTCTTTATCCAAAGAGAAAAGTATTAGAGCAGATGGCATATTTGGCAATGCTTCGAAATGTTCCGAAAGCCAAAGCAAAAGAGAATGCAAAAAAATGGTTGGAACGTTTGGAAATTGGACAATACGAAAATAATTTACTAGAAACGTTGTCAAAAGGAAATCAGCAGAAGGTACAGTTGGCATCGGTGCTAGTTTGTGATCCAGAAATCGTTATTTTGGATGAACCATTCAGTGGATTGGACCCTGTAAATTCACAGATATTACAAGATGTCGTAAAAGAATTGATCGCAGTAGGGAAAATTGTAATATTCTCTAGTCATCAGATGAGTTATGTGGAAGAGTTCTGTGAGGATATTGTCATTATCAATCAAGGACAGGTCGTTTTAGAAGGAAACTTAAATGAAATTAAACTGGCTTATGGACGGGACCAATTAATTCTTGGTGACAGAAATAAATCCGTACAGGAATTTAAACAATTTTGTGAACAGGAACTTATTGAAGTATTGCAGGTATGTGGGCAAACAAAAGATGCATTGATCGTAAAACTTTTAGACGGACAAACAAGAAAAGATTTATTGAAGGCATTGCTGGAAAAGAACGTAGAAGTGGAACAATTTGAAACTTATAAACCATCATTAAATGATATTTTTGTGGAGAAAGTGGGGGATTAACACATGAGACGTTTTTTTACAGTATTTGAATTTGAATTTAAGAGCTATTTAAAAAATAAATCGTTTATGATTACTACCATTCTTATTTCTGTGCTACTTGGTGCCATTATGTTTTTGCCAAATTTTGTAGATATGTCTGATATGCTTGGTACTTCTACTAAAACGGAAAGCACGAAGAATGATACAGATGAGGAAGAAAAGTCAAAGTATGGTATTTTGGATCAAAAGAGATATGTAAAAGATTCTCCATTTTTAGAAACGTTCTATGAAAATGCAGAATTTAAGAGCTATAAAGATGAAAAAGCACTGAAAAAGGCAGTGGAACAAGAAGAGGTAGAAGCTGGCTTTGTGGTAGAGGATGATAGTCACTTCCGTTACCTTGTATGGAATAATTCCATGTATAATGATGGTGCAGAGCAATTTAATCAGGTGATGACATTAGTACATAAACAGGTATACTGTCAGGAGCATAATTTAGATTTTGAAGAACTGGCAGAAAGTTACGATGCACCAGTACAGTATGAACAAGAGATTCTTGGGAAAAATGCCTCTGATAATTACTGGTACTCTTATGTATTAGTAGTAGTCAGCTTTATGATTATTATTTTATATTGTGTTATGATTGCTACTTCTGTTGCCAGCGAAAAGAGCAATCGTGCGATTGAAGTGCTTGTCACCAGTATCGACTCTAAGTTTTTACTATTTGGAAAGGTATTATCAGGAGCATTGGCCGCCTTTTTGCAGGTGGGAATTATACTGGGAGTTACGTTACTTAGTTATCAAGCCAATCGTGACGTTTGGGGCAGTGTGTTGGACCCGGTTTTACATATTCCTAGTGATGTGTTGATTGCCTTTACATTCTTTGGTATCGGTGGATTTTTATTTTATGCATGTTTATATGGAGCATTGGGAGCACTTGTTTCTAAAACAGAGGATGTCAACAAATCTGTCGGTGGATTGCAGATGATTGTTATGATTGTATATGTGGTAGTTTTAATGCAGCTGGACAATACGGATGGAATTATAGTTAAAGTATGCTCGTATCTTCCATTTAGTTCTTATTGTGCTATGTTTGTGCGAATTGCATTGGGAAATGTAGCTATGTGGGAAATTGTTGTATCCTTTGCTATTTTGGTAGTATCTACTGTATTTGTAGGATGGTTGGCAGCTAAGATTTACCGTATGGGAACATTACGCTACGGAAATCCAATATCTATTCGTACAGCATTGAAGAATTTAAAAGGGGAATAAGGCAAACCTTCAGAATCTTCTTATTGAAGAATATGGAAAAACGTGCTATACTTAATCAGAATATACGCAGTATGCGTGAATTTGTAACGAAATCAATTAAAAAACAGATAGAAAAGGATGAAGTGAAATGAATCTAATGTATAACAGTACAAGAAACAAACAGGAAACCGCAACTGCATCTCAAGCTATTTTAAAGGGATTGGCTACAGATGGAGGATTATTTGTACCAGAATCTATTCCGGCATTGGATAAGGATATTGCTACGTTAGCAAATATGAGTTATCAGGAAGTAGCTTATGAAGTAATGAAGTTATACATTACAGATTTTACAGAGGAAGAACTTAAGAATTGTATTAATCGTGCGTATGATAGCAAGTTTGATACAAAGGAAATTGCACCATTGGTAAAGAAGGATGGCGCATATTACTTAGAATTATTCCATGGTGCTACAATCGCATTTAAGGATATGGCACTTTCAATTTTGCCACATTTATTAACAACTTCAGCAAAGAAGAATAATGTAAAAAATGAAATTGTAATCTTAACTGCAACATCTGGAGATACTGGAAAGGCTGCTTTGGCTGGTTTCGCTGATGTGGAAGGAACAAGCATTATTGTATTTTATCCAAAGAATGGAGTAAGTCCAATTCAGGAAAAACAGATGGTAACACAGAAGGGTGCAAATACAAAGGTTGTAGGAATTACAGGTAACTTTGATGATGCACAGAGTGGCGTAAAAGCTATGTTCAATAACAAAGAATTAGCTGAAAGAATGGATAAGGCAGGATATCAGTTCTCATCTGCAAACTCAATCAATATTGGACGTTTAGTTCCACAGATCGTATATTATGTATATGCATACAGTAGATTAGTGAAGAATGGCGAAATCAAAGCGGGAGATAAGATGAATGTCGTAGTTCCAACAGGTAACTTCGGAAATATCTTAGCAGCTTATTATGCAAAGAATATGGGACTTCCAATTGACAAGCTGATTTGTGCTTCTAACGACAACAAAGTATTATATGATTTCTTCCAGACAGGAACATATGATAAGAACCGCGAGTTTATTTTAACAACATCTCCATCTATGGATATTTTAATTTCAAGCAACTTAGAAAGATTAATTTATAAGATTGCTGGAAATGATGCAGAGAAGTGTGCAGATTTGATGAAAGCACTTTCTACATCTGGTGTTTACAATATTACAGAAGATATGAAAGCAGAATTACATGACTTTGTTGGTGGTTATACAGATGAGGCAAAGACTGCTGCTACCATTAAAGAAGTATATGATAAAGAAGGATATATTATGGATACACATACTGCAGTTGCAGCAGGTGTTTATAAAGATTATGTTGCAAAGAGTGGAGATAAGACACCAACTGTAATTGCTTCTACTGCAAGCCCATATAAATTTACAAGAAGTGTTATGAATGCTATTGATGCAAAATACAATGAGATGGGTGACTTTGAGTTGGTAGATGAGTTATGCAAGCTTTCTGGTGTAAAAGTTCCAAATGCAATTGAAGAAATTCGTACTGCACCTGTGCTTCATGATATTGTTTGCGATTCAGACAAGATGCAGGATACTGTTGAGAAGATTTTAAAACTTCAGTAAAATAGACTGTTTAGATTTATGGTGAAGCAGTCATAAATTGAAAATAAGGAGAGGGCTGTCTGTCAAAGATAGCCCTTTTTGGCATTATAAAAAGGGTCTTTTTGGTAAGAAGATTGTTAAAATGGAGGAAAATAAAATGGAAGTATATATTATCCGTCATGGAGAGACCATATGGAATGCAGCAGGAAAGTTGCAGGGTTCTATGGATATTGAATTGAATGAAAAGGGCAGAGCCGCAGCAGGGGCGTTGGGAGAACGATTAGAGGGAGTTCCTTTTGATCGTATTTATGCTTCTCCATTGATTCGTGCGTATGAAACTGCCTGTCTAATTCGAGGACATCGAAATATTCCAATTATACGAGATGATAGATTAAAAGAAATCTGTTTTGGTGTAGCAGAAGGGATTCATCATGACGAATGGAGAACAGAGGAAAGTCCATATCATTTCTTCTATACAAAACCAGAATGTTATGTACCACCAAAGCAGGGGGAAAGTTTTCAACAGGTTTGTGATAGAACAAAATCTTTTTTGGAAGAGGTGGTAGAACCTGCCTGGAAGGATACGGAACGAATTATGATTGTGGCACATGGAGCTTTGAATAAAGGATTGATGTGTCATATAGAAAAACATGGAATCGAAAACTATTGGGGAAAAGGATTGCAGCAGAATTGTGAGGCAACCATTTTTACCTATGACGGAAGCATATGGAAGGAAAAGTAAGGGAAGCGAAAAAATGAATCAGAATAGTTATGTAAATGCAGCAGTGAGAAAGATACAATGCAGTGACAAGAAAAAGAAGGAAATAAAACAACAATTACTGCAAGATGTGAAAAAAGAAATGGAGCATGGAAAATCCATTCATGAGGTAATTGGCGATTTGGGGACACCTGAGCAGATTGCAGAAATGTGGAATAAAAAAGTGTCAGAAGAAGAGAAGAAAAAGTTTAAAAAGCAAAGAAGAATGAAGATTGTTGGAATCGTATTGGGAGTGCTTGTTTGCGCAGGGCTGCTTATTTATTTTTTTGTTCCTAAATCTTATCCAATCGAGACACATGGCATTTATACAGAGGAGCAGGTAGAGAAAAAGGTAAAAGATACGATTACTATGTTAGATAATGGAGAGTATCAGAAGCTATATGATTGTGGTACGAAGGGGATGCAGAAGGTATTGAATAAAAAAATGCTGGAGGCAGCCAAACATGAAGTTGGAGACAACTGGGGACAGAGAAAATCCTTTGGAAAAATATATATGGCGGAGACAAAACAAAAGGGAAATTTATATGCAGTAGCACAGACAACGGTGGAATATGAGAATGTATCAGTTACGTATACGGTTAGTTTTGATAGTGACTTAAAGTTGGCGGGATTATACATGAGATAGTTTTTGGATATTAGGTTGCATTTTGTCAAAAAGTTAGCTATTCTAATGGTGTAACTATATGGAAAATGAATGTATTAAGATGGAAATAAAAGGAAAAGAGGAGAGAGTGATGGATAATCGTACCATGATCCAATATTTTGAGTGGTATTTACCTAGTGATCATACCTTATGGAAAAAGGTAGCAAAAGAAGCAGCAAATTTAAAAGAAGCTGGAATTACCAGTGTGTGGCTTCCGCCAGCATATAAAGGTGCGTTAGGTGCGAATGATGTGGGATATGCAGTATACGACACGTATGACTTAGGTGAGTTTGATCAAAAGGGAAGCATACCTACAAAGTATGGTACAAAAGATGAATATTTACAGGCAATCAAGAGTTTGCAGGAGCAGGGCATTGAAGTATTGGCAGATATTGTTTTGGGGCATCGTTTGGGAGCAGATGAGAAGGAGCGTATTTTTGCTTATGGAAGTGCCAGTGACGATAGAAACCGCCAGACCTGTGATAAGAAAAAAGTAACCGTATGGACAAAGTTTACTTTTCCAGGAAGAAACGGAAAGTACTCTGATTTTAAATGGGACTGGACGAACTTTCATGGAACAGATTATGATGCGCATAGTAAAGAAAATGGAATTTTAAAATTTATCGGAAAAGACTGGGATCAGGATGTAGATAGTGAAAATGGAAATTTTGACTATTTGATGGGTGTAGATTTGGATATGTCTGACCCAGAGGTGTTAGAGGAACTGGATCGTTGGGGTGAATGGTATTTGAACTTCACTGGTGTAGATGGTTTCCGAATTGATGCAGTGAAGCATATTGAATTTCATTTCTTCAAAGTTTGGTTGGAAAAACTTAGAAAATCTAGTGGAAAAGAATTATTTGCAGTAGGTGAATATTGGAATGCGGAATTGAGCCGTTTACAAAATTATATTGAAAAGTCTGCAAGAACATTATCTTTATTTGATGTACCACTTCATTTTCATATGTTTGATGCATCCAGAAGTAATGGAACGTATGATATGAGAAATTTATTTAAAGATACTTTGGTAGAGGCTGACCCGGAACTTGCAGTAACGTTTGTCGATAACCATGATACACAATATGGACAGGCATTGGAATCCTGGATATTGGATTGGTTTAAGCCAATGGCATACGCCCTTATTTTGCTTCGTGAAAAAGGATATCCATGTGTATTTTATGGAGATTACTATGGGGTTCCAAATAACAATCTGCCACCAGTAGCGGAATTACCTAAATTGATGGAGTTAAGAAAAAACGTTGCTTATGGTGAGCAAGTGGATTATTTTGATGACCCATCTATGGTTGGATGGGTTCGCTGTGGGGATGAAGAGCATGATCCATCTGGACTTGTTATGCTTATGACGATTGGTGCAGGCGGAACAAAAAAGATGTTTGTAGGAGAAGAAAAGGCTGGAATGGTCTATGAAGATGTAATGGAAAAAGTGGCAGATACAGTTGTGATTGGCAAAGATGGATACGGCGAATTTCTTGTAAAAGATGGTTCTATGAGTATTTGGATGCCAAATGGAGAAAAGGTAGAAGCGGCTGAATTGGAAAAGAAAAAGGAGGAAAGCAGGGAAGAAAAAGAGCAGAGAGAGGGTAATGAGGTTTGAGTAGAATGAAAAGTAAATATGGAAAGATGCAAAAGTTAATTTTTTCTATTTGTACAGGACTTTTTGCTTTTTTAACTTTTGTATTGTTATTGATCGTAATTGGCTCTTTTTCTACATTTACGGAGCGTATGCTTTCGGACGGGGTATTGCGGACATTGGTTAGTGTAACTATAGCAATGTATATTGTTGGCTTTTTCCTAATACAGTTAATGATTTTGAACAGTCAGAATAAACGCCTAAGAACAGGAAACAGAGTGTTCTTGTTCTTAGGCATTCTTGTGTTACAGTATATATTTTTAACAAAGTTGGGGAAACTCGATTTAACAACGGATTCTTTTCGTGTTATAGATATGGCGGCAGAAATGGTAAATAGCAAACAACCATTGATCAAAAATGCAGCTACCGATACAGTGATAGATGCGTATTTTTCGAAATACGGAAACAATCACTTTATTGTTTTGTTTTTCTATTTTTTCTTTAAGATTGTTAAATGGTTTGGTGGCACAGATTTTCCGTTTTGGGCGCGAATTTTAAATTTAGTGTTTATAGATTTAGGAATTGTACTCACATATAAGCTTGCAAAAAAAATAGTGGGACAGAAATATGGAGATTTGGTTCTATGTTTTGCCTTTTTGTGTTCGAATACTTATGTTTGGCTGTTTTGGACCTATACGAATACGATTAGTGTGCCGTTTACTATGGGAGTATTGTTGCTTTCTTTTTTATGGCAAAAGGAAGAAAAACGTTGGAAGCAGGTTGTGTTGGCAATCGCAATGGGTATTTTGTCAGCATTTGGCTATCGAATAAGACCGACCGTAATTATTACGGTGATTGCATTGTGTATCTGGCATGTTTTCTTTACGGATAAAGAGGAAGGAAAAGAAAAGGTTAAAAAAATTGGTGTCTGGCTGGGTCTTTTTTTGAGCTTTTTTGTAATTTGCACTGCTGGATTGGGACAGTTTACAAAACAGTATTTAGAGGATAAAGAATGTAAAGGGGAGTTCCCAATCACACATTGGATTATGTTAGGGCTTTCGGATGATGGAAGATACAATTTTGATGATGTGGATTATACAACAGCGTATGCGACCAAAGAGGAAAAACAGAAGGCGAACATAAAAGAAATTAAACGAAGAATTAAAAGTCGAGATGCAAAAGAGACACTTATATGGGCTGGCGGAAAGTTGTATACAGTATTTGGAGATGGCACCGATCAATATACACAGCAAAACACGTATCAGGAAAATCAAACGAGACAGACGGAATATGTATATGGAAGAAAAAATACATTATTTAAAATGTATTGCAGAGTATTCCGATTGTTAGAGATTTTTCTTGTTTTTGTCGGCATTGTGGAGACAATACGAAAAAAGGAGAAAAAATGGTTTTTATATCAGCTTAATTATTTAGGTGCGATGCTATTTTTCCTGATTTGGGAGGCAAATAAAAAGTATAGTATATCTTTTGATGGCATTTTATTTCTTTTGTCAGCGCAGGGAATTTTATATATAGAGCAGTTTTTCTATCGTCTGAAAGGAAAGGTTGCTGGTTATGAGAAAATAGATAAAAGTACAACAGATATGCCAGTGAAAGGGACTAAAGCAGGAAGAAATATAATTCAATATGGAATGACCATCTTTTTTGGTGCGACTTTTTTGGTGACTACGGTAGTTTATTTTTACGGAAAACAGGGATTTGTAAAAAATACGTATGAAATGGAGAAAAAGGCGGTGGCGATCCGATCAGGAAAATGCGATGGTATTAATGAATTGGAGCCAGACTATACAGAATTGGAGCAAAACATTGAGACTCGATTAACGTTTGGAAAAATACTATTTCGAACAATGGAGCCTTGCAAGAAGGGAAAAGGAAGCGGGTACTATGCGATTCAAATCATTGATGAGCAAAAACATGTATTAGTAGAAAAGAGGATTGAACCAGATTCGGATGAACTAGGAGAAAAAGGAGTTACCATTTCCTTCCCTAAGATTGTAACGCCAGATGATAATGTGCATAAATATAAACTTAAAATCAGACGTTCCAGCAAGGAAACGAATTTCCTTGACTTTAAAATTTACTGTTATCAGGCGGTTGATCGGTATCGTAGTGGAGATTTGTCTGTAGATGGAAAGACAGAGGGAATGAGAGATTTGGCTTTAACTGCCTATCAAAGAGAAATGGAAGCAGAAATTTCAGAAGGTGCCTATCATCGAATCTTTTTGTTTGCAGATGGAATCGTTATCATATGTGCGTGTGTATGTGCTTGGAACACATATCGGACAAAAAAAGAACTTTTAGAGGTTTCATAGGTATAATTGTTGGAAAAGAATATTAAAAAAAGAATTTGGTAAATATAGGTGAGAAGGACGAAATTTTAAAATCGCATTTGTGTCAAAAATGTGTTAAACTGACCTTGTTTCCTATTATTTTTTTATTTAAGGTTTCATATACAAAATTGAAAGGAGAGAGGGAATGAAACGATTTACAAAGAGTACATTGTCTTTGGCTATGGCAGTCGCATTAGGAGTAAGTGGCATGCCAGCGTTGGGAGCAGATATGGTATCCCAAGCTGCTCAAAAGACAGAAAAGCAAAATGCAAAGGAAAAAGACGGACATAACTTATTGGGAGAAGATTTGACCAAGCAGAAAGAGAGTAAGTATGAAGATGGTCAGGCAATTGTTATGTACCGCAACACGACTGCAAATGTAAAGAAGTTTGCAAAAGGAGCTGCTTTTGGTGATGGCATTAAAGTGGAGAGCAGTTGTACTTTTGCGAATAACACTGAGCAGAAGAATGGAAAAGTTAGCACAAAAAAACTTGCTGGAAAAGGTGGTTATACGGTATCTTTGGTTAGTTCCACAAGATATTCTACGAATCAATTGATTGAGAAATTAAAGAAAGATTCGGAAGTATTATATGCACAGCCTAATTATGTATGTAAAGCGGACAACACTGCGGATTTCACATCATATCAATGGGCATTGGATAATCAGGGACAGAATAATGGTACCAAAGGTGTAGATGTTGGTATAAAAGGTGTAGATACCAGCAAATATACATCCGATGAAAAAGTAATTGCAATTATAGATTCGGGTGTAGACTATACGCATGATGATTTAAAAAATGTAATATGGAATAATCCATATACAAGTGAATTAAAGGGAAAACACGGGTATGATTTTGCAAATGGGGACGCAGATCCATTAGATGATAATGGACATGGAAGTCATTGTGCAGGTATTATTGCCGGGGATAGTACAGACCAAAGTGGTATCAGTGGTGTTGCCGATGGAAACGTAAAAATCATGGCATTGAAATTCCTGGATGCCGATGGATATGGAGATACCTATAGTGCTATTAGCGCGTATAATTATATATATACAGCACAATCTCTTGGAACGAATGTAGTTGCAGTCAACAATTCATGGGGCGGAGAGATTGATTATACATATGGGGATTCTATTTTAGAAGAAGTTATCAATCTTGTAGGTAAAAATGGAGCGGTTTCTGTATGTGCGGCTTCAAATGATGGAACTGATAATGATGAAAATCAAAATATCAGCCCTGCATGTTTAAACAGTGATTATATTATTTCTGTGGCAGCAGCAAATGAGAGAGGAGAATTGGCAAGCTTTTCAAATTATGGAGCTAAATCGGTAGATATTGCAGCACCAGGAGCAGATATTTTATCGGCTGTTTCGTATAACAATTTTGAACCTGCTTTATATCAAGAAGCAAATAACTATTGTAGTTATTATTTAGACTTTTCTCAAAAATTGCAAGAATGCAAGAAGGAAGATTTAGAAACGGTTGATGTTTCCGATAATAGTATAATTCATTATGCAGTAGAAAATGCTGGAGATGCAAACGTATCCGTGGAAGTATCAAACCAAGAATATGTCAGTGCGGCAAATGGAAATAAAAATTCCTTAAAATGGAGTATAAAGAATGCAAAAGCAGGTGATGTATATAGCCTGTATATTCCATATGAAAGAGAGGAATCCTCTACACCATATCATCAGACATTCCATATGCGTTCAGATGTACCAGTTATGGATCAGGACAAAATGATTAATGATTGGAGTTATATGCCATCTACGATGAATATTTATGATTCAAAGGTTACGACAGGTGGAGCTATAACAGATGAAAATCTTGGTTATATTTTATTAAATGGAGATGCCAATTACTGGTCACAGGTAGAATATACGAGGGAAGACAAAATTACAAAAAGAACAGCAGGTCGTTATGCGTATGAGTTTTCTGTAGAAGTTTCGGATAATGGAGACTTTACATTCTATATTGATGAAGTTGGATTTAGTAAACCAAATGTAAAAGAAGAAAGTTTTGGAAAATATGCATATTACAACGGAACTTCTATGGCAGCGCCATATGTAACAGGTAGTGTTGCAGTGGCAAAGAGCTTATATCCGAAGGATAATGCATGGGAAACAAAGGAGCGTATTGTAAATAGTGCAAAACAGGTTGATGCATTGAAAGGAAAAGTTGCATCCAATGGTATGGTTGATTTGAGCAATCTGGATAATCCAAGACCAGCGGTTTCTGGTGCGAGTGTTACCGCAGATGGAGTAGCTACTGTGGAAGGTAAATTCTTTGGTTCTAATCCTTCTGTTACTGTAAATGGAGAACAGGTTGCACTTGTTAGCAAGAGTGACGACAAGGTATCCTTTAAAGTTAAGAAAAATAGCTTGTTAAATGTTAAAATCAGCACAGATAAAGGTTCTGTGGAGAAGGTGCTTTTCTTTACAGAGGGAAAGGAAAGTGACAAGGTTGCATATGCAGTAAATCGCGGTAGTGCAGTAGAAGCTGTATCAGATGGTGACAATCTGTATCTTGTCGGTGAGGATGGAAGTCTTATTAAATATGCAGTCGGTGAGAAAAGAAGTTATATAGACACCTCTGAGGATTCAGGAATTACACTTCCAATGCTTGCAGAAAATTTATGCGTAGAGCAGTTTGAAGTGACAGAAATTTTTGGTGAGGATAAGAAAACTGCTGTAAATTATGAATTATCGACAGCATCACAGCCAGTAAGCTGTGGAAAAGAAATTTATACGATAGCAGAATTGGATATGGGATTTGCAATGGATAAGGCACTTGTACATTATAGTGAGGAAAAAGGTACATGGGAAAAGGTTGCAGCCATTCCAAAGGAGCTTAAAAGTGTGAAAGGATCTGCCCTTGCTGTATATAAAAATAACTTGTATTTGATTGGTGGATATGATGTAGATAAAGAGCAGACTTTATCGAATGTATATTGCTATGACTTATCTAAAAAGGAATGGAACAAGGTTGCAAATCTTCCAGAAGGAAAATTTAATGCACAAGCAGTTCAGACAAATGGAAAATTGCTTGTAACACTTGGTGGAACGGGAGATAAAGCTACAAAAGGTAGCAATAAGACCTTTATTTTCGATGGCACGAATTGGACACAGGCGGCAGAACTTCCTGCTGTTTATGGCGAAGATTCAGAGCAGGCACAAATCGAGTATGCAGATACATTAGTGAACGATGAAAATACCATTGTAAGCACTGGTGAGAAAACGGCATATCGAGTATTAAACTATTATAAGGCAGCAGTAGGTGTAACGGATGCAGGTGTTATTTTTGCTGGATTAAAGGCAGAGGGGCTTGGAAATACATTCACCTATGATGTATCTGCAAATACATATACAAGTGCAAATATTTGCTATACATCCTTAGATACAGAAGATGATGTGACAGGAGCCACAGTAGGTGATAAGTTCTATGTAGTTAGTGGTCAGACTTGGGAGTTGGATCTTGATGACTTATTCTCTAAACTGCAAACAAGTAATGTTGAGAAGAAAGCACAGGAACAGACGACACAACCAATAGGTGATTTGGGAGACTCAGAGCAATACATTTATTTGGTTTCTGGCATTGATGTAGTTAATACACCAATAAAAGTAAAACAGGAAAAAACTTATGAAGAAGGTTATATTAGTGGTGCAGGAAACTATACACTTGGTGAAAATGCAACAGTAAAAGCGATTCCATATGAAGGTTCTTTTGTAAAAGCACTTTATGTAGATGGACAGAAAGTAGAAAATGGTTATACATTCCAAGTTACGGAGAAAGGTGCAGTTGTAAAAGCAGAATTCGGAAAGTATGTAGCTGCGGTTATGTTAAATGAAGAGGCAGAAGTGAGTGCAGGTGGTACTCTTAAGATGATGCCTTATATTATGCCAATGGATGCGGATGATTTGACATTAGTATGGAAATCAAGTGATGAAAGTATTGCGACTGTAGATAAAAATGGTGTTGTAAAAGCTGCTGAGGATGCGGCAGGAAAAACTGTAGAAATTACCGCTACTGCGGCAGATCAAAATAAGGTTACAGCCACATGCTTGGTTACGATTACAAAGAAGCAGGGAAATAAACCATCGGATACAAAGAAGGTAGCAGTGAAAAAGATTAAACTTTCTGCAACAAAGAAAACTGTAAAAGCAGGAAAATCTTTGAAGATTAAAGCTACTATAACACCTGTAAAGGCAACAAATAAAAAGCTTACATGGAAATCAAGTAAGAAGAAGTATGCAACAGTAAATAGTAAGGGTGTTGTAAAAGCTAAGAAAGCAGGAAAAGGACATACGGTAAAAATTACAGCTACTTCTGTAAGCAATCCAAAAGTAAAAGGAACGATAAAAATAAAAATCAAATAGTACATTTAGATATTGCTAAAAGTTATTGGATAAGGAGCCTGCATTTATGTAGGCTCTTTATCATTAACAAAAAGGCTTTTTTGGTAAGAAAAAATACTCGAAAAAGCCTATTTAAAAGTTTATGAAAAAAAATGAAAAAAAAGCTTGCAAAATGAATCTACTTCGTATATAATAATCATTGTTGCTGATGGCAACAGAAATTAAATATTGGGATATCGCCAAGCGGTAAGGCACTGGATTCTGATTCCAGCATCCGGGGGTTCGAATCCCTCTATCCCAGTTGTAGAAAGTGTTACACATTGTGTGTAACACTTTTTTTGCTTTATAGGAAAATGTGTCCTATAAGGATTTGTTGTAATTTTTTGAATGTATTGTCTTGTGATGCCTGTGCAGGGGTATAAGAGATAAGTTCTAGATTTATGTGAAGAAAATGATGTCGTGAAGCATTGCTTATAAGTTATTGTAGCTAGTCTATTTAACGGCAGTAGCATACAAAAATGGAAAATATGTTTACCAAATTATATATTTGACAAAAACCCACTACTATATTTTAGATAGAGGGAACGCATGGTATTGATGTATTTTTTGCTAATACTTAAAAGTGTGCCATCTGTTAAAACAATGTCATTCTTTACGATTTTTTCTATAAAATCTAAGTTTACGATGGTTATCCTATGGCATTGTACGAAATAGAAGGGAAGCTGGTGTAAAAGACCTTTTAGAGATTCGTTGCTTTTATAGTTTCCTTCCGTTGTATGAATATTAATATATTGATTGGCACTTGAAAAATACATAATATCGGCATAGGGAATTTTGCAATAGTTATTACGGTCACGATAAGTAAAAAAAGTATGCTCTAATTTGGAATAGATATATTGCAAACAGTGTTCCAACTGTTCTTTTGAAATAGGCTTTAAAATATAGTTCAGTGCTTGCACATCATAACCGGCAAATACATAGTCTTGATATGCAGATAAAAAAATAATTTCCCCAGTATAGCCTCTTTTTCTTAAATCTTGTGCAATATCCATTCCAGAATGTGTATCGATCTGAATATCAAGAAAATAGGCATGGCAAAAGGCAGAAGTATCTGCAAAATAATCTTCTGATGAAAAATAAGTTTTAAGGTTTGTGGTAATACCAGTATTCTGCTCCCAATCCTTGATTAATCTTATAAGTTGTTGTTGACATAGATTTTCATCTTCCACAATACCAATATTAATAGTCATTTTCATCCTCCATAGGTAATAATATAGTGATTTCAAAGGTATGTTGGCCTGGGGTGATTTTACAAATCCCATTGGCTTGTTGAACCAGTTGCTGGATTCGTTCTAAACCAATGCCATGTCCGTTTTCCTGTTTGCGGCTGCGTAATTTCAACATTGTGCTTGTTGAGGTTGAATCGTATAAGTAAACACCATCACTGCTATTTTTTACATAGAGGACGATATTTGCTTTATGTGTTTTCATAGAAAGGAATATAAAAGGTTGTTCTGAGACATATTTACAGGCTTCAATGGCGTTGTCTAGGGTATTGCTTAATAGAGCGCAAAGCTGTACATTATCCAGACCAACCGAAAAATTTTCATTTAAAAACAGTTCTTGTTGGAACTGAATGTTTTGCTTTTGAATTATAAATCGTTTTTGTGATAAAACAGTATCTAATATGGTAATTCCCGTATAGTGAATCGAAAGGGAAGTATCTGTATCTTTTAATATATCTGCTAAAAATTTTTTAGATTTTTCTTTTTCCCCATTGGAAATCAACTGTTGCAAAGTCCGTAATAAATTTTGATTGTCATGTTTCCAGGTTCGAAGAATCTGATTGCTTTCTATTAACAAATCATATTGTTGTTGCTCTAGTTGTAGTTGTCGTTTTTGTTCTAATAAGGTTGCGTTTTTTTGATGCATATGAGCCACATAGAACAGAAGGATAAATAGAAAGAAAATGATGATAATGAATTCCAAACCAATCATTTGTAACAATTGAAACGTATCATTAGGTAAATTGGCTGCATAAAGTTCTAATGAAAGGATGCATTCAATAAATTGGCTGCAGGCTAAAATACTCACAAAGATGGCAATACAAAAAATCAAAAGAATGGGAAATGGAAAATGTATATGTTTTCTATGATCTTTTGTAAAATAGTTATTTTGTATCCAAACCAGCAAAATTGATAAAAAAGCTAATAGTAGTAAGTAAATGCTAGAAAGCATATATCGTGAAAGTGAAATTTGAGTGATAGCCGTTTCGATGGAGTAGTCAAATAGTAACTTAGCCAATAGCAAAATCAATTTTTCTGAAAGGGTGGAAAGTAAAAATGGCATACAACCAAAAATAAAACGGTGAGCTAGAGAATCTGAAGTACACCAAAGGGCCAGAAAAACTTCAAATGTGCATAATATTACACTTGATAGCATCTGATTAGAAATGTAAGCATTGGTAAAGTTGATTGCTATAAAATCTAGTACGGGAAGTATATAGATAAAATAGCTTTTTTTGAAGTGTAATAAGCGAGAAAATAAGTAGGTAAGTAAAGATGCCTCTATCAGGCTAATTAGTAGGTCAGGTAAAATATATGAGGGGATCATAAATACTCCTTTGGTAGTTCGTTTTCAATTAAATGTTTGCTGATTTTGTTTGAAATTGTGTGCATTATAACCATTTCTTTCTTGAAATTTTATTAGTAAGTGCTTTCATATTGTTTGCTATAAATGCACTTGAATAACTGTATTTAATATAATCATATCACATAATTAATGAAAACGCTATCTATTCACTCACAAAAAATGACAATTCACTCAAAATATATTGACAATTAAAGTGGAAAAAGTACAATGAAATAGAAAAATTGTAGAAAAGTGTCGAAATGCTAAATGATATTTTTTTACAAAAAAAGAATATTTTTGGAAAGGGAAAGGAGGTTTGCATGAAGCAGAAATACCAGAAAAATTACGAAGAAAGTAATGAAAACGCAATCCCGAAAGAGTTAAGAGTCCATTTCAGGATTGCAATCAAGGATACTTGATAAACAAGTTACTCAATTATAGCATATATTGGGTGAGTGTCAAGCAAAAATGTATGAAGATAATAGTGAAACAGGATTTTTAAGAAAGGAAGAATAGAAATGTGTTTAAAACAAGTGAAAAGAAGGAAAAAAATAGCATTAGCAAGTATGCTTAGTGTAGTAATGCTTATGAGTGGTTTTGCAGGTGTAGCAAAAGCATCTACAGAAGGAGTGTATACATATAAGAATAATACTGGACAGATAAGTGGATCAACATTTGTAAATAAAAAAACAGGAAAGTCTTATGTAGAAGATTTAAGATAGTAAAATGCAAGAGTGGACACATCATTTTGAAAAAGTTGTGTTCATTCTTGTAACCAAAATAATTTTTATTAGTTGTAAGAAGGAGAATCGAATGAAAAAGAAAATAGTAGTATGTTTTCTTACATTGTTGATAAGCATTTCTATTTTTGTTACGGGATGTGGAAAACAGAAACAGATTACAAGTGGTGAGTATATTGCAGGAAAAGATGATCAGACATGTCTAGATGGGTATCGAGCTGTGGCAACTAGTGAAAATGGGTACTATTTTTTATCGAATAGTTTTGTGTATTTTTATGATTCTAATAGTAAAAAGACGCATGTTTTATGTAACAAACCGGAATGTGCACATGATGGTGAGGGGTGTAATGCCTATATTAATGCAATGGCAATCCGGTATTATGAACGTGCATTATATTATGTTTCCTGTGATACGATTGAAACAAATGAATTTTATTTATGGAAAATGTCAGAAGATGGAACAGAAAAGGAGAGATTATTCTTTCTTTGTGCGGAGGAGCAAGAAGGAGAAATGTCTCAGCTATTTTTGAATCAGTTTTTAGTACATCGGGGATTTGTATATTATGAATTGCAAAATATGGACAGTGGGAAGTACGAAATCATAAAAAGACAGTTAAAGAAAGGTGCGAAAGAAAAGGTAATCTATACTTGCAAAGAAGATAGTAGCATGGTGGAAAGTTTGCAGGCTTCTGGAAATTATTTATATTTTACGGTATCTCATTTATTTGAGGAAAAGTATCTACAAGATATTTGTGCCTATCACATTGGAAAAGGTAAAACAGATGTATTACAAAAGCAAATTTCTATTGCAGGAGGGATTACTGCGTATGATGAAACTGTCTATTATCCAAGTGAAGGTGTGTTGCATTGTATTGGAATGGATGGAAAAAAGAAACAGGTGATGAAATTGCCAGAAGAGGGAAAAATGACAGTATATGTAAATACTAAATATATTTCCCTAGATAATATCAATAAACTTAATTTGGATGAAAAGACGAAACAAGAGGATCGATACAAAAAGCGCTGTATTTATTTATATGACAAAGAGAGCGGCAAATTGCTTACAACATTTAAGACAAAAAATTCGGATGTTTTTTATTTAGGCTATTCGCATCTTATCTTAGGTGGGGACAGTGGAGAGGAGTTTCAGTTGCTTTCAGTGGAACAACTTCAGGAAAAGAATCCAGATTGGAAGTCATTACAATTAAGAGAAGAGTAAGGAGATTGGAGCATTGGAATGCAAAAGAATAATTTCGGAGAAAAAGATATGGCTGCTTGTTTTGGTTTTGTTTGTGATCAATTTATTACTTTTTGCAAGTTTACAGATGGAACATTCTAAGACTGGTAATATATGGAGTTATAAAAGTGCAAAATATAAACTGGAAAAGATGACTGATGCTGAAAAGGAAAAAACGAAAAAGCAACAATTTTTACAGATAGCACTCTATCAGCAAAAAGCAAAGGATTATCGCAAGGACTATACCAAAAAGATAGAGCGCATTCGGGCGGATGCGGATTCTATGCAAGGCATTTCTATATTTCAGAAAAGACATTCATTTGCACAAAAAAATATGGAAAAAACAGTGCGGGATTTTCAAAATGTGAAAACAATTGCATTGGAAGAAGGAGAGGACTTGGGAATTGAAGGCGTGACACAGTACTGGTATTGGACGGTTGCCGTATTAATCTTTGGATTTGTTTTGGTAAGCAAGCTTAATTTACGGGAACAGACCAGCTTATCCTATGTGATCCGATCTTCTTATGCAGGTAGGGAAAAGCTATGTTGGAAACAGCTTCGGTTATTGTTTGGAAGTACGGTGGTGTTTGGAAGTCTGCTATGGATTTCATTGCTTATTTTTTCCTGCGTGTTATATGGTTTTGATGTAAATTGGAATAGGTCATTACAGTCTACTCCGCTATTTGCAAATGTGACGTTTCATTGCAAAGTATGGCAGGGATTGCTTTTACAAGGTGTAATTGGAATTTTAGGTGCTTTGGTAGGTATACTTGTTATGTATGTTTTGGTCTTGGTCCTAAGCCACCGTCAGATCATTTATGCAAATATGGCGTTTCTTTATGGAGTCGGCTATTTTTTCAGTAAAGCATTTGTGAATGGAAAAAAAGGAGAAGTGCTAGGCTTGTGTAATTTATACACATTCTTAAAACCAGGACAAATCCTTACAGAGTATCATAATTATAATTGGTTTGGAATACCTTTGGAAACGCTGAAAGTATTTTTGATGGTTGCAATTGGTATGATTCTGTTTAGTAGTATTGTCAGTATTTTATTAAGTAAATTTTGCTATTTGAGTCAAAAAAAGAGTTCCTTTGTGTTACCAATATCCTTGGAGTGGCAGGGGAAATCGATTTTAGGGTTAGAGGTAAAGCAGTTATTATGGGACCGAAAAGGGATTTGGCTTCTTATGTTTTCTATGTTGGTTATGCGTTTCCTTTCGGTACAGGCACCTGTTAGTTATAATGGGGAACAGCGTGCATTAAACGCATTCTATAGGGAGTATGGTGGTGTGATGGATGATCGTTTTTATGCACGGTTAGACGAAATGCAAACAACATATGTTCAATTGCAAAACCAAAGCAAGCAGAATGAAGAAGGGAATAAGGCTGGAAAGATAGGGAAAGAAAAGTATCAGGCAAAAGTATATGAACTGCAAAAGAAAATGGAAGCGTATGGAATTGTGGAACCTATAGAGAAAAAAGTAAAAAGATTAGAGAAATTACAACAATGCGGGAAAAATGTTTCTTTTGTAGAAGAACGAGGTTATGAGCATTTGAAAAATAAGACTGGAAAAAGAAAATGGGAAACACCAATCTTTTTATTACTTGTTTTTGCATTGCAGTTAGGGATGATATCTGATTTGAAAAATAAAAGTTGGCGCCAATCCCTGCGGGCTACATATAAAGGAAGAAATTATGTGTTTTGGAAAAAAGGAATCCTGCTTTTTATGGTTAGTTTCGTGTTTTGTCTGTTGCTTTATGCAGTTGATGTATACAGTATTAATCAGGTCTACCCGTTGCAACAATGGAATGCACCAATTGCCAGTTTGAAACTGGGAAAAAACGTATGGATAAGTGTATCCATTGGATGTTATTTTCTAACATATTACATGGTAAGAGCGTGCTTGTATGCCTTACTAGGATTTAGCATCTATTTGGTGGAATATAAAAAGAGGGTACAAAAAAATTAAGTCAGGAGAACGAGAACAATGGAACTAAAACTGGAACATGTAACAAAGCAGTATAAAGATAAAATAGAGTTGGATGATTTCTCTATTACATTAACACCGGGAATTTATGGTATTTTGGGTGAAAATGGTGCAGGAAAAAGTACCTTAATGAATTTGATCACAGATAATAGCAAACGTACAAGTGGAAATATTTTGTTGGATGGCAAGGAAATATTGCACATGGGTGCAGAATATCGTAGACACATTGGTTATATGCCACAACAACAGGGTGAGTATCCAAATTTTTCTACGTTATCTTTTCTTCTATATATGGCGGAAGCTAAGGGGATAAAGAAAAAGCAGGCACGGAAAGAAGCGGAAGAATTGTTGGAGCTAGTCAATTTGGATGATGTAAAAAAGAAAAAAGTAAATACCTTTTCAGGTGGAATGAAGCAAAGAGTTATGTTGGCACAGGCACTTTTAGGAGGTCCAGATATATTATTGCTGGATGAGCCTACGGCAGGATTAGATCCGAAGGAGCGAATCCGTATTCGAAATTTAATTTTAAAGCTGTCAAAGCAAAAGATTATATTACTTGCCACCCATGTAGTCAGTGATATTGCATGTATTGCAGATAAGGTGTTGCTTTTAAAACAGGGAAAGCTATTGCGTGTAGATACGCCAAATGCATTAATCCAGTCTATGGAACATAAAGTTTGGGAATGTAAATGTCCGAAAGAGCAAATTGAGGAAATGCAGATAAGGTATCCATATGGAAATCTGGAACAGAGAAAGGATGGGGTATATATGCGCATCATATCAGAACAGAAAGAAGATAGTTTTACGTTGGAAGCAACACATATGGATTTGGAGGATGTGTATCTTTATTATTGTGCAGATGCAAAAGGATAAGTTCGGTGACTTTTGCTTCGACATGGTGACATCTATTGATTTTCTTATTATATTTGTTCTGAAAATTGTCGCAAGTCAATGAGGTATGCCTTTAATGTTTTTGAATCTAAGCGTTTTTGTGTCTTGCTTTTATTTTGCAATGGGTGGAACTGAGAAAAAAGATAGAATTGTAAAAAGATAAGTCGTATAGAGCATCTTGTCTCCAATTGTATTGCTCCTATTAGATTGGTGTGTTACAACTATAGTTTACCACAACAATATATCCTAAAAGTATACTCTTTTGAGTACATCAATTAGACAAAATGTAGAAAATTAAAAAAAATAAAAAAATATCGTCATATGTCGTAAAAAAGTGGTAATATAATATTGTATTTTTGTAAAAAAGGAAATGTTTTGCAAAGTATGGAAAATTAGAAAGAGGAGGAAATGAAAAGGAGAGATTTTTATGACAAAAAACAAAAGAGTAACGAAAAGGATTGGTTGTTGTTTGCTGGCAGGGGTTGTTGCTGCATCGACAGTTATGCCGTTTAGTCCTAGTATGGAGGCAAATGCTTTTAGTACGATTACAGTAGATGAGACAGGAAATAAGAAGGTAAATAGTGTATGGTATTTAGGACTGCAAGATATGTATGAGTGGTGTGATTATATTGATAAGAAGATATATAAGACGCCGGATTCTGTTTATAATCTTTCTGTTTATGATACAAGTTTGTTATATAACAATGTCTTAATAGGTACGGATAGAAACGGAAATGATTGGTACGGAGATTGTGTGGTTTTAACTTTTGGAGGCCCTCATAATATTTATGGAAATTCAGGTGCAATGCCTGTTTTTGTAAATGTAAGGTGCGAGAAGAATTCTACAGGAGTGACTGAGGGAACAATGCCAAAAGGTGCGGATGTGGAATACAAAGGAAAGACCATATTTGCACCAGCAGTAGAAATTGGTACCAATGCCTTGGGAACAACATCCATTAAAACCCTTTATGTGCCGGAAACTTATAAGCTTATTGCTGATGCGGCTTTTAAAGAAAGAAACACATTAGAAAAAGTTACGTTTTTAAATGAAGATGGAACAACTGAAAATTATGGTTCTAATTTGAAGGCAATTGGTGATGAGGCTTTTGCTGGCTGTTCTAGTTTAAAAGATGCTATTGTGCCGATACAACTACTTGAGATTGAAGACAGTCAATTAAATAGTAATTATTATATAAATGAGTATAGACCTATGGGAAAGGGTGTATTCAAAGATTGTAAAGCTTTAAAAAATATTACGATTAATGCTGAGGACAAAAATGTAGTAATACCAGCATCCTTATTTGCTGACTGTGAAAATATTAGCAGTATTAATATTAAGGCAAAAAATGCAATCATTTGCGACAGTGCTTTTGCAGGTGCAGGGGCAAATAACTTAAAAGATTTTACGTTGGATTGTGATGCAAAGATTGGAAGTTATGCTTTTAGTAATAATGGGGCACTAGAGCATGTAATATTTAATGGACAGGTAGATTTTGAAGAAATAGATTCTGATTCAAAGTATGTTGCAAGTAAATCTGTGTTTTACAAATCATTTTTACATAAAAGTGATAAGGATACAGCAGTAGAATTTAACGGAAATACAGAGGTTAAGCTACCTGAAAGTTGTTTCAGTTCAACAGGATATTTGAATAAAATTGTATATGGAAATAAAGTGGAGCGAATTGAAGTCGGAGCATATGCGTTTGAAAATACGGGTATTACAGATTTAAAATTTACAGGAAAGACTGTTTCCATTAATGATAATGGTCTTGCAGGTCTGGTCAATACAAAAAGTATTGTTTTTGAAAATACAGATAGTACTTATCTAAATACGAATGCGTTTGGTAAGGCAGATGCACAAAAGACTGCAACATCAGCAGTAAGTAAGATTAGTATAAATTCTAAAACAGTTAGCCTTTGTTCTTTTGAAACAATTCAAAAGGGTGCTAGTTTAGTATTGGGAAACAATGTATTAAATTTTTCTTGGGGAATAGAGAGTAACGGATATAAGATAGGTGGTATTAGTAACGTATATGTTACTAATAAAGATACAGAACTTTATGGCTATGATTTTATACCAAATGCAGAGTATAACTTTTATGGTTATGCAGGAACAAGATATCAGGAATATATTGTTAATTCTGCAAATAAAGTAAGTTGGAATAGTTATATAAGGGAACTAC
>OKRU01000384.1_pt1 | contig 44155 bp, 30 predicted proteins | sample 1601131 | NCBI WGS metagenome assembly OKRU01 (sample SAMEA3541558, study PRJEB24748) | human gut metagenome | biome: human gut; feature: human-associated habitat; material: faeces | place: China | collected 2012
GCGACCACACGCCCCCCAGACGCGTACTCTAAACCGGGCTGAGCTACACCCCGAATTGCGAGTGCAAAAGTACATTATTACTGGGAAATAACAAATTTTTGGTCTCTTTTTTATTCTCAAAGATTCAAAAAGAACCAATATTTAATTAAAAGGAATAATCATATCTTATAAAGTTTTCATAATGGAACTTATCTTATTATTGAGCCTCCATTTAATATAATACGATCATTCTTTAGCTTTAGCTTCATTCCAATATTTGTCCATTTCTTCTAGAGGCATCTCCTTTAAATCTTTGCCCTGCTTTAAAGTATGTTCTTCTAAATAAGTAAAACGACGAATAAATTTCTGATTAGTACGCTCCAAAGCATTATCCGGATTTATCCCATAAAGACGTCCGGCATTGATAACGCTAAAAAGGAAATCGCCGAATTCAGCTTCCGATTTATCTTTATCAAGATTGGCCAATTCTACCTGAAGTTCTCCAAACTCCTCTTTTACTTTATCCCAAACCTGTTCTTTCTCTTCCCAGTCAAACCCAACGTTGCGCGCCTTATCTTGTATGCGATAAGCTTTTATCAATGAAGGTAATGAAGTCGGTACACCACTGAGCACACTTTTATTCCCATCTTTCTCTTTCAGTTTCAATTGCTCCCAGTTCTCTGAAACCTGACCGGCTGTTTCTGCTTTTACATTTCCAAAGACATGCGGATGGCGGAATATCAGTTTCTCACACAAGCTATCACATACATCTTTAATGTCGAAGTCTCCGGTTTCAGAGGCAATCTTTGCATAAAATGCAACATGCAATAATACATCACCCAATTCTTTACGTACATCCTTCATGTCATGTTTCATCAGAGCATCTGAAAGTTCATAAACTTCTTCGATTGTATTTGTCCGTAAACTTTCATAGGTCTGCTTCTTATCCCATGGACATTTAATACGCAATTCATCTAATATATCCAGGAAACGCCCAAAGGCTTCCATCTTTTCTTCTTTTGTATGCATAATCTCATAATTTTAGAATACAAAAGTAGGTAAAAAGCCCAGATCTCACATCTCTTCAAACATTATTTCTAATAATACATTAGTTCATTTCAAAAAAATAGATTATGTTTGCATATTATAATATATGTAGAAATGTAATATTTATTAAAAGAAGACACTATGTCTTTCCAGAAAAAAAAATATTTATTTATAGTCTTGTTACTTTGCATTTTTACTATGAAATGCACTCTTGCTTTTGCAAAAAAAACTGCAAAAGACAATTATCGAATTTTGGTGATTCATTCTTATGAACCGAACTACCCGGTTTATCCTCATTTCAATAAATTGATTGCTGAGAATCTTAAAAAGGAGAAGATAAAGGCCGAACTTAAGTTTTTCTATTTGGATTGTGAACAATTTGTTAAAGATGAAGAATTAGATAGGGTATATCATTTTATTGACTCTATACAGGTATGGAAACCGGATTTGATAATACTTAACGAAGATCAAGCTACTTATTCCACACTTGCTTGTTACCATCCTTTTTTAAAAACTATTCCAATCATTTTTTCTGGGGTTAATTTCCCAAACTGGGAAACACTTCAAGACTATTCTAACGTTACCGGATTCTGGGATAAACCGGATTACGTAGAAAATGCGGAAATGATAGAACGTTTACTGGGAAGATCACGAATCCTTTTTTTTCATGATGAGACTTTTCTCGGTAAACAAGTGGTCCGTGAAATGGCAATACAATTTACCAACAAGAAGAATCGTTTTGCAAATACATGGATATTCAATCTGTTGGAGAACAATGATTCCGTACAGATAACAAAGAAATATTTGCCATTTCTGGAACAAATAGAGAAACGGTTCTCTCCTCCCGATACCACCACTTTTTATTATATAAACGCACGAGAGGATAAAGGCAAGAATGTATTATGGTCATTAAGTGGAATGGTAAAACACTCTGTTTTTGTACAAACAAAATATGATTTTATCACAATGCGTATCGGGCAGTTAGCCTCTATTCCAACTTTTAGCGTTATAAGTGAAGGAGTCGGTTACAACATGGGAGTATTAGGAGGGTATATCACTACTGCCGAAATACAAGTTGAGGAAGAAATAAGTTATGCATCCAGAATATTAAAAGGAGAAAGTATTAATGAGTTGCCTATTACGCAAAGCCGCAAGAAGTATGTGGTAGATTGGCAAGAACTTAAACGATGGAACATACCTGTTTCTTCTATTCCTGCTAACTATGAGATCATTAATATTCCTGACTTTCAAAAGCACCGTATCGTATTTATTTGTTTATTTGTAGTAGGAGCGTTATTAATTCTCATTTTTACTGTATTCTTTATTTTACGTAAAAAGAATAAGGAAAGAGAGGATGGAACAGCATCTATACCAAAAGAAGAACCGATTGTACCAGTGACGGACAATACAGATACATCTGACAATCAGCTTTCAACGGATATGGCTGATGTTCAGCAAGAAGAAATGTCCGTTTCACCTGTAATTACGATAAAAAAGCAATCTAAGGGGGATAGTCCCGTTGTTCTGATTGTAGAAGATAATGAAGGGAATTACCTGCTTTTAAAAAGTGTTCTGAAAAAATACTGTACACTAATTTGGGCTCATAATGGTTTGGAAGCTGTTAATATAGCTAATGAAGAGAAGATAGATATAGTTTTAATGGATATAAAGATGCCAAAGATGACCGGCATAGAAGCATTAAAAGAAATCAAAAAGACACAGCCGGACCTACCTGTCATTATGCAGACTGCCTATGCGTATGATGCGGATAAACTGTTGGCATATGAGTGTGGTTGCTCAGACTTTCTTACAAAGCCGATAGATCCTCAGGAATTAAAGGTAGCAATCAAAAAGTTTATTCCTTCGATGGATTGGTGATGGCCAAAAGTAATTGAATCACTTCCGAATAATTTTTCTGTCCGTTGGAGATTTTATTGCTTTTTAAGTACCATTCGTAGATAATATCTTGAATGCCACCGATAGTAGGACTGTATTTCTCTGACCAATATGCCCGATTGTCTTTATATAATTGAATGATTTCCGGCTTTATGGAATTTACCATCTGCTGTTGTTCATTCTCCGGAAGAAGATTCGATACATTCCTGAATACATGGGATAAAAGGGAAAAATAACCACTAAACCGAATCTGAGGATTATCAGACTCTGTACAAACCAGATAAGCATAAAGATTTGCTTCGGCTTCACTCGTTATCCCTAATAAATGTGCCATTTCATGTGCATAAGTAGAGGGGTATTGTGACGGCAATAAATCTCTATTCAGATTAAATTCCGAAAAGAATGGTCCCATGTAACCGGAAACGCCAACTTTAGAAATGAAAGGAGAAAACATCATAACTTTTACCCGTTGCCAGGCTTTGGGGTGTGCCAGCCCAAAAGATATGTCCATGCGAGCATATCCCTCTTTTATGTTTAAAGCGACACTGTATTTGTCCAAGTTCGACATCGAAACATAAGAGGCATTCAGATTGGTCACATATTCCTGCAAGAAATATTGAAAGCTCTTCTGATTGTATTCTATCGGTGAGACGGATGCTCTCGTATAAAAATCTTCTCGGAAATAGTTTAATCCCCATGCAATATAAAACCACACAGAGACCCAAAGCAGATATTCTGTAACTTTAAGCAGGGAGTGCTTCCAAGACAACCCTCTATGCCATGCCCCAAAAGGATAAACAACTACACCAATGATGCTCAATAGAATAAATAAATCTCCTAATGAAAAAGGAAATAGAGATGAAAAAGAAGATAATACAATAGAAATATAAGGATAAATATGTAAGGCATACCATTCTCCCATAGCCGGGAAGTATCTCGTTATCCAGATCAACAATATCAACAGACCTAAAATCACTAATCGAACCTTTTTGCTAATCTTCATATCATTATTCTTTAAATAATCTTCGCAAAAATAACAAAAGAAGAAATACCTTGTGCTCTTTCCTACATATTCAAAGCTTTTTTATTAATTTTGCACGCAATTATGCGAAAATCAACTAATAACAAGATATTAAAAATGGAATTAGCAAGTAAGTACAATCCCGCAGACGTTGAGGATAAGTGGTATCAGTATTGGATGGAAAACAAATTATTCAGTTCAAAACCCGATGGACGTGAGCCTTATACTGTCGTCATCCCTCCTCCGAATGTAACCGGTGTACTGCACATGGGACACATGCTTAACAATACCATTCAGGATATTCTGGTTCGTCGTGCCCGCATGGAAGGCAAGAATGCTTGTTGGGTGCCGGGCACAGATCATGCTTCTATTGCCACCGAAGCTAAAGTTGTAAATAAACTGGCAGCGGAGGGTATAAAGAAAACCGATCTTACCCGTGATGAATTCCTAAAACATGCATGGGACTGGACAGACAAGCATGGAGGCATTATCCTAAAACAGCTTAGAAAACTCGGCGCTTCCTGTGATTGGGATCGCACGGCTTTCACTATGGATGAGAAACGTAGTGAAAGTGTCTTGAAGGTTTTCGTAGACCTCTACAATAAAGGATTGATTTACAGCGGAGTACGTATGGTAAACTGGGACCCGAAGGCTTTGACTGCTCTAAGTGATGAGGAAGTTATCTATAAAGAAGAACACAGCAAACTGTATTACCTGAAATATATGATTGAAGGAGAAGACGGTTACGCGGTAGTTGCTACTACGCGTCCTGAAACCATCATGGGTGATACGGCAATGTGTATTAATCCGAATGACCCGAAGAATCAACATTTGAAAGGAAAGAAAGTTATCGTTCCGTTGGTTGGACGTGTCATTCCGGTAATTGAAGATGACTATGTAGATATAGAATTCGGTACGGGATGTCTGAAAGTGACTCCGGCGCACGATGTGAATGACTATATGCTGGGTGAAAAATATAACTTGCCGAGCATTGATATTTTTAATGACAACGGAACCATCAGTGAGGCTGCCGGTAGATATGTAGGTATGGATCGCTTCGATGTACGCGAGCAGATAGAGAAAGACCTTGCTGCTGCCGGATTATTGGAAAAGGTGGAAGCATATACCAATAAAGTAGGTTTTTCCGAACGTACCAATGTGGCTATTGAACCGAAACTTTCCATGCAATGGTTCCTTAAAATGGAAGAACTTGCTAAGCCTGCGCTGGAAGCGGTAATGAGCGACGAGATTAAATTCTATCCGGCAAAATATAAGAATACCTATAAATATTGGATGGAAAACATCAAAGACTGGTGCATCAGTCGCCAACTTTGGTGGGGACACCGTATTCCTGCTTATTTCTTGCCTGAAGGTGGTTATGTAGTAGCCGAAACTTCTGAAGAGGCATTGAAGTTGGCAAAAGAAAAAACAGGGAACAGCAACTTAACCATTTCTGATTTGCGTCAGGATGAAGACTGCCTCGACACTTGGTTCTCTTCATGGTTATGGCCTATCTCCCTGTTTGATGGAATCAATAACCCGAACAATGAGGAAATAAATTACTATTATCCTACCAGTGACCTTGTTACAGGGCCGGATATTATTTTCTTCTGGGTGGCGCGTATGATTATGGCAGGTTACGAATACGAGGGCAAAATGCCGTTTAAGAACGTTTACTTTACCGGGATTGTACGCGATAAAATAGGGCGTAAGATGTCTAAGTCTCTCGGTAATTCACCGGATCCGTTAGAATTAATCGAAAGATATGGTGCGGATGGTGTGCGTATGGGTATGATGCTTGCAGCTCCTGCCGGAAACGATATTTTGTTTGATGATGCTCTTTGCGAACAGGGACGTAACTTTAATAATAAAATATGGAATGCATTCCGTTTGGTTAAAGGTTGGAATGTAGCCGATATCGAGCAGCCGGAGTATGCACAACTGGCAACCGCATGGTTTTCTATCAAACTGGGTGACGTGGCATATGAGGTGAAAGACCTATTTTCTAAGTATCGTTTAAGCGAGGCTTTGATGGCTGTTTATAAGTTGTTCTGGGATGAGTTCTCTTCCTGGTATTTGGAAATGATTAAGCCGGCATACGGACAACCGATTGATCGCAGAACTTATGAACTGACACTGAAATATTTCGATGAACTCTTGAAACTTCTACACCCGTTCATGCCGTTTATTACGGAAGAGCTGTGGCAGAATATTGAAGAGCGTAAAGCAGGTGAAAGCCTTATGACTCAACAAATGAGCAATGTAGAGGAGCTTCCCGCACAAAGTAAAGAAGTTTTAAGTTGGTTTGAAACGCTCAAAGATGTTGTCAGTGGTATCCGTACTGTTCGTGTACAAAAGAATATTCCGCAAAAAGATGCGTTGGAACTGGAGATTGTCGATGAATCTGATATAACCAACTATCAAAGTCTGATTTCAAAATTGTGTAATCTTTCTGCTGTTAAAACGGTAGAGACGAAGAGTGACGGCTCTGTTTCATTCTTGGTGGGAACAACAGAATATGCAGTACCATTGGGCAATATGATTGACGTGGAAGCTGAAATAGAAAAATTGGAAGCCGAACTAAAGTATCAGGAAGGATTCCTTCAATCTGTGTTGAAGAAACTAAGCAATGAAAAGTTTGTAGGTAAGGCTCCTGCAAATGTTATCGACATGGAACGCAAGAAACAAGCCGATGCGGAAAGCAAAATTGCTTCTTTGAAGGAAAGCATCGCTACGTTGAAGAAAGCATAAAATACTTCTCGGATTATAAAGAATCGTTCTGATATATAAATATAAGAATCTGCAAACCGACCTAAGATGTTGGTTTGCAGATTTTTTTATTGTTTATAATAGGAACCTCTTGTTTGCTTTATCTTTTTATGCTTTCAACACCTTTATTAATTCAGGCATCATCGTCCAAATAGTATTCTCATCTTGTGCCGTATAGAAATTCCCGTCTATAACAGATTTTTCATCAGTAGCGATTCCGGTCTGTATTGCCGGTTTTGCAAGTGGGTGAACTGCAAGTTTCTTTCCGGCCGTCACTCCTGTAAAATTAAACATCATCGCCGCAGCACAATGCCCTATCATTAACTTGCCTTTTTCTCCGAAAGTCTTGATAACTTCCATCAAATCAATATTGTATTGCTTTTCGGCATATTCTTTGAATACAGGAACAGCATCTCCACATGAAAATACCAATGCATCGTATTCGCCTTCATGTCCTTTCAGGTTAGCCACTACATCATCCGTAAATAATGTAATACCCGAATTTGTCTTAATCTCTTTGCTTTCTGCCACGGCAAATACTTTATAAGAAATGCCGTTCTCAAAAAATGCTTCTAAATACTGAAATAAACCAAACCCGTTTACCGGATTAACTGCTAAAACTGCTACTTTCTTTGCCATAATCTTAAATATTAAATAAAACAATAGTTATTTTTCGTAAGTTTATTACTTTTGTAATGCAAATGTATGCTTCCTTATTCATATAAACAAGAACGTACCTCAGGATAAGGAAGTTACATAAAGGTAACTATTGCTGATGTTCAACATGATAGAAGAGATTAAAAAAATGCAAAAATTTCATCCTACAGGAAGTTGCCCGATACGGGACGTATTGAGCAGGCTTGGTGACAAATGGTCTATGCTGGTTTTGGTTACGCTGAATGCAAACGGCACGATGCGATTTAGTGATATTCATAAAACAATCGGAGACATTTCACAACGGATGCTTACTGTCACACTTCGTACATTGGAATCAGATGGGTTGGTGGAGCGTAAAATATATGCTCAAGTGCCACCGAAGGTAGAATATAATTTAACGAGTACCGGCCATAGTCTTATTCCCCACGTAGAAGCACTTGTAGAATGGGCTTTGGAGTATATGCCGGTTATTTTGAAGAATAGGATGGCGGAGTCGTAACTATTAAATGATGTTATAAAACATGGTTTTCCGGCAGAAAAATTTGGAGTTCTGTTCAAAAGCCGTATCTTTGTACTGTGTTTTTCATAGTATTAGATTTTAAGGTTAACAAAGGTTGGAGTACAGCGGTACTCCTTTTTTTATGCCCAAACACTAACAATCCACTATTTCATTTGGAAAAGCCAATGTATAATTTTACATTTGCATACATCTGAAGTGGATAGATATGAAGAAGGAGAAGCCCGAAAGATTCTTATATGCAAAGCTAATCGGTATTTTAGTAATACCTTTACTATTCATACTATCCTATTCCATATCCGACAAAGAAATATCCATAGGCAACTTCACGCTGGAAAAAAGCGAAATAGGGAAACAAATACTTCCCGCAGAAAACATCCCCGATATACCTATTATAACAGATACGATTACTTCCACACCACAAGACACTCTCACCACAGACACTACTTCACAACGTATATTATTCTTCGGAGACTCTATGTTGGAAGGACTCAGCAAACGCATGAGACAATATGCTTATCTCAATGGACATGAGCTTTTGAATGTAATCTGGTATAGCTCTTCCACCCGATTATGGGCACGAACAGATACATTATCTTATTATTTAGAGCAGTTCCAACCTACCTACATTATATTATGTCTTGGTGCCAATGAGTTATTCGTAAGAGACTTGGATAAACGAAGTAAATATATCCAAAGCATTATCAAAAAGATTGATAATAAGCCTTATATATGGATCGGACCTCCCAATTGGAAAGAAGATACCGGTATCAATAGAATGATTTATGAGCAAACAGGGGAAGGTCGTTTCTTCCCATCGTTCAATTTATCTTTCGAACGTTCGTCAGACGGAGCACATCCTACTTTAGCTTCCGCCTCCCAATGGATGGACAGTATCGCTTCATGGATAGTACATGAAAGCAAATATCCAATCCGTTTAGACAAACCCGACAGACAAGCCCCACGGCAAGGAAATACGATTTTGCTTGCACCAATTAAATAATGACAAGCATGGAAATCCTCAACAACATATTGACTTCACTACAATCTGTATTCTCTCTACAGACGCGAGAACCGATATTGTTTTCTTCCGGAACTTTCTGGATCATATTTATCGTATTTATTTCTGTCTACTCGCTCATACGCAGGCAGAAAGTGCAAATGATGCTTTATGTTACAGCTTTCAGTCTATACTTTTACTATCGGGCTAACGGATTTATGTTTCTCATATTACCCGGCACTGCATTTATCGACTGGGCATTGGCTATTCTTATTCATAAGTCTCAAAGCCAATGGAAAAGAAGATTCTACCTTATTTACTCCATCTGCCTCAGCACAGGTATCTTGTTCAGTTTCAAATACAGTAACTTTTTCCTTGAGACATGGAATAATCTACTGGCAAATAACCTGCAGCCATTCGACATATTCCTGCCTATCGGCATATCCTTTTATACATTTCAAACCATCAGTTATATAACTGATGTATATCGGGGAAAAATTAAGCCGACCAATTCTTTCCTGCAATACCTCTTCTATCTGTCTTTCTTCCCATTAATACTTGCCGGACCTATCATGAGGGCGGATAAGTTCTTCCCACAAATACAGAGTAAAAGATACATCAGCAAAGAGATGATATATGGCGGACTATGGCTTATCATCATCGGAATTATCAAGAAAGCAGTATTTGCTGATTACATTGCACAATACAATAACTGGGTGTTCGATGCTCCGTTACAATACTCCGGTTTCGAGGGGGTAATGGCCGTCATAGGATATAGTGCTCAAATTTATTGCGACTTTTCCGGATATAGCGATATAGCCATCGGCATTGCGCTCTTGCTGGGTTTTCATTTCAATATGAACTTTGATTCCCCTTATAAGTCGGCTTCCATTACCGAATTTTGGAGACGTTGGCATATTTCTTTATCCAGTTGGTTGCGTGATTATTTGTATATATCGTTGGGTGGAAACCGGCACGGGAAGTTTCGTCAGTATCTCAATTTGATTATTACCATGTTTTTGGGCGGACTGTGGCATGGGGCTTCCTGGAATTTTGTTCTTTGGGGGATGTTCCATGGAGTGGCATTAGCACTTCATAAAGCTTGGATGAGTATTACCGGTCGTAAAAAAGGGGAACAGAGTCATGGCATCCGCCGTGTTTTCGGTGTCATTATCACTTTTCATTTCGTTTGTTTCTGCTGGATCTTCTTCCGTAATGCCGATATACACAATTCAATGGATATGCTGAGGCAGATATTTACGGTGTTCCGTCCGCAACTCTTTCCACAATTAATCGAGGGATATTGGGAAGTCTTTGCTTTGATGTTGCTGGGCTTTCTACTTCATTTCGCTCCCGATCGTTGGGAGAATGCGGTTTGTCGTGGAGTAATCCGTCTCCCCTTTCTCGGGAAGGCGGTATTGATGGTCGCTATGATTTATCTGGTCATTCAGATGAAGAGCAGTGAAATCCAGCCGTTTATTTATTTCCAATTTTAGCCGGAATAATTTATATAGAGTAGTCAAGTAGTAAGTAGTCAAGTAGTTAAGTAGAAATGATTTGTTTGATGTGTTTATCTTAACTATTTACTGCATAACTACTTACTACTTGACTACTTAACTACTTAACTACTTAACTACTTACTCCTAACTCCTATCTTCTATCTCCCACCTTCCTTATTCCACACTTATTTCATCTACAAAGAGGAAAGGAGCTTTTCCTTCTCCGGTATGTCCTTTCGGCAAAGCAGGGGTATGTTTGATAATGACTTTTACGAAGTTTGCCTTTACAGGAGGAAATTCTACGCTGTAACTCTCAGTTGTTTTAGGAGCAGCAGAACCTGTTTCAATCGGATAGTCTTTGGAAGCCACTTCCCGGAAATCTTTTCCATCATCCGATACGGCAACACTCAGTCCACAGGCTCCCATGATCCAGGCACTGAGGTCGATGATGGCTTCTGTTGATACCCGGCTTATTTCCGTAGATTCTTCCAGATGAATGGTTGCTTCGACGTCTTTTCCCGGGAAACCGAGCCAACGTCCACTGGCATAAGAATTTGTTCCTTTTAAACCATCTACGAGCACAATGGCACCATCATAAGAATATTTAGGAGACGGCTGGTTTTTCAGTTCGATGGGGCGACAAGTTGCTTTATTGAAATCGATCTGTTCCGATTTGATTTTACTGTTATTACCGTTAGGGCGTATGGCGATTGCTTTGAAATTAGCGGCTTGTGTAACGGCTATCGGCTCTTTGTATAGTGTTCCGTTCTTTGCACTCGGTTCCGTTCCGTCCAATGTATAGTAAATAGGTGCATCGTCGATGGTGCTCAGTTCTATCATAACTGCTTTTTTTTCTGGATCAGACGTGATTTTTGAGTCTATATTAAATACATGCTTGCCATAGTTGAGACCTTCACGGTCATAGAACGCCAAAAGTTGTGGCAGGCGTTTGGTGAAGTTGCGGTAGTCTTTCTTTTCCGGAAGTGTCCATTGCACCTCTGCCAAGGCTGCCATACGTGGGAGCACCATGTATTCTATTTGCTGGGTGGTGGCTATATATTCGGTCCATAAGTTAGCTTGTACACCGATGATATGTTTTTTTTCATTTTCATTTAGTGAAGCTGGAACGGGTTCCAGGCTATATACTTTCTCCAAAGGAACACAACCACCGATAGCATCCGGCTCATCTTTGGTATCTGCCGTCTGGTAATAATCGAAATATACATACGTATTGGGAGTCATGATGACGTCATGTCCTAACTTGGCCGCTTCCAGACCGCCATTCATTCCACGCCATGACATAACGGTAGCGTTCGGTGCTACATCACCTTCCAGTATTTCATCCCATCCGATGATGCGTCGTCCCTTACTATTGAGAAATTTTTCAATGCGTGACATACAATAACTTTGCAGGCGGTCTTCTGCCGTATGTTTCTTGTCGGCTTTTAGGTTTTCCGATTTGATACGTGCCTGGCATTTCGGACATTTTTTCCAACGGTCTCGTGGCGCTTCATCACCGCCGATGTGGATATACTCGGATGGAAACAACTCAACGATCTCGCTTAACACATCTTCAAGAAACACCATGGCTTTTTCATTACCGATACAGATGACATCCGGGAATACTCCCCATGTTTTTTCTACTTCATACGGGCCACCCGTACAACCCAATTCCGGATAAGAGGCCAATGCGGCAAGCATATGTCCGGGCAGGTCTACTTCGGGAATAATGGTAATATATCTTTCTTGTGCATAGGCTACTACCTCCTTTATTTGTTCTTGCGTATAGAAACCTCCGTAAGGTGTTCCGTCATATTGGCCGGAGTTGTGTCCTATTACTGTTTCCGAACGTTGCGAGCCGATCTCTGTCAATCTCGGATATTTCTTAATTTCAATTCTCCATCCCTGATCTTCTGTCAAGTGCCAGTGGAAAGTATTCATATTATGCAGAGCCAGCAGGTCGATATACTCTTTTACAAACTCTACCGGGAAAAAGTGACGTCCTACATCGAGATGCATACCTCGATAACTGAAACGTGGATAGTCTTTAATGGTTACTGCCGGAAGTGTGATCTTGGCACCGGCAACTATTGCCGGAATTGACTTTCGCAAGGTTTGTATACCATAGAACACTCCATTAGGTGTTTGCCCGTTGATGGTGATTTGCCGGGAAGATACTGTAAGTTCGTATCCTTCTTTTTCTACGATACTTTTGTCCAATCCTAAGACAATAGCATTGGGTGGTGTACTTTCCGACGTGATTGTTGCAATGTCGAGTTCTTTTCCGGTTGCCTCTTTGATATATCCGGATAAAAACTCTGCATTTCGTTTTAGCAGTTCGTTTCCTTCGGGATAAAGGATTTTTGTAGTTTCCTGTAGGGTGAAAGGAGTTTCTTGATTAACAACGACCTCTTGGGGGAGAGGGATTACCTGATAATTGATTTCTTCCTTTTGCGTGTTGCATGAAGTGAAAGTCAATGTAGCGACCGCAAAAAGTACTTGGTTAAGTTTTCTCATAATAAAATTGATTAGTATTAGTTCGGGCAAATATAGTAAAAATTATAGTTATGATTTGTTTAAATAAGATATTAAGTGTGGAGATTCTTTTTTAGATAAAAAGAATGGTTATATTAGAGTAACTCCGCAATTAATAGGAAAAATCAGAGAAGATATTTCACCTTGAATTACGTATTATACCTTTCTTAACACTTCTGTAATATATAGGAGAGTTGCAAATATATCAGAGAACGGAAAAGTTCGGCACAATTGTTCTTTCTTATTATTAAAATGTTATGTTTGTATAGTCTTAAATATAATAGTAATGAATGAACCTGATTTGATAACCGGCATAAAGAATGGGGATGTACAGTGTTTTGAAGAACTTTTTATAAAATACTATTCACATTTCAACCAATTTATATTCGGGTTGGTGAAGGACGAATGGATTTCTGAAGATATTACGCAAAACACATTTATCAAAGTGTGGGTCAATAGGGAGAAATTACAAAGCAATTTATCGATTCACTCTTATTTGTATGTAATTGCTAAATATGAGGTATACAATCATTTTCGTTCTAAGCAAAACCAGATAGTAGACCGATTTTTAGATGGTGTACACGACACTGTAGTTACTCCAAGTGCAGAGAACGAACTGTTTTGGAATGAAATGCAGAAAGCGATTGCGGATACCATTGAAACAATGCCGGAGAAACGGCGTGCCATTTTCAAAATGAGTCGGTTTGAACATAAATCTGCAAAAGAAATAGCCGAAATAATGCATATTTCGGCACGTACGGTAGAAAAACATATTGAACTTGCCCTTCGTGAATTACGTACGAAATTAACTCCTTTCTTATTTTGGATATTGGTTTATGGACACATTACATTGTGATTTGAGTTACGAGTTCTCTCATCTTATTTCTTTGTGAATTTGATACAATCCTTTTTGCTCTTAAAAAGATATATACCATTTTGTAATGAATTTATATCTAATTCTGTGGTTGTCTCTCTGATCGTTTTATTAATAACTTTTGTGCCGTGTATGTTCCAAATAGTGATGTCGCCAATTTCACTTTCCGAATTTATATCGATTTTATTATTATTGATGCTAATTTTATCTTTAGTTTTTAGGTTATCGGTGCCTGTTGCTACGATTTTAGCATAGAGTGTTAGGTCGGTTTGGGTAGTTGAGTTCCCGTCATAGCGATTTCCTTTTTCATCATACCATCCTTCGAATGTCGGGCTGTCATCAGGAACAGGATTTTTGGGAAACTTCATTTCTGTGTTATTATAAAGTACTGCATATTCGTTGTCATTATACATAAAGATTGTTTTGTATACTCTGTTGGAACCTCTATAGACAACCGGCATGTTGTCATCAGAATCAAGCTCTTGTCCGAAAAGAAACTCCATTTGATCACCGTTTAATAAATAGGCAACTTCTCCGGAATGAAATTCTTCTATTTTCATAGGAATTCCACCTTTGCCTGTCAAGGTGTAGTCGGCGTAATAATAGTTATTTTCACAATCAAAATTTGTCGTGTTGGTTTTTCCATAAACGCTGCCTTGGTCTGTGGCCGTGCAATCGATAGTACCGATAACATAATTGTTCGTAATGGTTTCGGCAGCTTTTGACAAATTAGAATATGAATTGATTCCGGCTACATATTTGGGGATTTCGGAACCGTTATTTTTAATACTACCGTCAAAGTAGCATCCGTTAATAACGGCTTCGATGCCGGTAGTACTTGAATTTGTACATCCCAAAATACCGCCGATACCATTGGTTACTTTTCCGGATGTCGCGATTGTTATATTACCTGAGTATGAGCAGTTCTTTATATTGGCATTTTTCATAAATGCCAATACACCACCTACATATGCCGGTGCTCCCATGATATTAATTTCAACATCGCTATGACAATTAATCATATTTCCTAAGGCATTGGCTTTGCCGACGAATGATCCGACCTGGGTTTTCTGAGCCACTGATGCGGGAATGTCGATTTTTCCTGAGAGGTTGATATTAATAATATCACAACTCTCACTGTTTGTACCACCTATGAAGCCTGCAAAGTTCGATTTCTCAGTAAGGTCGCTTTTATTTATATACATATTATAAATGTGATAACCTTGTCCGTCTATTTTTCCGGTAAAATAAGTTCCGTATCCTATTGGAGTCCATGGTTGGTTACCTAAATCTATATCTTTGGCAATCTTTATACCCGTTATGGCATGTCCTTGATTGACTTGATTGGCTACCCATGCTAATTCTGCTCCTGTATAAATAACACAATTACCGGAAACGTCACGGGCAGGTTCAATCATGGAAATACCATCCCACGGGCCTTCTGCCACAGGTTCGAATGGTATGACTTTCACAATACCCGGAATCATAATGGCCATGGCATTGATATAACTTATTTTGTAGATATCCGCACTTGTAGCTCCCGGGGTGACTGTAAATCGGATATGTCCGTCCGCATCGGGATATATCGAGGTGAGTTCGGCAACCGACTGATCATTGTTGTTGCCATTTAGTCCGATGTAATTTTCTACAGTTCCAAAGGTCGAATATTCTGCTTCATGAACTTCTGTTGTATTCATGTAAGAACCGAACATATAAAAATCATAGGATTTTTCGGGATTCAAGCCACTGAATACAATTTCGGCATTGTCGGCAAGAATACCGTCTTTTTCGACACCGTTTACCCAATAACCTGTTGAAGATACATTTGCAGGCATGTTGAACAACGTATTTGTTTCGGATGCACCGTTTTCAGTAATGCCGGCAAAACTTTTTGTGATGTTTAGAGAGATGCCTGAAGTATTCTCTTCCGAATCTGTCAAATTTTCTATTTTAGTTCCGGCAAGATGGGATGTCACATTATTCCAAAGGTTTTCTTGAGTTGCTTTTTCACTGGTGGTAAAGTTAATATGGACAGGAATTTTCCCCGGGATCTCAAGGTGTGGGGTTATCATTAATGCTCCCAGATAATAAGTTCTCTTTTCTTCGTTGTTGTTTGTGCCGGCTTTTACAGTTAAACAGATACGTCCTTTGTCATCAGCGATTATTCCTTGAACCGTTGCAATGTTTGCAGTGTTGTCCGTTGGATTCAGAGAGGCACTTCCGTCATTTTCTCCTTTGAAGGAGTAGACGGTTTCAGCATTGGCCGATGCATTCATAACCGAAGCAAATACACTCATATCATACGCTTGCCCCGGATATAATCTGGAAATAATAACCGAACTCTCTGTGGTACCGTAAAAGGTTGATTTAGACACATTCGAAGGCATATCTAAGGCTGTTGCCGATGATATTGTTCCAATGGAGGAAATGCCGTCGAATGGTTTTTCTATCGAGGCTTTCACATCTGTTCCATACCCTTTGCTGTTATATAAACTTCCCGTATTTGCTCCGGTTAATGCAGTTGTCAAACTATTCCATGAATATTGAGAAACTGCAGATGAGCCGAGACCGATGCCGAAATTGATCATTAACGGTCTGTCGATGACTTTGAATTTTGTATTTGGGTTTACTCCATAGGTATCCACAAGGCTGCTGATACTTTGGGGGTTGATAATAGCTTCATGGGCGGCATGTTGACACATCTCTGCACAGAAATCGCTGACGGAAGCAGGGTGATAACTTAATCCGATGACACTTTTCCCAAAGATTTTTTCATACCATGTTAATGCTACGGTATAACGGCCGTGGCTGAGATTCATGTGATAGCCATCACGGTTATAATCATCGCCGATGTAACTGGTACGCCCGTTTTGGACGGCTGTCCCGCCCGGAATTATATTTTCTTCGCCAATTCCCGATTGTACGGCGGCGCGGCTTGCACAATCAATGATTTTTGTATATTGATCCATCTGACCGGTATAAAGACCTTTGTTGATTAACTCTTCTAATTTGGCCGAACCGTTTTGATAGGCCCAGGTCATGTAAAGATAAAACTTGGCGTTTTTATTCGTAAGATAAGTTTTAAGATAGGTAATCAGATTGTCCAAATATGGAAAGTAATGGCTATATGCGCCCGAATAATTATGGTCGGTTTGTATAATGACAATATCCCAGTCTTCATCCGTAATGATATTTGCATCGAATTTGCGGCTGTTTCCTCCTGTCGATGTCATTTTCCCATCTTTGATTTTGTAGTAATTGTATATCTGTTGATTTCCGGTAATATAATTCGTGTGAAGTTCTAATGTAGTTCCTCCTTTATATGGGAATCCCAATACGATATCATCTCCTGCAGCTTGTACTATCGGAAGAAGTTCCTGCAAAGCTGCATCGAATGAGAAACTGTTTCCAACAACGAGAATTTTTTTAGTTTCTGCATTCGTTGTAAAAACTGTTCCTGTGATACTTAAGAACAGCATTAAATAGAATTTGAAAACCTTTTTCATTGATTTATTATTTTGTTGATGACTAATATGAATTACAGAACTTTACAGATGACGGAACTTATTCCTTGGATTTTCAGCGATAACTTACCTTTCGATTTTTTTATTGACAAACTTTTGGGATCTCCCCAAATAATTTCTAATCGATCATACCCTCCAATGAGTGCCGTAGTATTTTTTTCTCTTGGATTGATAATTACCAGATATTTTGAGTGATTGTCGGAGCGTTCGTATATGGCAGGGTATGCCTGCTGCGGATCACTGACAAGCTTCCATCCTCCGGTATTCCCCAATGCAGGGACTGAAGAACGGAGGGCAAGAAGCCCTTTCGTACAGTTGAGTATGGAATGCGGGTCATTGATTTGACCGGCCACTGTCGGACGCTTCGGGTCCGGGTCTATGGGTAAGTACAATTTTGAAGGGTCGCAGGTAGAGAAACCGGCTGTTACGCCTGCTTCCCATTGCATGGGCGTTCTTTGGGCCGACCGGTCCCGACTGCCTTCAATAAACGGCCATCCGTCCATTGAACGCATCCCGATTTCTTCTCCGTAATATACAATCGGCACCCATGGCATTGTCAGGAAGAATGTCATGGCCACTTTTAGTTCCTCCGAAGTGGAACGCTGGTTGCGATTTAGTCTCCAGGTGTCATGGCTGGATGTGGGCATGCATGGGAAACCGTGCCCTTTGGTTACTTCATACATTTTTTTAAAAGGTTCCACGAAAGAGGCGAACTGCCCTTTTCCCGCCCTGTCGAACCAACAGTGTTTCGGTTGGTACATACCGGTTTCCGGGTCTGCATATCGAAGTGTATTGTGCACCAGATCGCGATACATGGTTTTTCCACATCCGTTGTGGCGGATAATATCGATATCGAAACCGCAAGAAATGGCCTCTATCGGACTTGACCATTCTGACAGGAAGATCGTTTCGGGATACTTTTTTGCCTGCCAGGAAAATATTTCATTCCAAAGTTTTCTTACCCCGTGAAACTCTGCATCATCTCCTTTTACCAATGACCAGGCCAGGTCGCAACGAAAACCGTCGACTCCTTTATCAAACCAAAAAGAGATGATATTCTTTATCTCCTGGCGGACTGCTTTCGGACCGGGAGCATCATAGGCTTGTTCCCACGAATTTTCCGGGTCCGGTTGATAATATCCGTAATTGAGTGCCGGTTGAATATCGTAATAATTCATCAGATAGTATCCGTCGCGCGGATATTCATTTTTTACCCAGCCTCCTCTTTCCGGTTTCGGCGGAGTTGTTTTTTTACCTTTCGTCCAAATGTAATAATCGGCATAATGCCCGTTGGGATCTCCATTCGCAGACTCCAGAAACCAAGGATGCTTGTCTGAAGTGTGACCGGCCACAAGGTCGAGGCACACCTTGATACCCTTTGCATGTGCATCGTTTACCAGATTTACTAAATCGGTATTTGTACCGAAACGTGGGTCGATTTTATAGAAATCGGTGATATCATAACCGCCGTCTTCAAATTCGCTGCAAAAGACCGGACTGATCCAGATGGTATTAAAACCTAAATTTTTTATGTAATCCAAACGTGAACGGATACCTTCCAAATCGCCATATCCGTTTCCATCGCTATCCATGTAAGAAGAAGGATAGATATGATATATGGCCGCACTTTCCAGCCATTTGGGATAGTCTCGGGCGGCAAGAAGGTTGCTTGCAAGAACTATAAAGGTGAAGAATAAAATGATTCGTTTCATCTGATTGTTTTTTGTGGGTTCTATCATTTACCTGTTGAAAACTGAAATTGTGTTACCGTATCTCTATAGTGGTGTTATCATGATATATAATGCTCATCTGTTGTGATGCGTTCAAGTAATTTAAAATCTGTTCAATTGTCTCATCGTTGGCAAATATTGCATCGTATTTTATTGATTTTAATTGGGGGTTGGTGATTACAATTTTCTTTTGGAAATGGCGTTCGAGCTGGTTGGTTATATCTTCCAGCTTTTTATCGATAAAGTAGAACTTACGGGATTGCCCTTGATTAGCTATAGTCGAAATGTTCATTTGCGACATATTTCCGGTAGTTTTGTCGATCTTTACAATATCACCGGGCGCCATGAGTACCTCTACCTGTTTATTGTTGAATTCAGATTCTACGTCTACACATCCTTCGTACAGCATTACTTCAAATTCCGAATCGGATTCATGCGATTGTACGTTGAATTTAGTTCCCAATACTTTGATTGTGGCATTGTTGCATACAACGGAAAACGGATGTTTCGCATCCTTGGTTACCTCTACGTACGCTTCGCCAAACAAATGAACTTTTCTGTTGTGGGTAAAGTCGTTTGCTTCATAAAAAAGGGTACTTGTGGGTTTGAGGTAGACCTTTGTAGAGTCGGGAAGTATCACCATCTTTGAATTGCCTGCCGATGCGTATACCTTTTCCAAATTGATATCGCCGGACCGGGAATTCCATAAATGTGTACCCAATAGGAAACCGCATACCAATACGGTAGCTGCTATTCCCGATATCCAACGGTATATTATTTTTCTCTTTTGAGTGACTTTGGGGGAGCCGATACCTATGCGATGGCATGTGCGGCTGAACGCGCATCTGGCTTTTTGCTCATCTTGATGGGTACATTTTTTCAATAATTCCAGAAGGATGGTATCCAATTCGGTATTATTGATATTGTCTATATACCATTGTTCTATTTTCTCGGAATCAGGGGGTGTAGACTGACTCTCGAAAAACATTTTTATGCTTTCTTTCTCCATATATTTTTTTAATTATTCTTTCCTCTATATAAAAAGAACACATGACATAATATGACTACGTAATCTGATTTTGAAATAGATCTTTTATTGTTGCGCAGATGCATATTTTTTTGCGAAAAAGCGGTCGATAATAAGGGTGATAGCACCGTCTCCACTGACATTACATGCCGGGCCATATCCGTCGAGAGCCAGATAAATGGTCATCATCAAGGCACTTTGTTCCGGCGAAAAACCGAGAACAGATTCCAGTAATCCGATCGATGCCATCAAGACACCTCCCATTACTCCGGGAGCAGCTACGGCAGAAATTCCTTGTAAAAGAATGAAATTGACAAAGAGTGCAAAACTGATATTCATTCCGCTCAGATACATCACTGCAACCGATGTAGTGATAAGTTTGATAGTCGACCCGCACATATGGACTGTAGAACAAAGAGGGACGGTAAAATTGGCGATCTCTTTGGTGGCACCGTTTTTCATGGTACATTCGAGAGTGACAGGAATAACAGCCGAACTGGAGCAGATTGAAAAGCCTGTCAGATATGCCGGAATAATGTTTCCATATACATTTAAAAGGATTTTTCTTAGCTATCAGTCCGGCTATGATATATTGGATAATGAGATAGCAGATAGACAGGATGACACCGGTTGCAATGACTTTGATGCCTGTTCCCATGACAGTTGACAGATGACCGGCGGCACTCATTTCGCATATCATTGTGAAGATATAAAACGGCAGGAGGGGGATGATGGCACGTTCAATTGTGAGTTTTACTATTTCTCCGAATTCATCAAAGGCTTTTTTCAGTCCCGGAGCTTTGGTGAAAATGATGCCGACACCGAGCATGAATGATAGAAGGAGAGCCGTCAGTATATCGCAAATCGGAGGGAATTTGATATTGAAATAAGGTTCGAATACTTTTCCTTCCAGCGCGGAAGTGGAAATTTCACCGATACTTAGATAATGGGGAAGCAGGTTTGAAGCACAACCGTATGCAAAAAATCCTGCACCTATCGTCGACAGATAGGAGATAACAATAACACTCAACAGCATTTTTCCCGCTCCGCGTCCTAAGTTGGCAACGGAAGGAGTCACCAGACCTAATACGAGCAAGGGCACGATAAATTTGAGAATTTGCGCAAAGAACACATTGAAGGTCTTAAGTATTCTGATCATAATATCCGGGGCTATCAACCCCAATAACGAACCGATAGTTATCGCAATCAATACTTTAGGGAACAATCCTAACTTTCTTTTTTTCATTTTGTCAATATTTTAATTTAAAGGAACATTCATTCAAGGAACACATTACATCATGCATCTACGTAGCCGGTATTTTTATTTGGTTTGAATATTGTGGCTTGTGACGGCTTGGATTATCAGAATAAAGCATGTTAATGTTTTTTAAATCAGTGTTGGCTTTGTATTGCCGATTACGTATTCAGTGCCTTTTGCTAAGTCTTCATAGTATAATTTTAAAGATACATATATGAAAAAAAACATTCTTTTATCCGGCATTTTACTGCTGAGTTTTTCTTGTGCCGTCGCCCAGGATTATCATGACGATGTTGTCGTGCTGGATTCTGTAAAGGTGATGTCGTTCAATATTCGTTTCAATAATCCGAACGATTCTCTCGATACGTCATGGGATCGGCGTCGGGAACCATGTACCCGTATGATGGCCCAGTATCGTCCCGACGTGGTGGGGATGCAGGAACCACGCAACGAGATGTGGCAACAAATTTTTGATATGCTACCTGATTACGGTTATTATCGTATAGAGATGAACGACACACTGTCCGATTCCCGTACCGGAGGAGTATTGTTGTTATATCTCCGTGATAAATATTCAGTGGAACGTTCGGGACATTTTTGGTTGAGTGCTACTCCGGAAGTTCCGTCTCAGCCGTGGAATTCGACTGACCGGCATTATCGGGCTGCCTTGTGGTTGCAACTCAAAGATAAAAAAAGCCGGAAAGACTTTTATATTGTCACCACCCATCTGCCCTATAAAAAAGATCCGGTGGATACTGAGGTACGTGCCCGGTGCGCCTCATTGATAAACAATCAGATGAAGACCATCGCCGGTGGGGACGCGGCCGTATTCGTGACCGGTGATATGAATGCTTCCTACAATTCCGGTGATCCACGGCGTGAGAGCCTGACTCCGTTTTACCGCTGGTTCGCTTCTGCCAGAGAAGATGCTGTTAAGACGGATGATTATTCCAGCTTTAATGGTTTCGGGCGTGTCTCTCCTTTGGTCAGAGGCAAAAATCTGGATCATATTTTCTACCGTAATGCTTGCCCGTTGGTGTTTGAAACGATTGATAAGCCGGTTTACGGTGTAAGGTGGATTTCAGACCATTATCCTATCATTTGTACATTTACTTATTGATTTGAAAAGATGAAGAAATATAAGATAATTTTTTTGATGTTTATAGCGGTTTTCACTGCTACAATGGTTGCTGCTACCGGATATAAGCTGGTTTCTCCTAATGGGAGGCTTGTGAGTGAAATAAATGTCGGTGACAGTCTTACGTTTACTCTTTCTGACGAACGTCAATCGATATTGTCACCATCGACCATTGCTATAGAATGGGCGGATGGTACAGTTTGGGGAGCCGGTATGAAAGTAAGAAAAGCACAACGCTTGTCTGTCGATGAAGTGATTCCTTCTCCAATGTATAAGAAATCGCAGGTACGAGATAAGTATAACCGATTGGTATTGAACGCGATTGCCGGTTTCAGTATTGAATTCCGGATGTATGATGATGGAATGGCTTATCGCTTCATATCTTCGCTTTCGGGGGAGCATATCATAAAGAATGAAAAGGCGGTGTATCGGTTGTCTCAGAACTTTGAGACATGGGCTCCGTATGTGCGTGACCGTAAGAAACGAAAGAACGCTACCCGTGAACAGCAGTTTTGGAATGATATGCAAAATCTTTATACATATCTTCCAGTGCAAGACTTTGATGCTAATAATCTGTTGTTTACACCGATACTTGTCAATCTGGAGCATGACGAAAAATTGTGTATTGCCGAAGTTGACGTTGAAGATTATCCCGGGATGTATTTAGCCGCAGATAATTGCAGGCCACAGTTGCAAGGAGTCTTTGCTCCTTATCCGAAGAGTGTGGTGCGGGGCGGGCATAATGACCTTGAATATCTGGTTACTTCGCGGTATCCCTATATGGCAAAGATCGATGCACCGCGCACTTTTCCGTGGCGGACTTTCATAGTAACGAAGCGCGATGGAGAGTTGACGGAAAATGATATGGTATACCGGTTAGCTGCTCCGTCACGTATTGCCGACCGGTCATGGATCAAGCCGGGGAAGGTTGCCTGGGAGTGGTGGAATGACTGGGGGCTTTACGGAGTAGATTTCAAAGCCGGCATCAATACAGAAACTTATAAATACTACATCGATTTTGCTTCCGAAAACGGTATCGAGTATGTTATTCTCGATGAGGGATGGGCTACCAAAGGAAAGTGTGATCTTTTTGATGTCGTTCCGGAAATCGATCTTCAGACAATAGTAGATCATGGAAGGAGAAAAGGGGTCGATATTATTTTGTGGGCCGGTTATCTGGCGATGGAACTTAATTTGGAAAAGGTGGTATCGCATTATGCCGATATGGGTATTAAAGGTTTTAAAATAGATTTCCTTAATCGTGACGATCAGGAGATGATTGCTTTTATGTACCGTACAGCCAAAGTATGCGCTGCTCATAAAATGCTTGTCGATTTTCACGGTTGCCCCAAACCGACGGGCATGCAACGTACGTATCCCAATGTGGTCAATTATGAAGCGGTATTCGGCCTTGAACAATTGAAGTGGTCTAAACCCGATGTCGATATGGTTGCTTACGATGTTTTATTACCATACATCCGTATGGTGGCCGGCCCGATGGATTATACGCAGGGAGCGATGCGTAATAGTGTCAAAGGCGGATATTTCCCGAACAGGAGTAATCCGATGAGTCAGGGCACCCGTTGTCATCAGCTTGCAGAATATGTCGTATTCGATTCCCCGCTTAACATGCTTTGTGATTCTCCGTCCAATTATATGCGTGAACAGGAATGTATCCGCTTTATTTCCCGGATTCCTACTGTTTGGGATGACATTTTCGTGCTCGATGGTAAAGTCGGGGAGTATATCGTTGTGGCTCGGCGCAAAGGTGATGATTGGTATATCGGAGTATTGGGCAATTGGAATGCTCGTGAACTGACAGTGAAATTGCCGGATGATTGTATCGGGAAACGAATCGAGATATTCAGTGATGGGATAAATGCCCATCGGTCGGCTCAAGACTATCGGAAAACGTCCGGGATATTGGAACAGAATGAGATTGTCATCCGACTTGCGCCGGGTGGGGGATGGGTAGCTTGTATTCAATAAGATCATCCATGCTACAGTCTGAACTATATTCCCAAAGTTATCTATCCAACTTTTAGAATACAGTCAGACTGTAGTATGGGTGATTTTATAAAGGTTTTTGATGTAAAATGGAAACAGATTCTTAATTTATCCTTTTACAAATCGGGTAGTTCCTCCTTTCCAGGACAATATATATACTCCGGAATAAAGTCGGGAAATATTGACCGGAGTTTCTCCTGCATTAACTTCACCTAAATGAATGACTGTTGATCCGGTCATGGAGAATATCCTCACATCCTGCAACACCATAGCAGCAGACAGATATAGAGTCGAACCGTTCTGGTATGTGCTGACCGGACTGGTGGCGGCTGTTTCGGTGATGCCCGTACCTCCCTTGCCATACTCATACGCACCGATCGATGAAGTACCATCCGTCGAACGTTCTACTCCTCGTTGGTCGAATATAAGCTTGTCTCGTAATTCAATCGTATTGTCTACATCTCCTTTCAATAATTTTTCTTCAAACTGCGATGCCGGCAGCACATTGATTGCATTTGATCCGAAAAAGCGTCTTTTCACCTTGACTGTCTCAATTGAGCCACCGTTTAAAGCCAAAACAGGAACGATATCTCCTTCTACTATATTGCTTTCGAGCATATTGCCGAGCAATAGGATCGATGCATCGGCTGAAGTTCCTAAAATATCGGTTTCTGCCGGTGTTATACCGATGTTATCGGTACTCGAAAAGATATTATAGCCGGTAGTCGCCGGTTGCCCTGCATTGTAAACATCACCGGTATATATAGAGGTAGAACGGTTTCCGGCAATCACGTTGTTGAAAATGAATGGTGTGCCGTTGTAGATATGTACGGCAGCACCGTAAAAGTCGGCGGTAGGTGTACCGTTTTTATAGCACGAGGCATGGTTTCCGACAATCGTATTGTTGACGATCGAAAGTGTAGATGCTGCATTCAAATTGGCATAGACGGCCGATCCTCCTTTTATTTCGTTGATGACACCGCCGGTAGCTTCTATCCGGTTGTTGACAAAAGTATTATTGACTAAGGTTGTTTTAGAAGCATAAGCCGTTCCGTTGAGTGAGACGGTGCCTCCGTAAGTTGCCCTGTTGCAGGCATACGTGTTGTACCCCAGATAAGCCCACGAGTATCCGGAATGGTATCCGGCAGAACCTTGTACCGCTTCATTTTCAGAGAAGTAGCAACCTGTCATGGCATAGCGCCACCATAGCTCCACACCGGCATAGGCGGTGAAGTATGCACCACCGTTGGCTGATGAAATGTTACGGATAAATCGGCAGCCGGTGCATAATAATTGGCCGGCTGCATAGATTCCCGCGCCCTGACCTGTGGATTGGTTGTCGCGAATAATCACATTGTTGAGTATCAGTGGCGAGCCCAGCCCGGCGATGCCTGCACCTGTGGTAACACTTCCGTTGGCGTTCCCTCCCACAATTTCAAAATTGCAAAGCGTCAGTGCACAGTATTTTTGAACGGTCACTACGCGATAAGCGTTTTCTTCGTTACCGGTCAATACTCCGTCGGCAATTTCATCATTGCCGTTTATATCTCCCGATAGGACTGTGCGTCCTGTCACTTCTTTAAATGCAGAATCGTAGCCGCCGAATATATCCAGCGAATGGGGAATGTTGAGTGTAGCACTACGGCCTTTTAATAGCTCCGATTCGGTTACGGAATAGTGTCCTTGGGCAACGTAAATGGTATCACCGTTACAGGTGGCATCGACAGCCTCCTGAATATTGCGGAAAGGGGCTGACTTGCTTCCGTCGCCGCCATCAGCGGCGTTTATATCCACATAGCGGGTATGGGAGGCTACGAAAGGCATTAATGAAATGCTTACTATCACAGGGAAATGATCGGAAGGCGTGACACCGCGTCCAAAAGTTTCATTAATGTGATTGTATGTATGCACTTTCATTCCTTTTACCCATACATAATCCAGACGGGTCCCATCTTTTTTCTCAGGATCCCATTTGCACAAGGTGCCGTCCTTAGGCCACGGAAATGGGGCTTCCGACACTTTGCGGCTGTCCGACAGATAGGCACTGCAAAGGTCATAGAACGGATAGCGTATGGCCGATGAGTTATGGTCACCACATATAATCGCCGGATAATGACCGGAGATGGAACGTACTTTTTCTATGTTAATACGTGTTCCTTCATTACGGGCATCGCTTCCTAAATGATCGAGGTGGGTGATGAAATAGTAAAACAGTTCACCGGTCTCTTTCACTCTTAACTTGGCCCATACGGCAAAACGTTTGTTACCACTGCTGTTGTCCCATGAAATTAGCGATTTGGAGGGGTCTGTACATAAAAAGTAATGTCCCTCTTCAAGAAGGTCGAATTTGTCGGTGCGAAACAATACCGCATTGACTGTGCCTTGATTGGGCACCGTCGACGAGTTACCTCCCCATTCTACAAATGAATACTCCGGAAGCAAACTTTTCATATCCTCTTGTTGCGAACCGGCGTTCATTTCATTGACCCCGACAATGTCGTACTTGAAATCGATAATTGTCCGGGCAACATAGCTCTTGCGGTTGTCCCAGCTTAATTCTCCTTGATCGGCAGTTGTTTTGAAACGGATATTGAAACATCCCACATTTAAAGTCGTGGTATTGGCTACACTGACCGTTGGAATGGTCGGTAGAAGCACCCATAGGATGGCAAATAGCCTATATTTGATGTGATAGAAAGCCATATAATAATGATTTATAAAACAAACAAGTCGTCTGCTTCCTGTATCCGGGAGGCAGACGGACCTGTTTAATAAATGAGTGACAATATTATCTGGTAACTTTGAACGTTTGTCCGTTCACGTTAGCCATGTAAATACCCTTTGCAAGTTTACGCAAATCAATCGTATCGCTTTGTGTAATAGATTGGATGCGCATACCTTGTAAATTATAAATATGTATGGTAGCATTATCGGTGAGTCCTACCACCTTGTAGATACCATTACCCGAAGCTTGTAATTTGAGAGAACTCCCCGGGGAGGCCGTATTGGCAATACCGGTCCCATGATTGGTTAAGAAGTCATAAGCTCCCGGAGCAGTTTCACCGTTAACCTCTTCCTGACTACGTTTCGAACCGGTTTGGTCTACTGTAACATCAATCTCGAACGGTAGATATCTGCCTTCATCTTTTAGCGTTTTGATGTACTCTCCGAGTTCGAAGCCATAAAGGGCATAAACTCCGAGCTGATCGAGAATTCCATTATCCACAGGTTTCAATGTCTTGGTAAATCCACCATTCTCTCCGGCTGCTGTTGTACCGAATATTTTTGAATAAGTATTCGGGTTGTTGCCATCCATATGATCATTGTTCCAGTTGATAGCAATAGTAGGAGATTCCATGACCGAGCCGAATGTGCCCAGTATGCTGCCGCCATAAGAATTTAGATAAGCGCTGGAAGGTGTTTTCTCCGTACCGGTAAGAACGATGGCAGCTTTGGCTACCGCACCGTCATCATCGCGTCCCACGATGATCGAATTGCAGATATTCACCGCCGGATCACAGGCAATGCGTATTTGCGACCCCAACCATGAACCGGGGTTAGTGACAGTACCGGTTTCCGTATCTTCGGCATATAGCTCCGAAGGGTCGGCAGAACAGGCATTACCGGCAATGGTACAGTTAATAATATGTACCGCGCGTACATCGTCATCAAAAGAACTGCCATTGGCACAAACTCCTGCACCTTCATAAAAAGCCTTGTTGTCGACGATGGTAGAATTTATGATCCACATATTCTCTCCCGAAGACTGGGCGATGGCACCACCATAACGGGATTCTACTTCATTATTACCGAAGTAGCAACGTTCGATTACGCCATTCGCTTTCTTCGAACTACGGGTGGTACAGCGGAATCCGGCTCCGGTCTTGTGCGCTTTGTTGTTGTATACATTGCAGTCTTTTATATGATAAAGTCCGCCATAGATGTGGATACCGGCGCCGATTCCGTCTCCTGCACCTTCGCCTTTGCTTACATTATTATATATATTGCAATACTGGAGCTCGATGGCCCCCTGTGTGCAATAAACGGCTCCGCTTGCATTAGTCGAACCTTCGGGAGAGTATGAACAGGTGAAATCGATACCTATCAGCCGGCAGATATGGGCCAAGTTCTCGGCATCATCGTTCCTTGCCTGGCGCACATGGATTAAGTTGCGGAGGTCGCCTGCGCTCGGCCCCCCGTTTTCATCGAGGTCGCCGGAGAATATCGTGGGTGTGGCCGATGGATAGGCAGGCCATTCGGTAACCGCGCCTTTGCTCTGATCGCATCCTCCTACAAAAACATAACCACGGTAAATACGCCCGGCGTCGGCACTGGGACTGGTAGCATTGTAATAGGTACCGCCTGCAAGAAAGAATACGTCTCCGGTTTTATATTTGGATACCTCGTCGTTTTTTGCAGCAGAGGCATCATTCTCGAAAACGTCGTACATGGTAATCGCTTTTTCCCAAGATGAACCGTCGTTACCTGTGGAGCGTAAACCCGGTACGACATAGTATTCGGCCGAAAAAACGGTTGTAGGAATCAAAATTCCCATTGCGTAGAGTAAGAAATGTTTTAGTTTCATAATTCTCATAGATTTGTTAATAATGTATTGATAAAATCACTTGGAACTTTTAGTGCCTGTTTAAATTTTGCTCAGTATTATTTTAAGAGGAAAGTTTAAACAGGCTCTTATACTTTTGAGGGAGTCCCCAAGGTAGCTTTTTAAGGTTGTAAAGACTTTATGTAGTCTTCATAAATCCGGTGATAGGTGGCAACGAGATCCGTAAACCCATTGACCTCCTTTGCCCTTATTTCGTAGAGGAACGGGCCGGTATAGCCGGCACGGTCAAGCGCCTGAAGAATAAGGGTCCAGTTGTTTTTGCCACGTCCCGGGAGCTGATGGCACTCTTTCTCTCCGTCTCCGTCGGCAATATGGACACTCTTTATGCGAGAACCGAGTGCGGCGATCAGCCGTTCGGGATTTTTAATGTGATTCATGTCGATGGCAGCATAAACATCGGCCGGCATTAAATCCATGATTTCAACCATCTCCTCGACCGTACGGCCCAGTGGGCGTTCTACTCCGGGGCTGCGAAGCAACTTATACCCGAGAAGATTTTCCAGTACGATAATGGCTCCTGTCTCCTTTACATCTTTATTCAGGGAGGTGATGGTTTTTATCAACTGGCTCATGCGTTGCTTGCGTTCGTTGAGGCCCAACCGCCAGCTTGGATGAAACAGTATAACTTCCGGCTCCAATACACCGACAACATCAATATAGCCACGGTAGGCATTTTCCGAATGCGAACGGATCGTTTCGTCAACGTGCGACGGGTCACAGTCGGCCCCATAAGGCATATGTATCGACCAGATGTTGATTCCGGCACTGTCGGCATCGTGTTTTACCCGGCGGAACTTCTCTTTTAATTCGGCATTTGGAATAGGATGATCTCCATTGACCAAGCCGGTGAGAGAAATCTCTATGTCGGAGATACCTGCAGACCGCGCTTCTTTCAGATTTTCATAGGTCAGTCCCTCTAAACCGCCGAAAACGCTTATGGTTGTTCCTATACGCAACTTCTGCGGAGTGCGTACTTCATCTCCATTCATGGTATCCATGCAAAAACCGCTTATGGAAACCATCAAGACAGATATCCATGCATAGATTGATTTTCTTTTTAACATACTGTTTATTTGTAATTTAAAACTTAGTAATAGCTTATTTGTGAGTAACGATTAAAAATCAAGTCCATCGTCCCAGCCGGTGTTCTGTGTAATCATGCCTTTGGTAAGTGTGCGTTCATTGCTTGGAATAGGATAGAGATAATCGCGGTCCTTATTGAAAGCCCTCATCAATTGTCCGTGAGCCAGGATATAGCCGGTCTCTCCTTCTGAAAGGAATATATCCTGATTTATTTTCAATGGAGTTACTCCCGGAGCAGGAATACGGCGGTCCAGATAAACCACAAAGTCGATTTTTCCATTACCATCCATGTCATAACGGCCTTCACCGGGTACATAAGGACCATAAAATGGCTGGGCCAGAAGCTGACCTTCACGCCATCGGCATAGATCGGAAAAACGGATACCTTCACTTACCATCTCTATCGAACGTTCCCGGCGGATCTCAAGAATAACTCCTTTATTGGGGCTACTGTCTACATTCTTATATCCATAAAGTTCAGATGTAAGGAACGGGTCGGGATCAGCATTTGCAGCCGATTTATTCAGATGAGGCATCCCTACGCGGTCTCGGATTAAATTGACAGAGTGATCGAGATCGTCTTGTGTCAATGTCCCTAATTCGGCTTTGGCTTCGGCGTAATTGAGATATACTTCGGCCATACGGTAAATAGGCACATCTATTGTAGAGGCATTGATATAATTGGGTCCCGAAATATACTTCAGCATCGGATATCCTGTCACGGTATTGGCAAAATTGAAAGTTCCTTCTGTACCATCGACGTATTGGGCATTTTGTGTCAGTACTGTCTGTGCAAGGCGGGGATCGCGCTCTTTTGTCTCTTCAGTAAATGGCATCGTTGCCCATCCCTCTCTATCGGTGAAGCGGCTGCCGTCTTGCATTAAATAAGAGAAAACGAGCGCTTTGGTATAACCGGCCATACCTTTGGACGGCATCAGTGCATAGGCGTCGACTGCATGTGCGAAATTACCCCCATAACAACGTGCAAGGATCACTTCCTGTGCAATGGCGTTCTCTGAAGTAAAGAGCGAATAATAGGGATTTTTCCCTGTCGAGTAGATAGAATACTTTTTATCATTCATAATATCAAGTGACGCATTGACGCATTCCTGCAAGATAGCTTCATAAGGTAAGTTGTTTTTATTAAATGTGTGGCCGGCATGGTATTTACGGAAAGTACCTTCAAAAAGACACGCACGCGATTTTAACGCAAGGGCTGCATAACGCGAAACTTTGTAAATAGAGGATGATGCCGGAAGATTTTCTGCCGCCTTATCACAGTCTTCTATAATATGATTTATGATGACGTCGCGACTGTCGCGCGGCTTGGCCAGAAGTTCATCTTGGTCTGATGCCAATACTTGGTCATACCATGGCACTTCGCCAAAGCGTTTCAGCTTTTCAAAGTAAAAGTAAGCGCGCCAGAAATAAGCAACACCATCGTAACGTTTGCGGGCGGTTGCATCTTCGCAACGGTGGGAGTTCTGAAGATAATAATTGATATATCTCAGATAAGACCATGACCATCCTCCACCGGAGGAAGGAACAGTGCGTGTCAGCCCTACTACGACATCGCTTTGAGACAGACCGTCGACAATTAGGTTAGACGGTTCGTCATACAGATTGACTGCGGTGGGTTCCATGAGGTAAAACTGGTTGGTATAAAGTTCCAACTCTGACTCTGTATGAAAAAAAGTGTCGGGACTGATGGAATCCTTAGGAAACTCATTAAGGTCACACGATGCAAAGCCTGTTAATAAGGCGGCGGATATGAATATATGTTTTATAGTACGCATAGCTGGTTTGTTTTTTTAGAATGTAATATCGATGCCAAATGAGAATACCTTGCTGAAATTGTATACTTCACCGGAGTTCTCAATGTAAGATGAAGATGAAACTGCCGCTTCGGGGTCGATGTATTTACAGTATTTTTTCATCGGCGACCAGTAAGCAAGATTCTCTCCGGTAAAATAAATGCGTATCTGCTGAAGATATTTTTTTAATACCGGAAGGGTATAACCTACTGTCAGATTCTTAAGCCGCAGATAGGCCACGTTCTGAATATACCGGTCATTAGGCGATGTCAGAGTATAGTGGGAATTGGTATTATCGGAGTATGCTTCATAACCGCGAGGGAATGGAAAGTATGCATCCAGATTATCTTCACTCCATACCTGATCTACCAATTGCTGGCTTAAGAATGTATTGTGCGGACGACAATAGGGACCCCAGAAAAGATTGGCCTGGCCGGAGCTGGGATACCAGTTGCGTTTGCCTACACCTTGAAACAGGATAGAAAAATCAATACCGTTCCACGAAAAATCACCACCGAATGTATAAGAGTATCTTGGAAGTGAATTACCGATGATTACCCGGTCTCCCGGATCTTCGACAGTGTTTTTCCCGATGGAAATTTTATTGTCGCCGTTGAGATCCAAGAATTTTGGATCACCTGCATGAAGTCCCTTACGGGTGGCAGTAGCATCGATGCGTTTGGTAAAGTAGGAACAGTCCACTTTTTGGGTATATTCTGCCGCTTCTTCATCCGTACGGAAAAGACCATCGATTTTGTATCCCCAGATATCTCCGAGTTTTTCGCCTACATAGTGTTCCGAAATTAGTCGGGTATCATTGTCGAACCGGGTGACTTTGGTCTGGTAATCGCCAAGGCCGGCACGTAATGAGTAAGAGAATGGCCGGTTAAGCAGGGTCGTTCTGTCACGCCAGACGAAACTGAGTTCCCAACCTTTGGTGCGCATATCGGCAGCATTGGTGCGCGGTTCGCTTGCACCGTAAACTCCGGGGAGCGATGCACCCGGCATCATCATGTCGGTAGTGTTGCGTACGTAATAATCGCCGCTGAATGTCAGCCTGTTGTTTAGGAAAGCAAGGTCGACTCCCCAGTCATACGTCGTTACTTTTTCCCATGTTAAATCATTGGCTACAGGGGCGTCTTCACGAGCGTATGTCAGTTTATCCGTACCGTTGAATGTAAAATCTCCATTGGTGAGATTGGTATTGATCTTTTGAACAAACAGATAGTCAGATACCTGTTGGTTGCCAAGGCTGCCGATAGAAAAACGTATTTTGGCATTGTTCCACCATTGTCGCATAGGTTCCCAGAAATTTTCCTGACTGATACGCCATCCTACAGAACCTGAAGGGAAGTATCCCCAACGGTTGTGACTCCAGAAGCGCGACGATCCGTCGGCACGGCCGGAGGCTTCGAACAGGTATTTGCCATCGTAGTCATAATTGATACGTCCGAAGACACCGAGTGTCTTATATTTCGATTGTCCGCCACTGACGGCATAAGTCGATCCGGCTGATAAGTTGAAGTCATTCAGGTCTTCCGAAAGATTTCCATCAACCGATATTGCATTCTTGCGGTAGTAACGGGTGTCATATTGCATACCACCTACAATCTTGAAGTTATGTACTTTATTCCAAGTGTGTGAATAATCGGCAAATGCTTCAAATGTCTGTTTATAGAGTGACTGGTTAGTTTCTTGAAGGTCGTTACGGAACTTGCTGGTGGTTTCCCATGAAATCACGCCTTCATGTGAAGAATATGGTGCATTATTATAGCGATACTGTCCGAATTCATGAGAAAAACGATAGGCATGACTTAAATGTAGGGTTAGCCCTTTAACGATATCTAATTCAAGGTTGTTTTTAATCGTCGCTTCATTTACTACCTCTTCGTTGGACGTTTTTCCATAAGTAAGCATCAGATTCATGTCACCGAGTACACCGGCTCCTTGATTTACTATTTCAGTGCTGTGTACGATAGTTCCATCAGGATTTCTGGGGACAAATAACGGAGAACCTCCCATGGTTACGTTACGAAATGTCGTTTGCTGGTTTTTCATTCCCGGCCACCACATTTTACCATAAAAATAGTTCAGGTTGGTACTAAAGCGGGCCCATTTTGTAATGTTGATATCCAGTTTTCCGCGAATGCTGTAATTGTCATAAGGGTCATTCTGCTGGTTCATAACCCCTTGGGTATTGTAATAGCGGCCGCTGACGTAGTATTTCACCCTGTCATTTCCCCCTCTTATCGATACATTATGCTCATGTTGCATGCGGGTACGTTTGTAAATGTAATCGTACCAATCGAAATTTCCGTAATACTTGTATGTTCCGTCTTCTTCGGTTACTACCCATGGGCGGGCGGGATTTTCCGTCTTATCGCCGCGACGCATCTCGAGTTCGTTCCAGTCGTCCTCATCATATTTAAGGTAGTTTATCCCTTTATTCGAATAATAGAAAAAGCGGTCGACTACTTTGGCCCAGTCGTAACCACTGGTTATGTAGTCGGTACTCGTGGTGTTTTTTAATAAACCGAAACGGCCGTTATAAGTAACCTTTACGTTCGAATCACTGCCGGTTTTAGTAGTAACCAATACTACGCCGGCTGAGGCCTTTGCACCGTATACCGAAGCTGCTGCAGCATCTTTTAATATGGAAACCGATTCTATATCGTTAGGGTTGAGTCTGTTTAGTTCCATTTCTACACCGTCGACAAGAATGAGCGGGGTTCCTCCGTTTAAGGATGCGGCACCGCGAATATCTATTTCATAACCCGAATCGGCCCTACCGGTATTAATACCGATGTTTAGTGATGGATCCAGGCCTTGCAGGGCTTGTGCAGCCGAAGAGACAGGACGCCCGTTGATCTCTTCATTTCCGATAACTCCGACAGCTCCTGTCAGGTTTACCTTTTTCTGGCTGCCGAATCCGACTACTACTACTTCATTGAGTATAGTCGAATTTTCAGTCATGGTAATATTCAAAACGGTCGAGCTACCTACTTTTATCGAAATATCGGAAAAACCTACATAAGAAAATTTGAGTGTTTGTCCCGGAATCGCTTCAATGGAATAATCACCGTTTACATTGGTGATTACGCCTTTGCCCGATTCGGGATTTTGGACGGTAACACCGATCAGTGGTTCTTTATCTGCACCGTTTATCACTCTCCCGGTAATCAGGCGTGGCCTTTGTGTCGCAGGTGTATTCCCGGTAGGTTGTTTCCGACTTTGGATGACAATACTTTTGTTGGTTACCGTATAGGTGACATTTTGCCCCGTAAATATATGGCTGAGTATTGTACTTATGGATTCATTTTTAGCTGAGACTGAAACTTTACGATTCATATCCACCTCATTCGATTCTACTGTTACGGAAAATCCATATTGCTGTTGCAGTTTCAATACAGCTTCGCGTACAGTCACATTCTTTACTTGAAAATCAATACCTGTAGCAAGTGCCTTACCGGGAAGCAGTACACTGATAACCAGCGTGAGCACTATGAAAGTGTTTCTCATAATTGATTGATTTAAATGATAGCTGTTGTACATGTTATAAGATTTAATTATAATTGATTGATCGGAATTGATTCATTGACATTGTTTTCATTTGTCATAGCAGGGGTGTTTTTTAGTATTTCATAAAATGCTTCATCCTATCTATATTATTGGACTTAGTTTTCTATGAGTCGTCGTCCCATCGTTTCCGGGTGGATGAGGGAACTTGGTCTTTCATTGTATTGGATGGTAGTTTTCTTATCATAAAAGAAACTGATATAGATGGTTTTACTTAAAGAACTCGTGATAGGAAGAGATTACGTAACGGGGAGTTGTTTTTTTGTTTCAATTCAGTATCTCTTACGTGAATTGGTTGTGAAATGCATGTTTTTATGGATAGATAAATTGTGATATTTTATCCACAAATGTATTTGAGTGACATTAATGGCGTTGTATGTTGTAACGGTTTTCCGGTATGTAAAAATAAAACAATATATGATCTTCTATTTTTTCTTTCTATTTAGTGTGTAGATGGTTAAAATAATAATATATTTGCGGTGGTTTTTATATCTTAAAAAAAACAAAGAAGCGTAAAGCTGTTATTCATAGTTGAAGAATAGGCTTAACAGCCCTCATGCTTTTTTTATCTATTTAACCGCCGTTGATGGGGGCAGACGGAATAAACAATTACATACAATGACAAACAGTATAAGGTATGGCATTTTTTTGCCTTTCTTTCTTTTGTTCAGTTTCTTTTCCCAACATCAGATTTTTGCCCAAGGCAAAATAGAAGTTGTTTCTTTTCAACGTATGGAGACTGACATCACCGCTCGTGTCACCGCTCCCAAACGTGACCAGAATGGCGAGCTCTGTGCTTTGATCCGTATCGTTACCACAGTTAAAGATTTGATGTTCGAACCTGACGCCTTAGGTATCACTGCCCGTGAGAATAAACCCGGCGAGATCTGGCTTTATGTTCCCCGTGGTGCCCGTCGCATTTCTATTATGCATGATCAATATGGTGTTTTGCGCAACTACTTCTACCCTGATATAATCGATAAAAGCACTGTTTATGAGATGGAGGTCCGTGTGAATGACGGTACTTCCCAAGCTCCTGTGGATACGAATACGCAACTGTTGGTGATGCGTCCCGAGCCTGCTGATGCTACCGTTTATATCGATGATGAAAAAGTTCCTACCGAGAAAGGCCTTTTTACTGCCACGATGAAGAAGGGTAGCCACACTTATCGTGTTGAATCTCCTATGTATGCTCCCGAAGCCGGTGTAATCGATCTTGGCAGTGAACAAAAGATTATGAGCGTTACCTTGAAACCTAAGTTCGGCTATCTGGAAGTCTTCTCTTTGCCCGAACAGGATGCCAATGTCTATATTGACGGCATGTTGGCGGGACAGACCCCTTACAAGAGTGACCGTATGCCTATCCGTGATTACCGTATACGCATTGAAAAGGATCTTTTCTTTCCCATTGATACCTTGGTCAGCATCTCTTCCGGTGAGACGAATAGCCAGACTTTTACCATGATTTCCACCATCAAGCCCAAAGAGCCACGTCGTATGCTGGTTATGGCTGAGGTTGGTTATCATTCTTCTCAAGTTTCTTATGGTGGTATGATCGGTTTTGTCCGTAAGAACGGTGCCTATGTGAAATTCCGGAGTGATTTCGGTTCTGCTTCTGCCGATCTTGAATGCGACGACAGTGGTGCTCTGACTTCCGGTGGTGAAGGTACTCCTTATTATAAAGAAGGATTCAGCCAGAAATCCCGCTTGTCTGTGACGGCCGGTTATTTGCGTCAGCTTTGGAAGCCTGTTTATGTGTATGCCGGTGGTGGCTATGGTAGCCGTACACTGGCATGGGAAACGGTCGAGGGTGAATTGGTGAAGAATACGGATCATTCTGCATCCGGTGTTGCTGCCGAGCTGGGTGTCATCGGTCGTTTAGGGAAGTTTGCCCTTTCGGTCGGTTTTCATACCGTTAATTTTAAGCACCATGAGGTTGCTGTAGGTATTGGTATAATGTTTTAATTATTTGCAATGAAAATGAAAAGAATCGGATATCTTCTTATATTATGTAGCCTGTTTTTTGTGATGTCGGGCTGTGAAAAGGATACGGAGCCTGTAAATTTTGCTCCTAAATTAACAACGGGTAAGGTTGACGGTATCTTCCGTACAGGTGCTACGCTGTTTGGTGAAATGGTAAAACCCGAGGGGGTAGTTGTGAAAGAATACGGTATTCTTTATTCCACTCTTCAGAGTATGGCGGAATATGAGACAAAGACAGCCGATAATGACAATAATGGTAAATTCAGTGCCCAGTTAGTCGATTTGGAGGCTGGTAAGACTTATTATTATTGTGCTTATGCCAGCAGTGGATATAGCATTGCCCGTGGTGAGGTGAAGAGTTTTGTTACGGTTGCCAGTGAAGTTCCCGTTTTCAGTACTTTACAGATCAAAGATGTGGATGAGAAAAGCTTTGTGGTGAATACTTCTATCCTTGACGAGGGTGGCAGTAATATTGTCATGAAGGGTTTCTGTTGGAAGGAAGTGAGTGGTGATTCCGATGATCCCGAGGTAATCGATGAATCGAAGAATCTGGATCTTTCTGCCGAATATCAATGGCGTGTGAACGATTTGAAGCCCGGTCGTAAGTATGCAGTTCGTGCATTTGCAGTCAATAGTAATGGCCTGGGGTATGGAACCACTACGTATCTGACAACTAATGCTACAGATCTTCCGGTTGTATCTTCTTGTACTCCCAGTGATTCGACCTCTACCTCTATCACTATGTTAGCCCGTATTTTGGGTAATGCTTCTACTGTGACTGAGAAAGGATTTTGTTATAGTTCGACTAAAGAATTGCCGGAGGTTACCGATATGCGTGTCATTTCCAATATACCGGATACGGTGATATACGAAACTGTCAGTGGATTGGTTCCCGGAAATACCTATTATATCCGTGCTTATGCTACCGGTTCCCAAGGAACGGGTTATGGTGATGTATTTTCGTATACGATTCCCGGAGGAAATGTGGGGCAGGGCATTAATTCTGCAGAAGATTTGATGGCTTTTCGGGATGCGTGTAATGCGGGAGCTGATTTATCAAATTGGAAAGATGCATCAGGTGTTGTGAATATTAATGCGGATATAGATATGGCGGGTAAGGTGAGTTGGCAGCCGATCAATAGATTTGACTATGTTTTGGAAGGAAATGGGCATACCATATCAAATTTGAAAATCTATTATTCGGAATTGCAGGAAAAACCGGCAGCCAGTACCGGATGGATAGTACTTGGTTTTATCAATCAAAATTATGGGGTTATACGTAATCTGACGATGGGAGAAGGATGTGAACTTAAAATGACTCCGGATGATAGTCCGATAAATATAGCTGAATCAGTAATTACTTTTGGCATGTTTTGTGGAGCTTTGTGGGACAATGCTTCTATTTCCAACTGCAAAAATTATGCTTATGTGAAGGCTTGTTCGGGAGCCGGGATAGTAGGTATGATGTATGGAGGCATGGTAGAGAAATGTATCAATTATGGAAATATTGTGGCTGTTGGTACAGAGGTTATAGCAGAAGAATATGTGGATAATTCTACGTCAGGAATTGCATATGGCTGTGTGAAGTCGTTGAATCAAATTCGCGGCCGCATTGTTGATTGTCAAAACAATGGGGTAATAAAAGGCGGCTATAGGGCAGCCGGTATCTGTTCGCGGCACGAAGAAGGTGGAGACATAGTCGGTTGCATAAATTATGCGAAAGTAACTTCTGATGAATGGGCCGCCGGAGGTATTTGTTCTGAGGTCGGAATGGGAAATGCCACTCTTGAATCCTGTGTGAATATGGGAGAAGTGTCTTCTACGAATATTGCCGGTGGTATTGTGGGAGTAGCGGATATTTATAATCTGACTTTCTCTTTATCTCGTTGTAGACATGAAGGACAGGTAAATTCGACGGATATAGCAGGTGGAGTATGTGGATTGGTAAAGAAGACAGATGGAATACTATCGATGGATAGTAACACAAATTCTGGTACTGTTAATGGAGTCGCTGGTTCTGAAACCAATATCATTGGAAAAGATGAACGTATCTCTTTATAATAAATCTGATATTTGGGAATAGCTCCCTTTGGTGAGCAGATAAAGGGAGATGTATATGTTGTCAACGAGGTTTCTCCTCCTCCTTTGGAATTTGAATAGTATATACCGGGGCAGTAATACTATCCCCTTTTGGGAGGGGAAGAAGACTGTCATAACGGATTAGTCTTCCTCAGTTACACCTCTTTTCTTTGTAGAATCTTCCTTTTAGTATTTGAAGAAATACTGGAAGGGAGATTTTTTCTACTTAATCTTTTGATACAACGCTTTTTGCATTTCTTAATTTGTTTTCTTGTGATAGGGTGTCCCGGATATCACGTCTCTGTTTTTGAACATTGTTGATAGTTCTCTTGGGATATAATCTTCTGCTTGTCGAAATATATATTTTTTACGTACAAAGAAATGTATTTTTATATATCAAACAACTTCAATAACATGTCTTGGGAAATGTCTAAGAAATGTTTTTCTTATAGACATAATTAAACTAAAGTGTGAACTTTTTATTTTGCTTCTTTTTTTCTTTACGGAATGTGCGTGTTTTTATTTTTAGTTTTATAATGCTTGTCGTATTTTATAAATATTCAGTTGGTCCCTCACCGAGAAAAGCGTCGTTTCTCTACGAGGGGCGGACTGTTTCTCTACGAAGAACGGCCCGTTCCTCGTAGAGGAAAATAATGAATTATTTAATGTATTGATATATAGAGGTTTGTCTAATATTGAAAATGTCTCTTATTTTTAATGTTTAAATTGTACTTTTATTTCTTTCTTTATTATTTTCTTTTGTCTGAAATATTAACATTTGTGCTCTTGCTTATTTAAGATACTCGCGGAAGAATTGTTCTATCTTGTCGAATGGGATCACTTCCAGATTATCATACAGATCTACATGACTCGCATCGGGAATGATCTGTAGTTCTTTGTTACTCCCTTTCAATTTTTTGAAAGCATCTTCGCTGAAATAACGCGAATGGGCCTTTTCGCCGTGAAGCATCAATACCGCACTGCGAATTTCATCACTATATGATAGTAGAGGCATATTGATGAATGAAAGTGAGGATGTTTTGTTCCAGCCATTGTTTGAGTTGAGTGAACGTTTGTGGAAACCACGTGATGTTTTGTAATAGGCATGGTAATCTTTTATGAATTGGGGCGCATCATCAGGCAATGGATCTACAACGCCACCTGCCAGGGCATATGTACCGCTACGATAGTCCTCTGTGCGTTGGGCATTGAGCTGCTTGCGGAGTTCATAACGGGCGTTGGCATCCACTGTGTCAAAATAGCCCTTGGCATTTACACGTCCCATGTCGTACATCGTTACTGTTGCCGTTGCTTTGATACGGGTGTCGATGGCGGCTGCATTGAGTGCTATACCGCCCCAACCACAGATGCCAAGGATGCCGATACGTTCTGTATCCACGTCATTACGGGTAGAAAGGTAATCGACTGCTGCACAGAAATCCTCTGTATTGATATCCGGAGAAGCTACATAACGGGGTTCTCCACTGCTTTCTCCTGTGTATGACGGATCGAAAGCAATTGTTAGGAATCCGCGTTCTGCCAGTGTTTGTGCGTACAAGCCTGAAGCCTGTTCCTTTACTGCGCCAAAAGGGCCGCTAATGGCAATGGCAGGTAATTTCTCCGTAGTATTTTTAGGAATATAAAGGTCGGCAGCCAGTGTAATGCCGTATCGGTTATGGAAAGTTATTTTGGTATGGTTCACTTTATCGCTCTGAGGGAACGTCTTGTCCCATTCTTGAGTCAGGTTTAATTTCTCTTCCATGATCTTATTGTTGTTGGTATGATTGTCTGTTGCAAACAGATGCCCTGCGATGCAAAGGCACATTGCCGTTATTGTGCATACGTTTTTTAATCGGTTATTCATCTTATTTTAGTATTTTGCCATCTGAAAAAGCGTTACCTACTTTTTCGCCTACTTTCAGATAGTCATTGTTGAACGGATCGAAAATGATGGGAACTACTTTGGAAGCATCTACTTTGCCGTTTTCGCCGAGTACACGTTCATCTACGCTCACATTTACTATCTCGCCGCGCAGAATACTGGTTTCGGGATTGTAGTCTTTCAGTCTGCATTCCATTGCTACGGATAATTCGTCAATTAACGGAGCATCCACAAACTCCGAACGGGTAGCGTGGAAACCGGCACGTGCAAATTTATCTGCTACTTTATTGCCGGAAACAATGCCTACATAATCGCAGGCTACGACTTGTCCGGCTTCTGCCATACTTACTGTAAACGCTTTGCGTTTTAGGATATTTGCAGTTGTCTTGTGTCCTTTGCTGACACAAATACTGATTTCATTCATTTCGCTGATACCACCCCAAGCTGCATTCATCGCATTGGGGATATGGTTTTCATCGTAAGCAGCGATGATAAATACCGGCTGCGGATAGGTAAAGGGCTTTGCCCCGAAATTCTTTCTCATAATGATTTATTTTTTATCCATTGTTTGACATCTTCCAAGCTTGCGTTATTCAGTAGTTTACCTTTCTGCCATTTTATGGTGGGATAAGTTTTCTGCAACTCTTTTTCGGCGTTGGAGATACTACTACCGCCCGATGTGGCGAACGGAATAATTGTTTTACCTGTAAGATCACAACTTTCTATAAAAGTGTTAATGATTCTCGGAGCCAGATCCCACCAAATGGGAAAACCGATATAAACAGTATTGTAATCTGCTAAATTCTTCGGTTTAGAACTTAAAGCAGGACGCGATTTTATATCTGCCATCTCTACACTGCTGCGTGAGGATTTGTTGTGCCAGTTCAGGTCGGCAGCAACATACTCTTTCACAGGCTGTATTTCGTAGAGCGTTCCGCTTGTGGCTTCGGCAATCAGTTTGCCTGCTTTTTCCGTCGTTCCCGTTGCCGAGAAATAAACAACCAAAGTTTTGTTACTTTGTTCTTGTGCATTTACGGTAATACATAACATGATGATTGCCGTCATAATCAATACAATTCTTCTCATACGGTATATTATTTAGTTTAAATATCTCGAATTTTGAGGTGTTTTCTCTTTGTTCATGTTCTGTGCATTTAATGAAATTCTTGTATGGAGCAACGATATAGATATTGTCGCTACTATAATTATGCTTTGGATCGTCATTCTCGATTTGGTTTTATTGTGATGATGCAAAATTACGGAGTATTATCCATCATACCGGTATATAAATTACAGATTATATAACCCGAATTACTGATATAGAGAAAGATAAAGATGATTTGCAAGTTTTTTAGCATAAGTCGAGCTTTATTATCTTCTACGATTTTTATGTTTACTGGTTCATTAAGGGAATTAAAGAAGCATAAGATACTTTATATTGGTGTCTGTAATTTGTGTTGCTGTTATTACTTCATTTTTCAATGAAAAATACAATATTATGGAGAGTCCCTTATAAAACCGGAATCCCGTAGTTTTCTATTGGTATTAAATTGCGGACAGTACTGTTGGATCGTCCCTCTTTCCTTCTGATATGTTTTTCTCTTTAGCTCTCTCTTTTTCCCATACCTAATTTTCAGTTTTCTTTCTTTCCTTCTTAGCGTCTTTGTTTTTTTAACCTTCCCTTTTACCTGTCTTTCCCCTTGATTTTAATAGTGTACTCTTTTATCCAATCAAAGTCTATACTTTAATCTGGTAATAGTCTATACTTTATTCTTTTATAACTCTATACTTTTGTCTGCCCTGCATCGGTCTTTTGCTATTTCTTTAATAATCAGCGTTTTATCCATTTTCCTTTTTCTTCTTCCTTAATAATATCTTCCTTGTTTTTTTGATAACCTCGCCTTTTCTTTTCTTCTTTTCTTTTCCCCTTTTCTCTTCTTTCCCTTTTTTTTCTTCTTCTCTTTCTATTTTCCCCTTTCCCTTTTTCAATACTTTCTGCTTATATATATAATAAGGTGTCATTCTTTTCCCGTCTTTCTTTCTTTTTCCCCTTTCTTTCCTTTTTCTCTTCTTTCACATATTTCAAAATCAGCCTGTTACAAAAAACGTTTCATTTTTTTTGAAAAAAAAAGTATCATATATTTTGTTCGTATTGTAAAATGCCCTACTTTTGCACCCGCTTTGCAAGAGAAGCAAGGCTGAATGATTGACATGGTGAGGGTGATTGGCAGTATGGAAACTTCCAGTTTTTTCTTTTTCCTTTCGCTTCTGAAGTGACCGGAAAAAAGAAAAATAAAAAAAAACTTCCGAAAACATTTGGAAGTAATGCCTGAAAGTTTCTATCTTTGCATCCGCTTTCCGAAAAGAAAAGCATTCAAAAAATAGTTCTTTGAAATATTGATAAACAATACAAGTAGTACGATTCTGTCTTATTAAGTTATGACAGATTAAAAATTTAGAACCGTCAATGCTTATTAATATAGGTATTTAGAATGACGTCAATAGATTTACGGTATCCTGAACAGAGCAATATACTGCCGCGTTTTAATTGTTGATTCATTAATGATTGATTCGTGCAGTCACAATACTTTTACAATGAAGAGTTTGATCCTGGCTCAGGATGAACGCTAGCTACA